>MDTG01386281.1_pt1 | contig 51790 bp, 62 predicted proteins | sample 811421 | NCBI WGS metagenome assembly MDTG01 (sample SAMN05326645, study PRJNA326480) | marine metagenome | isolation source: seawater | place: Pacific Ocean: South East | collected 2011
CATTCGGGGCGTAGCGCAGCCTGGTAGCGCATCTGGTTTGGGACCAGAGGGTCGCAGGTTCAAATCCTGCCGCCCCGACCATTATGAAAAAAGCTAAAATTTACATTCCTGCCAAAAGCGCCATGCAATCTGGCAGTGGAAAAAATAAAAAATGGATTATGGAATTTTTTACTAAAGATTCTAAAACCAATCCATTTATGGGTTGGGAAACGACCGAAGATACTTTGGGCGAAGTTAAACTAGAGTTCCCCAATAAAGAAAAAGCTATTGAATATGCAAAAAAAAATAATATAGATTATGTTTTATTTGAACCAAAAAAAAAAGAATTTGTAATAAAAGCTTATGCAGACAACTTTATTGAAAATTAATTTTTATGTGGCGTAGTTTTTTTACAGAAAAAAAATGGCTGTTATGGTCGTGGGGTGGTTTTGTTTTTATAATACTTTCCTTATTAGCCCAAACTTATATAGATGTAAAAATCAATGAATGGTACAAAGGTTTTTATGATTTACTCCAAAAAGCTACAGAACGTGAGCTGTCAGAATTTTACGACGGAATTTATTTGTTTATGAAGTTAGCAATTCCATACGTAATTATTTATACAATAACAAATTATTTTACTAGATTGTGGGCTTTTAGATGGAGAGAGGCAATGACTTTTTCTTATATGCCTTATTGGAGAGCTGTGGACGCAAAAGTCGAAGGTGCTTCTCAAAGAATTCAAGAAGATGCAATGAACTTTGCAAAAATTGTAGAGAGTTTAGGTTTGCAGATAGTTAGAGCTATAATGTTATTAATAGCATTTATTCCAATTCTCTGGGGCCTTTCATCAAATGTTGTCATACCTTTTTTTAAAGATATTACAGGTTCATTAGTGTGGGTTTCTCTTACAGCAAGTTTGGGTGGACTTATAGTGAGTTGGCTGGTTGGTATTAAATTACCTGGCTTAGAATATAATAACCAAAAAGTTGAAGCTGCGTTTAGAAAAGAATTAGTTTACGGCGAAGATGATAGAAAAAATTATGTTCAAGCTCCAACAATTCTTCAATTATTTACAGGTATAAAATTTAATTATCACAGGTTATTCTTACACTATGGTTATTTCGACCTTTGGATAATCATGTACAATCAATCTATGATAATTGTACCGTATCTTTTAATGGGGCCTGGATTGTTTACCGGTGCAATGACTTTAGGTGTATTAATTCAAACATCTTCTGCATTTAGAGAAGTACAAAGTAGTTTTTCTCTATTTCTACAAAATTGGACTCGAATAACAGAATTAAGGTCTATTTATAAAAGACTTATGGAATTTGAAACTGCGATAAATTTTAATAGAAAGTACAGCCCAAAAAGAGTTAAAGTTTAATGGATCTTTATCTTAAGCTTTTTGAGGTTTTATTTCCTGTTTTTCTCATAATTGGTATTGGTTACTATTTAGGAAAAAAAGATCCAAAATTAAATACAAAATTTATAACGGATTTTGCAGGAAATATTGGAACACCTGCCATGATTTTTTATACAATAACAACTACTGGAGTTACGTTAGAAGTTTTTTTAGATTATTTTTTTTATGCATTAATAATCATATGTGGATTTTCTATTATCGGCTTTGTAGCACTAATTTTACTTAAAAAAGACCCAATCAGTGAATTACCACCTTTAATATTACCAAATACTGGAAATATGGGTATACCAATATGTTTATTCGCTTATGGAACATCTGGTTTAGGTGTAGCCTCTGCGATTGCTTCAGTCATCATTTTGTTTCACTTTACCCTTGGTGTTTTTTTGGCTAAAAAAAAATTCTCTTTTGATGTTGTAATAAAAAATGCTCCCACATATGGAATATTAATTTCAGTTTTATTCTTATACTTCAATTGGGAGGTGCCAAAATTTATTGAAAATTCAACTTTTTTATTAACATATTCAACAATTTTTTTAGTTTTGATGTCATTGGGAGTTGCCTTAACAAGATTAAAAGTAAAATCTTGGAATAAGTCTATAATTTTAGCAACCACCAGAGTATTGGGAGGTCCCATCATAGCTTTTTCACTTATTAAAGTTCTTGGATTATCAGGTTTCGCTGCAGGAGTTTTGTTAATACAATCTGCAATGCCAAGTGCAGTTTTAACCTATTTAGTAGGATCAATGTATTCAGAAAAAAAGGTTGTTGATAGCATAGTAGGAGTGATTGTAGTATCAACTTTAATGTCTTTTGTAACGATTCCTGTTATTGTATTTTTAGCCCTAAAATATTTTGTATAAATGAAAAGAAAAATCTCATTAATTTTATGCACCTACAATGAAAAAAATTACATTGAAAAATGCATTAGACTTATAAATGAAAATATAAATGACTGTGAAGTAATAATTGTTGATGATAACTCAAATGACGGTACTTTAGAAATACTTGAAAAAATTAAGGATAGATATGAATTTACACTTTTTGTAAGAAAAAATGAGAGAGGATTAGCTTCAGCTCAATTAAAAGGCTTTAAAGAAGCAAAGGGAGATTATCTAGGAACTGTTGATGTGAACAGCAAAGATCAAATTTTATACTTTAGAGAACTTATTTCAAAATTAGACGATGGATATGACGTAGCATCTCTTTCAAGGTATATTATGAATGGAGGAGATCAAAGAATCTTTATTAGATCATTTTCAAGCAAGATAATAAATTTAGTTTGTAAAGTTCTTTTAAGAATACCACTTACTGATTTTACAAGTGGAATATTCCTTATGAAAAAAAGAATTTTTAACGAAACCCAATATTTAATTAATGGATATGCTGAATGGTATATCGAATTTTTATACACTCTATATAAAAAAAATTTTAAAATAATAGAGATTCCTTACACTCAAACGATAGATTCTAGCGATATTCAAAGCAAATCATTTCCTAATTTAATAACTTTTTTTTATTTAGGTTCTAAATATTTCTTTAGAGCTATAATTACTATTTTAAGAAATTAATGTATAATTGAACAGTGCAGTATTATGAAAAAAATAAAAATACCAGTAAATGAACCTCTATTAAAAGGAAACGAAAAAAAATATGTTCTTAAGTCATTAAAAGATGGATATATATCTTCATCAGGGCCCTTAGTTCAAAAGTTTGAAAATAAATTTGCGAAAAGATTAAAAAAAAAATTTGCCATCTCGGTATCAAATGGTACAGCTGCATTACAAATAGCCTTTGAAGCTTTAAAAATTAAAAAAGGTGATGAAGTGATTTTACCATCGTTCACAATTATATCTTGTATTTTACCGGTGATTAGAGCAAAGGCAAAACCTATATTGATTGACAGCGATCCAATAACTTGGAACATGAGTGTAAATTTTATAGAAAAAAAAATAACAAAGAAAACAAAATTAATTATTGTTCCACACATATACGGCTTACCAGTTGACATGGATCCGCTAATGAAACTTGCAAGAAAATATAATATTAAAGTAATTGAAGATACAGCTGAAGTTTTAGGTTTAAAATACAAAAATAGAGAATGTGGAACTTTTGGAGATATTTCTACTTTTAGTTTTTATGCAAATAAACATATAACGACAGGTGAAGGGGGAATGATAGTTACTAATGATAAAAATATATCAGATAGATGTAAAAGTTTAAGAAATATATGTTTTAATAATGAAAGAAGATTTCTACATTATGAACTCGGATGGAACTATAGATTCACAAACATTCAATCTGCCATCGGTTTAGCTCAACTTGAAAAATTAAAATTTTTTATTAATAAAAAAAGAAAAATTGGTAAAAAATATAGCAAGGCTTTTAAAAATATTAATTCTTTTAATTTACCATACGATGAGTCCACAAAAGCAAAAAATATTTATTGGATATATGGTATCGTACTAAATAAGAAATCTAAATTAAATGTTAAACAATTTATGAAAAAATTAAGAAATAAAGGAATAGAAACTAGAAACTTCTTCTGGCCACTGCACAAACAACCAGCTTTAAATAAGATGGGTTATTTTAAAAAGATTAAGCTTCCTGTTTCAGAATATCTCGCAAAGAATGGTTTTTACATACCATCAGGATTAGCTCTAACTAATAGGCAACAGCAGTATGTTATTAAAGCTGTGAAAGAAATTGCTTCCTAATAAAAAATATCTTACGTATGATATCAAATATTTTAAACTTAAATAAAAGCTAATGATCAAAAAAAATTGTAGATTATGCAACAGTAAAAGACTTTACGAATTTCTTGATCTAGGTTTGCAACCACCCTCAGATCAATTTAAATTCATCAAAGACTTAAACAAGCCAACAGAATATTATCCTCTCAAAGTCAATCATTGCCTTAAATGTGGTTTTAAACAATTAAATTTTGTTGTTGATCCAAAGATTTTATATCAGCAAAACTATCCATACGAATCTTCACTAACAAATGAGGGTAAAAAACACTACAGGGAATTTGCCGACTCATCAGTTAAAAAATATGAATTAAATAAGAATGATTTATCCGTTGATATAGGTAGTAACACAGGAACTCTAGTAAAAGCTTTTAAAGATAACAAGCTTAAGGCTATCGGCATAGACCCTGCACCAAATATTTGCAAAATAGCCAATAAAAGAAACATAAAAACTTTCAACAGTTTTTTTAACTCCGAAATAACTAAGAAAATTATAAAAAAATATGGAAGAGCTAAAATTGTAACCGGAACCAATGTATTTGCTCACGTAGATAATTTAAATTTGTTTGTGAAAAACATTAAAAAATTACTACATCCAAAAAAGGGTGTATTTGTAATAGAAGTCCCTCATTTTTTACATTTAATTAAAAAACTTGAGTACGATACCATATATCATGAACATTTATCTTATATAACAGTTTCACCTCTAATAAAGTTTTTTAAAAGGTATAAATTAGAAATAATTGATGTTCAACAAAGAGATATTCACGGAGGTTCAATTCGTATTTTTATCTCTAATAAAGGAAATTATTTTCCCAATAAAAGTGTTCAAAATATATGTAAAATTGAAAATAAGGAAAAGATAAACTCAAGAAAAACACTTGATAATTTTTCTAATAAAGTTAAAAAAAATAGACTTCAAATTGTTTCCCTTTTAACAAAACTTAAAAATCAAAACAAAAAAGTAGTTGTTTTGAGTGCTCCAGCCAAAGGTATGACTCTACTTAATTATTGTAAAATTGATAATGATTATATCGAATATGCAACTGAAAAATCTTCCATAAAACAAGGTTTATTAACACCGGGAACTAATATAAAAGTTTTCTCTGATAATAAAATATTACAAACAAAACCTGATTATGCTTTATTATTAGCTTGGAATTTTTCAAAAGAAATAATAAGAAATAATCGAAGTTTTATGAAAAGAGGTGGAAAATTTATTATACCGATACCTAAAGTAAAAATTGTAAGTGCAAGATGAAGAAAATTAAATTAAAATATAATCATAGAGATAAAAGAGGATTTATCAAAGATCTTTTAGAAAATAAAAAGATTAATGCTGTAACTTTAATTAGTCAAAAAAAAGGTAAGGTTAGAGGAAACCATTATCACAAAAAAACTATTCAATGGAATTATTTATTATCTGGTAAAATTATGATTTATGCTAAAAAGAAAGGGCAGGGAGTAAAAAAAAGGATTTTAAAAAAAGGTGATTTAGTTGTGACGGTTAAAAATGAGTCTCATGCTATTAAAGCTCTGCAAAACTCTGAATTTCTAGTTTTTACACAAGGACCTAGAGGTGGAAAAGAGTATGAAACTGATACTTATCGTTTAAAAAAACATCTCATTTAAATGATAGTTAAAAATATTCTTAGAATATTCAAAGATTATAGATTCTCAATTATATTAGTCCTGTTATATGAAATAATTTATATTTTCAAAGGATATAAAGGTAATACTTTTAATTTTTCAAAAAATAATAAAATGTCAGATGATATTCCAACTACTTTCTATTTTTTATCTCATATTAAAAACTATTTACAAATAAATCGTTTTAACAGATTTATAGATTTAGGCTGTGGTTCGGGGAGGGTAATTTTTTTTCTTTCTCGTTTTTTTAAAAATAAAAAATATGTTGGTGTTGAATATTATTTTAAACAATACAATTTTACTAAAAACCTGTTTAAATCAAAAAAAAATATTACTATTCTTAACAAGGATTTTACTTATATTAATTTCTTAAAATATAATGCTGATTGCTATTTCTTTAACAATCCTTTTAAAAGTGAGAGGGTTTTCATTTCCTTCATAACTAAGCTAATTAGTAGACTTAAAGGAAAGAAGAATATTACCTTTATTTTCGTAAACTTTCACCGCTCTAGCCTTTTGAAAATCAATGATTTAACTGAGGTTTCCTCTCTACACTTAAGTCCTAATAAGGGATTATCTATTTACAAATTAAATTAATATTTTTATAAGTCATTATTATTTATATTAATGTAATACTTTAAGTATTACATATAAACTACTGTTTTTATTGAATTATTTTAAATATATATATTAGGTTAAATATCTCTAATTTTGTATAATTTAACAAATTTATAAGAGTGGTAGGGCATGATAAACAAAAAATTACCTATTTTTTACAGTTTTTATAAATAAATACAGCAAAAAACTTACAAAAGTATTAAGCTCTGCGTTATTGGAATATGCCATTTAAACGGACGTACATAGCCTTTTTTTTTGAATTTATCATATTATAGTACAACTTTAAGGGTGAATTGATAAAAATCACAAGCTATGAATGAATAGATCTAGAATCGTTGATAAATAAGGTTTCTAGAAGATAAAACCTTCCTTTTTTAATAAAATTTTTTTTGTTTTTAATCCTCCAGGCCCGGAATATCCCCCTAGGTCACCGTTTGATCTAATAACTCTATGACATGGTATTATTATTGGAAGTGGGTTTTTACCGACTGCATTTGCTACAGCTCTTGCAGATTTTGGCATTTTAATAGCTATAGCAACCTCTTTATAGCTCTTAACTTGGCCTTTAGGGATAGTTTTTAAGTATTTCCAAACTTTTTTTTGAAATTTTGTTCCTTTAAAAGCTTTATTTGGAGCGATTTTCAGTCTCATTAAGTGAATTTAGCAAATCGTTTAGAACCCTTGTTAGGCCCCACTAATAACAAGGTCCAAGCGACCTTTCCCTTAGGAATCTTTAGACTGTGCCTATCATTGCTCCTTCTAAAGCCTACATAACCAGGACCTCTCCAGAAAGTACCATTAACAGTAGTTTCCCAGTACCCGCCTTTAAGGATAATGGTTATGTATGACCAATAATGATCATGCAAATCACCTAAATCACTTTTTAAAATTTTGTGAACAAGGATATTGATAGGGAACCAGCTAGGTCTTTTACGAAACAACAAATAGTATCTTATCATGAATGGCTCTGCTTTATCAAAATCAGGCCAACTTGGACCTCTGTCTAAAATTATTTTTTTTCGACTCGAAAACATCTAAATATTTTAACACTTGACTTTGAGAAATGAATAATTTATTATTTCCGATAATTAATGGTTATCGGAAAAATTTATGAATAAGGTTGTAACAGATATTAAAAGCTTAGAATTAGACACTTTAAAGAATTTAAAAAATTCTAAGTCTAATAATACACTGAAGGCATATCAGTCTGATTTTAAGGATTTTTCAGCGTTTTGCGTAAAAAATAATTTTAGTTATTTGCCAAGTGATCCAAAAATTATAGCTTTATATTTAACTCACCTCTCAAAATTCTCAAAATTTAGCACTTTAAAAAGAAGATTAGCTTCTATAAATGTTGTTCATAAGCTTAAAGGGCATTATGTAGATGTTAAACATCCATTAATTATTGAAAATTTACTTGGCATTAAGAGAGTTATCGGCAGCAATCAAAAAGCTAAAAAACCGATATTAATCAATGATTTAAAAGCAATAATTAAAGCAGTATCTGCCTCAGATAACAAGTTTTTAAAAAAAATTAGGGATATATCAATCATATTAGTGGGCTTTTCAGGTGGTTTTAGAAGATCGGAGCTTGTTTCAATCGAATATGATGATGTCGATTTTGTAAGTGAGGGTGTTAAAATTTTCGTTAAAAGATCGAAGACTGATCAATCAGGTGAGGGTATGATTAAAGCTATTCCCTATTTTTATAATGAGGAATTTTGCCCAGTTATTAATCTAAAAAAATGGATGAATTTATCAAATACTACCTCAGGAAGAATCTTTCCGATATCAGACAAAAGTGTTGTGTTATTAATTAAAAAATATGCATCAGAAGCAGGATTAAATCCAAAAAAATATGCTGGTCATAGTCTAAGATCAGGTTTTGCAACTTCAACAGCGGAGTCAGGAGCTGAAGAAAGAAATATAATGGCTATGACAGGTCATAAATCAACTCAAATGGTAAGAAGATACATACATGAGGCAAATTTATTTAAAAATAATGCTCTCAATAAGATTAAAATTTAATTAGTTAAATTTTTAAAAAATATTTGTAAATATAACCTATATAATTTACACAAAAGTAAATCAAAAAAAAATATAAAATTCTTAGTCGGATCTTTGAGAGGGCCATAATATGGAGTATCTGATTTTAGAAAATATTTTCTAAAAAACTTAATTGATATACCCCATTTAATTAGGAAAATTTTAGAACCCCTACTCCCACTTTCAGTTTTTGTATTAAATTTTTTTTCTTTTTGTCGAGTGACTATAGAACCGAAATGATACACCTTACAATGTTGGAGGCCTTTAAAAATTCGCACACCAACATCCCATAATTTCTTATTAAGATCTGGATCAGAACCAGTTCCTGGAAAGAATTCCTCACTAAAACCACCAACTTTCTTCCAAATTTCTTTATGGATAATGTGTGGTGCCCAAGTAGAACCTTGAAAATCAAAAAATTGAATTTTTTTGTAATTGTCTAAGAATTTGTCTTCGTCGAAATTTTCTAAATTATTTCCACAATCTAAGTTGATTTGACCATTTTGCACCATAGTTCCAGAGAAATAGAAAAAATTATGCCTTAATTTATTTATTTCATCTATCATTGTTTTATCCCACTCTGGAGCAAAGTAAAAATCATCATGGGCGTATAAAATATATTCTGTAGTTGCCTTAGATGCGGCTTTATTAACTCCTTCACAAATACCTGCGTTATAGTTCGTAAAAGTAAACTTTATATTTTCTTTTTTTAAATATTCTAAAGTTCCATCTTCTCCTTTATTTACATGTATAATTATTTCATTATCAAAAGTTGAATTTTTTTTAATACTTTTTATACAAAATTGTAGATATTTAAGATTATTTAAAGTTGGAATAACTATAGAAATCATTAACCTTCCCAATAAAACTTTTTCTTTTCATTTATTTGGAGTGTTTTATTAATAATAAATTGAGAAACCAATGTCGAATTAAAATATTTCATGTATTTTTTTTTTCCATTATATCCAATTTTACGTCTAGTTTTATCGTCTCTTGAAAGTTTAACAATCTTTTCAGAGAGATCATGGATATCTTTATAAAAAACCATTTCTTTATTTGTAAAAAAATTATTATATTCAGTTCTTTCATCAATTAAAGTTACCAATCCGTTTCCAATTATTTGAGTTAACCTATCACTGCTGTAATATTTAATTGGTTTACCTCTACTCAAATTTAATCCCATTTTTGAATTTGAAATACTTTTAAAGTAGTGATCAGCCCAAATTGGTTGAATTTTATTTAACCCATATATATCAAATTTAACATTATTTGTTATATCGAATAATTTTTGAATAAAAAAAGATCTATCATCATATTTTCCTGACTTTAACACGCCACGATGTACTCCGTGACTTAAAGCAAAAAAAACATCCATGTTACAATGTTTGTTAAAATTATTTAAGGTTTCAAATGATTTATCTGATGGATTTGGAATATAGTTATTAGAAACATTATTGGGTAAAAAACTTAAAACTTCAGGTGAAGTAGTCAAGAAGTTTGCTTCAATAAAATCATTTTTATCTAAAATTCTTGATTTATTTCTCTCATAATCCGGACCATGTTTGTTTAGGGGATCTAAAAACCACTGAGAGATTTTTAAATTAGGATAATCATCCTTCAATTCTCCAAGTGTCTGAGAAGAAATAAGGTCAGCATGCCCCAATACAATCAAATCAGGTTTATAATTATAACAAGTTTTTTTAAGTTTCTCATTTAGCATTTTAGCCCCAGACAAATCTTTATAGTTTTTGTAATATTTTTGTATATCTCGATCACTAAATTCTAAAATACTATGGCCCAATCTTATAAATCCATTATTTAATCTTCTACCTGTGTTGAAAAACAACCTCCCATCGTGTCTTTCGTTAAAATTGGTTACATGTAAAATTCTTAAACATTTATTATTTTTGCGAGTGTTGAATAAATTAATTTTCTTTAATTTTAAATCTCTGTAGTCATCAATTTTCTTAGAAATATGTTTATGTGTTAAATAAAAGTTTTTATGTGAAAGTTTTTGTAATGATTTTCTTAATTTTTTATCTTTTATTAATTTTTCTAACTTATTGAATAATTCATCTTCATCTAAGTGTTTTAAAATTAATCCATTAGTTATTGTCTCTGGAAGACCGCCTCTATTACTTATTATAACCGCACAACCATTTGATGAAGCCTCAAGACTAGTTCGTCCAAAAGGCTCATCCCATCTTGAGCAAACAACAGCAATACTTGTTTTTTTGTATATATCTAAAACTTTTTTATGTTCTATGAAGCCATATTTCATAATATTTTTATGGTTAACACTAATTTTATCCCTTTGTTCGTCACCAACAATCAAAGCTTTCCAATCAGGAAATTTATCTAAAACTCTTGGAATTGCTTTTGCAAAAATATCGAAACCTTTTGACTTATTTAATTTTCCTACAAATGTAATCCATTTATTTTTATTTTCTATATTAATTCTATTTTGTTTTGCTGATTGATGAATTACTATAAGTTTTTCACTATTAATAAATTTATTATGCATTCCTTCTAAAAACCTTTTTTTAGACCAATTACTATTAAAAATAATCTTATAACAATTTTTTAATAAATATTTTCTATCATCAATTGATCTGGAACCTGTCATGCTTAGAGGATCGTTATGAAAATAAAGAGAGTAAATTCTTTTATTTAAAGAGTTTGTTAAAAATCTTAAATAGTAAGGTCTATTATGTATTTCTATTAAATCTGAATAATTTTTTTTCTCAATTTTAATGAATTCCTCGACATATTTTTTACTTTGACTTTGTAATAATTTTTTTTTAAGTGGAATGTTTACATAATTAAGTTTGAATTTTCTTTTAAAATCCGTATTTCCATAGACTGTTATATTAGATTTATATTTGCTTATTTTAGTAGTTTCATTGATAAATAAAGATACAGCTCCAGGATATACAGGAGAGAAGTTCTCTTTATAGGGTAGAAGAATTGATATTTTCATTATTAATTTTAATTTTATTTCTTAATTTTCTATTATTCTTTATATAATATTCTCTGGAAATTGCCTTATTTTTTGATTGATGAACCTCTTTATAAATAAGCTTCCATTTTCTCCCGCGTGTAAATTTAGCACCTTTTCCTGAATTATGAAGTTTGATTCTTTTTTTTAAGTTATTGGTATATCCCACGTAGGTAATATTTTTTTTCCCTAAGCTAGATTTGAGCATATAAACATAGTAGCTCATTAAAATATTTAATAATTAACGCCTAAGTGAACGTATTTAATATTTAGGTAATCTTTAATTGCCATTGATCCCCCTTCTCTACCATAACCAGTTTGTTTAATTCCTCCAAATGGTACTTCTGCAAAAGCAACCGCTGGCGTATTAATCGCACATGTTCCTGTTTGCATTTTATCTGATACTTTATGTGCATTTTCCATAGAATTTGTATATATGTAGCTTGCTAAGCCTAAATCATTATCATTAGCTCTTTTAATAACCTCATCTCTATCTTTAAATGAAAGAATTGGAACAAGCGGACCAAAAGCTTCTTGTTTCATTATAGTAAAGTCATCCCCAACATTATCAAACACAGTTGGTTCATAATAATATCCTTTGTTAAAACCTGAAGGTCTTTTGCCACCACATAAAACTTTTGCACCCTCTTTTTTAGTGGTATCAACTAAAGTTTCGAGTTCTTTTAATCTTTTAGCAGTCGTTAATGGTCCAAGAATAGTATCTTCATTCATGCCGTTACCAATTTTAAGTTTAGAGACTTTTTGGACAAAAATTTTAGTAAATTCATCTTTTTTATTTTCATGAATATAAAAACGATTAGGTGATATACAAACTTGCCCATTGTTTCTAAACTTTGCAGAAATAGCCATATCAGTAACTTTATTTATATCAACATCGTCAAAAACAATTAGAGGAGAATGACCGCTTAATTCCATCGTAACTCTTTGAACTTTATCAGCAGCTTGTTTTAATATTAATTTTCCTACTCTTGTTGAGCCAGTAATAGAGACTTTCTTAACAATATCTGAGCTAATTAATTGTTGTGAAATTTTGGCAGGATCTCCTGATAATAAATTAACAACTCCAGGAGGAACACCTGCCTCATGGATAATATTAGTTAATTCCATTACGCATCCAGGTGTAATTACATCTGGCTTGCATATAACTGAACATCCGGCGGCTAAAGCAGTTGATATTTTTCTTGATGCTAGAATAATTGGAAAATTCCATGGAACTAATGCTGCAACTACACCTACTGGTTCATATTTTACATACATTCTTGTATTTTCAAATCGACTTTCAACAATTTGACCATAAATTCTTTTAGTTTCCTCTGCATTCCATTCAAAAATATCAGCTGCACCATTTACTTCACCTAGTCCTTCATTTATGGGTTTTCCAACTTCAAGACAAAGCCATTTTGCTAATATATTACTTCGATCCCGTATTAGATCAGCAATCTTTCTGATAATTTTACTTCTCTCCCAAGGAGGTGTTGCACTCCATATTTTTAAACCAGATTTTGCTGATTCTAAAGCACTATTAACATCTTTTGGTGTAGCCTTTGAAGCATTACCCAATATTTCTTCATTTGCTGGATTAATGACTTCGTATGTGGCTTTGTCAGATGATTGCTGCCATTTCCCATTTATATATTGACCAAATTTATCGTACATATTTTTTATAAATTAACAATCTTAGATTTATCAATTTTTTTTTCAAAAAAATCAATAAGATTAGTAACTGTTTCAATACTCATATTCTCTAAGCATTCTTTAGTAAATGTAGCAGCGTGTGGACTTAACATAACTTTTTTATTTGTTAATAAGGGGTTATCTATATCTGGAGGTTCTTTTTCAAAAACATCTATACCTGCAAAAAAAATGTCTTTATTATTTAATGCATTGTTTAAATCAACCTCGTTTACGATTCCTCCCCTAGAGGCATTAATTAAAATTGAATTTTTTTTCATCAATTTCATTTCATTAATTGTAATTAGGTTGTGAGTTTCTTTATTTCTAGGAACACTTAATGACAAAATATCAGTTTTCTTGATGGCATCTATAAAGTTCGTTACTTTAACTCCTCCGTATGATTTAATAATAGACTCATCAACGTATGGATCATAAACACTCACATTTAAATCAAAACCTAAACATTTTTTAATAAGTTTTTTTCCAATTCTTCCAAATCCAATAATTAAAATATTTTTATTAAATAGTTCAAAATTTTCATTTATATCCATATGTATCGCTTTAGCAAAATTACCCTTTCTGACAATATCATCGAACATGTTAATGCCCTTATAAATCGAAATTATCATAAACATTATATGTTCGGCTGGAGAAGTTGAAGTTGATGCATCTGTGACTAATAATTTAATATTATTTTTTTTAATAAAATTAACGTCAACATTATCGTAACCTACACCATGTCTAGAAATAACTTTTAACTTATTACAATTCTTAAGGATCTCAGCGTCAACTTTTCCTCTTCTTAAAGTTATCCCATCAAATTCTGGAAGTTTTTTTATTAAATTTTCTTTTGAAATATCTGTAATTAATTCAAACTTAAATTTGTTATTTTTTTTTAAAATCTCAATACCTTTGGGATTTATTTTGTCTATGATTCCAATGTTAAACATAAATAATTATTGGCGGTCCCAAGGGGAATCGAACCCCTCTTTGTTGGATGAAAACCAACTGTCCTAACCGATAGACGATGGGACCACATTTTCGTGAGTCTTATTAACAGAAATATCGTCGATAATAAACTCCACATTTTTTTTACCTTTCCATTCATTCAAACTCAATTTTCCAGCAATGTTAAAGGCTTTATTACCTTTTTTTAACAAATAAGCAGCGATGTTACTGTCAACTGAGTTAAAAGAAATTGATTTTATACAAGAACCGTCTGATCCAATTAAATTTGACTTGATGTGCTTTTCACCCACAATCTTCGAATTTATTAATCTCAAATTCTCTATTGTGAATTTTGGCTCTGTGTTTCCTGAACCAAATGGTGATAAGTAATTTATTTTATTATAAAATTCTAAATTTACAGCTGATGGTGAGATGATACTATCTATCAAAAGTTTTTGTTCAGTAGAAATTTTTTCATTTTGTGTTTTAAATCTTTTTATCGCAAACTTTTTAAAATCATCAATTTTACTTTTTTCTATTGAAAATCCTCCAGCCATTTTATGTCCACCACCTTTTAATAATAAATTACTTTGCATCGCAGAAACAATCAAAGAGCCAATATCAAAACCGACAATTGATCTTGCAGAAGCTTTGCCCAATTTTTCTTTTAAAGAAATTATTATCGTAGGTTTATTATACTTATCTTTAATCTTCGAAGCGATTATTCCAATTACACCTTCATGCCAATTATCACCATAAAGAATAATCAGAGGGTCTTTATTATCAATTTTTTGACTTTGAATCTTTTTTAATAAATTGTTTTCTATTATTTGACGTTCTTTATTATATTGGTTTAACTCATTTGCTATTTTGAATGCATTTTTCGGGTTTACATTTTGAAGTAGATTTGCAGCATAATCACATTTACCTACACGTCCACCTGCATTAATTCTTGGACCTAGAATATATCCAACGTGGTAAGTTGTAGGATCAACCGTTATATTGCAAATATCAATTAAGGTTTTAAGACCCAAATTCTTTCCTTGTTTAATTATTTTTAATCCTTGCTTTACAATAGCTCTATTTAAACCAACTAATGGAACTACATCACATATTGTCCCCAATGAAACTAAATCAAGATAATTTATCAAATTAGGTTCTTGAAAATTATTTTTTTTAAACCAGTTTTCTTTTTTTAATTGACTGCATACAGAAATTAAAAACATAAAACAGACACCTGATGCGCATAGATAATTTAAATTTGATTTATCATCCAGTCTATTTGGATTAACAATTGAATGAGCGTTTGGCAAATTTATTTCAGATTGGTGATGATCAATAATTATAACATCTTTTTTATGATTATTTGCAAATTCAATTGGTTTAAATGAAGATGTTCCACAATCAACAGTTATAATTAAATCTACTTCCTTATTAATTAGTTTTTGAAAACCATCTTCACTAGGTCCGTAACCTTCTTTTTGCCTATCAGGGATATGAATTTCATAATTAATATTAATAAGTGAAAAAAAATTTGCTAATAATGCTGTTGAACAAGCTCCATCAACATCATAATCTCCAAAAATTCCAATTTTTTCTTTATTTTTAATACCCTCAATCAACCTTTTTGAAGCTTTTTCAATATCCTGAATAACATTTGGATTTGGCAATATATTCTTAATTGTTGGTTCTAAATAGTTTTTAATCTCATCTCTTTTAATTTTTTTGATTACTAATAATTTTGCAATTATTTCATCTAATGAAAAATTATCTTTTATAAAATCTATTTCATCTAGATTAAATTCCTTTAAAATCCATTTTTTTCCCGTTACTGAATTTACATTCATTTTTTATGAATATTTGAAACTTTTTTTTGCGTATTGGATGCCTTGTGTAAACCAAGTGAAAAAGATTTAAAAGTATCTTTATCTTCTATTATACCTTCTAATAAATCACCGCTAGTAACACCTGTTGCTACAAACATAACATCACCTTTAATAATATCATCAATATTATATTTTTTAGTAAAATCGTTAATACCTAAATTTGTTGCTCTTTTCTTTTCTTTATCATCTAATACTAGTCTAGTTTGAATTTGACCACCGTAACATGCTAGTGCCGCCGCAGCTAAAACTCCTTCTGGACCACCACCAATACCTAAATATATATCCACAGGTGAATCCCTATCAATGACGTACATTGCACCGGCTACATCACCGTCAGAAATAAAATTAATTTTAACATTCAATTTTTTAAGTTCAGTTATAATTTTTTTATGTCTAGGTCTGTCTAAAATACAAGCCGTAAGATTCTCAGGCACTGTATTTTTTGCTTCTGCCAGTAACTTAATATTTTTTTCAATAGTGTTGTCTAAATCAAGAAGATTTTTTGGCAAATTTGAACCAATTGAAATTTTTTCCATATATGTATCAGGAGCTGATAGTAAATTACCTTTTTCAGCTATAGCCATTACAGATAATGCATTAGGTAAATTCTTTGCAACAAAGTTTGTGCCTTCCAGCGGATCAAGAGCTATGTCTAAATCTGGCCCATTATTTTTTCCAACCCTTTCACCAATATAAAGCATTGGAGCATCATCCATTTCACCTTCTCCAATAACTATTGTACCTTTGATAGGCATTTTATTTAGTTCATTTCTCATAGGATCCACAGCACCCTGATCGGCAGCAATTTTATCTCCTTTTCCAATATGAAGAGATGCACCGTATGCAGCTTTTTCAGTTACTGTAATAAATTTATCTAGTAAAGCTTTATCTAAACTCATTATCTATTTTCAATCCTGATTAATTTAGGTCTAGAAATAATATAATTTTTATTTGCAAGTTGTTTAATTGTTTTCATAAGATTAATATCTTTTGCTAAGTGAGTTATTATTGTGATTGAAGAATACTTTTTTGATTTAAAAGGATTTTGGATTAATCTTTTTATAGATACTTTATGATTTGCAAAACTTTTTGTTATATTTGATAGTACGCCATGTTTATCTTTGACATCTAATCTTATATAAGCTGAAAAATTTTGATTTTTTAATGACTCAAATTTAATATACTTTCTTTCTTTATCTGAAATTGAAAATGGATATTTAATATTACCTCTTAATATAGAGGAAATATCTGAAACTAAAGCGGAAGTAGTTGCTTCGGGACCGGCGCCTTCTCCTTGTATTATACTTTGTCCAACAGGCGTTCCATTTACTATTACTGCATTTAGAACACCATCAATACTTCCTATATAAGAGCTTTTTTTAACTAAGCAAGGATGAACCCGCTGAGTAACTTTATTATTTTTTAATTCAGATAGACCAAGTAATTTAATTTTATATCCAAGTTTATTCGCATTCGATATGTCAATATGATCAACTTCATTTATACCCTCTACATATATATTATTATTTATATAAGAATTAAAACATAAAGAAGAAAGTATTTTAAGCTTTGAAGAAACATCAGCTCCATTTAAGTCTGATTTTGGATTAGTTTCTGAATACCCCAATTCCTTAGCTTTAGTTAAAGCATCGTTAAAAGATAAATTATCTTTGTCCATAGAAGACAATATATAATTAGAAGTTCCATTAAATATTCCATAAACACTCTTGATGTTATTGGCTATTAAACTTTCTTTTATTGACCTAATGATTGGAACTCCCCCGCATACAGCAGCTTCAAATTCTAAATTGACATTATTTTTTTCTGCTATTTTAGATAATTCATCTCCATATTTTGAAATCAAAGCTTTATTAGCCGTAACTACATGCTTCTTGTTTTTAAGAGCAGAAAAAACCAGTTTTTTTGCTGGACCCTCAGCACCACCAATCAATTCAATGATTAAATCAATTTCTTTACTTTTAGCCGCATCAATATAGTTTTTAAGCCACATAGACTTTTTTATTTTAAAATTTCTCTTTTTATTTTTATTTCTTGCCGAGACATATAAAACATGGGGAATAACATTTGTTTTCTTAAATAATTGTTTTTTATTAATTTTTAAATATCTATAAAGATAAGAACCAATATTCCCCAAACCAATAATTGCAATATTTAATTTCTTTTTTTTTTTCATTTTATTGTTATATTAGGAAAATCTTTTTCCTTACTTGTTTTTAAAATTTCATTAGTTACTTTATCAATATCACAATCCTCTATAACTGGACAGCGTGGATTAATATCTGTACGAAGTTTTTTTTTCTTAATAATTCTTTTTTTAGTAACAATCTTTTTTTCCTTATTATCTAAACTTTTATTATTTTTAATTATTATCTTTTTTTTATTATCAAGCTCCTTTTTTTTTAAAGCCACCTCTTTAATTCTTTTTTCTTCTTTTTTTGCTTTGATAATATCAAATACTTTATTCTTGCTTTTTTTAAGTGTAGTTTTTTTGTTTAGGTTTATATTAACTAAATCAACTTCTTCAGACTCTTCTTTTTTAGTATTAAAAACTTCAATAGAAATATTTTCTTTAAAATAAGCATTAAATTCCTTTTTATTTTTACAAACATACTCCCCGCACATGTATACTTTTTTACTTGGTGTACAACTCGATAAAAATATGAATATTAATAAAATTAAAAACTTCATTTGAGACCTTTATTTTCTTTGAAACCATATATAATATTCATATTTTGAATAGCTTGTCCCGATGCTCCTTTTACTAAGTTATCGATTGCTGAAAAAATAACAATTTTACCTTTAATTCTTGTTTTACATACAGAAATTTCACAATTGTTTGTTTCTAAAACATTACCAGTTCCAATAGATTTATTTTTTTTATGAATCTTAATAAATTTATTTTTCTTATAGTATTTTTTAAGTTCGATGATAATTTTATTTAATGTAACGCCCTTTCCCAAGTCCAGATAAATTGACGACAATATACCCCTAAATGTAGGAATTAAATGTGGATTAAAAATATAATCAATTTTTTTATTTTTAATTTTATAGAATTGCTCATCTAGTTCAGACATATGTCTGTGTTTATAAATACCGTATGCATGAGTAGATTTAAATAAATTTTTATGTTTGAATTTTTCCTTAAATTTTTTTCCCGCTCCAGAATATCCAGATTTTGAATCTATATATATGTTTTTCGTATTAACTAGATTTTTTTTAAGTAATGGTACAAGCGGTAATTGTATAGAAGTTGGATAGCATCCAGGATTAGCAATAATTCTATATTTATTAATCGTGTTTTTAACAAGTTCCGTTATTGCATAAATTGAGTCTTTAATTAATTCTTTTGAAACATGTTTCTTTTTATACCACTGTTTATATTTGTGTGGATTGGCCAGCCTAAAATCAGCAGATAGATCAATAAACTTTAGGTTTTTATATTTATAAATTTTATTAATTAATTTTTGAGCCTCACCATTTGGCAATGATAAAAAAACTAAGTCAATTTTGTGCCAGTCTACTTTATTAAGATTACTTAATTTAGGTAATTTTTTTCCAATTCTCTTATCAAAAGATCTTATATCTTTACCAAGGTTTCTTTGAGCACATAAATACTTAATGTTTACATTTTTATGATTTGATAATAAATGAATTAAATCAAGACCAACATAACCTGTAGCTCCTGCTACTAAAATATTTATTTTTTTTTGTGACATGACATTTTATATCACTGAAAATATAAATAATAAATTAAATGATTTATCTCTTAGAAAATTGGAAGCTTCTTCTGGCTTTTCTATGTCCGTATTTTTTTCTTTCAACAACTCTAGAGTCTCTAGTAGTCAATTTCTCTTTTTTTAGTCCTTTTTTTAAAGTTTCATCGTAAACTACTAAAGCTCTTGAAATCCCGTGGATTATAGCTCCAGCTTGGCCTGATAAGCCACCGCCTCTTACAGAACATTTAACATCATAAGCATTAAGAACGTTTGAAACTTCTAATGGTCTTGTGACAATAATTTGATGAACGGGTCTTTTAAAATATTCATGCATCTTTTTTCCATTAACATGAATGTTGCCTGAACCTTTTTTCAACCAAACTTTTGCAATAGATCTTTTTCTTCGACCAGTCGCATATTTTGAGTCTTTAAAGTTGAGTTTTATTTTTTCTGAAGTGTTTGAGTTAGAAGTTTCCATTAATTTCTGATTTTATTTTTAGGATTTAATTCATTAAAATTTATTAATTTTGGATTCTGAATTTTATGTGGATGCTCTTCACCCATATAGATTTTTAATTTAGTTAATTGTTTTTTAGCTAAAGGACCTCCTGGCAACATTCTTTTAACAGCTAATTTTAAAATATCTTGGGTTTTATTTTTTTCTTTGAGCCTAATAGGATTAAATTCTTTTATACCACCTGGATGACCAGTATGCTTATAATATTTTTTGTCTTGCAATTTTTTTCCAGTAAATTTCATTTTTTCAATATTTGTTACAATAACAAAGTCTCCATTATCCATATGTGGATTAAATGTAGCCTTATTTTTTCCTCGTAAAACTTTTGAAATATATGCTGCTAATCTACCGACAACTGCATTTTCAGCATTTATCAGATACCATTCATTTTTAATTTCTTTTTTTTTAATAAAGGGTGTCATTTAAAATATGGCGATAATTACTAATTATAATTAATAATGTCAATTAATTAATCTTCTATTAATCAAAAATTTTTATAAAAAACCTTTAAATTACTTAATAGACTGATGATAAAGCCTTATAGAAACAATAATTAAAAAAATACTTGAGATTTGATGCATAGAGGCAATTGGAACGCTTAAATTAGATAGTAAAGCACTAATTCCTAAAACGATTTGTAAAAAAATAAAAAAAAGTAAAATAAAGTATAATTTAAATAAATGTTTCATTTTTTTAGAAATAACAACATACCCCATATATATTGAAACTATGAAAATTAAATAAGCTATATTTCTATGAAAAAATTGAACAAGACTGTGGTTATTAAAGTTTAATAAATCATTTGTATTATAAATAATTATATCATTTGGAAAATAATTACCGTTCATTAAGGGCCAAGTTTGATATATTTTACCAGCATCTAATCCAGAAACAAAAGCCCCGATAATAATCTGTGAAAAAATTAGAAATAAAAATAACTTTAATGATAAAAAATTTGAATTAAAATCAAAAAATTTTTTATTATTTTTGGTTTTTAAATTAAAATATATCCACAACAGAGAAGAAAAAATAATAAAGGCAACAAACAAATGTATAGATAGTCGATAGTGGCTGACGGTAATATTATTAACCAAGCCACTCATAACCATATACCAGCCAATAATTCCCTGTAGTAAAATTAATGAAAAAATTAACGATAATTTTAAAATATATTCTTTTGATAAAACTTTTTTATAAATGAAATAGACTAAAGGGATAATATATACAAGTCCAATTAATCTTCCTAACAATCTATGAAAATATTCCCACAAGAATATTATTTTGAATTCATTTAAGACCATACCAGAATTAATTAATTTATACTGAGGTATCTCCTTATAAAGTGCAAAGTATTCAAGCCACCTTTCATTAGTTAAAGGAGGTAAAATACCTTTAAATAGCTCCCATTCAGTTATAGATAATCCAGATCCGGTAAGTCTAGTTAAACCACCAACTATAATCATAGTAAAAATTAGAAAAACTAAAGAGATTATCCAATATGAAAATAATTTTTCAAAATCTTTGTCTATAATCATAAAGTTACTATATATTCTTTTCTTAAAATAAATATAATCTTAATGTCGCTATGAAAAACAAAAATATTAAATTAATAAGAAAAAAACTTGATTCTTTAGATAATAAGTTCCTTCAATTGATTAGAAAAAGATCATTTTTGGTATCTAAAATACTTAAAGAAAAAAAATTTAAAAATCAAATAATTGATAAAAAAAGAATAAAAGTAATTTTGAATAAAATTAAAAAAAAATCTATTAGAATGAAAATTGATCCAAAAATTACTAATAGAATTTGGGTTTCGATGATAAGAGCTTATATTGATTACGAGTTTAGAAATTTTAGGAAAAGATAGGTTATTTACTATGAGGTGGAAGTTTTTTTTCAACAAAAATTTCATGTTTTCTTGTTGATGGATTATATTTTTTTGCTTTAAGCTTAACTTTTGCTTTTTCACCTTTTGTAGGTTTTTTTACATAATAAAAAAAAGGGCTATCAGGTTTTGATTCTGGAACTAGTCTTACTTTTAAATGTGTTTTTTTTGCCATTTATTTTTTCAACTTTCTTATCTTTTCTAAAATTATTTTACTTTTTTTTTTAATATTCTCTTTTAAATAAGTTCCTTTTATACTTGATGGTTGAAGTCCGTCAAGTGGATTTATTTTTTTTTTCATTAACTTTTTTGCTCCCTCTATAGTTAATTTATTATCTTTTAATAAATACTTAATTAACTTTACTGTCTCGATATCTTTAATGGAATAAAATCTTCTTTTTCCATTTAAAGTTATAGGTTTAATTTGAGGAAATTTAGTCTCCCAAAATCTAAGGATGTAATTTAAAGGTTTTTTAGTCTTACTATCTATAAGTCCTACTTTTTTAGATACTTCTGAAATAGTAAATAACTCCTTTTCCATGGCGCTAATCGTTCAATTTTTTTAAAAAGATTTTTGAAGTTTTAAAATTCACAACATTTCTTTTTTTAATCTCAAAAATTTCATTTGTTTTGGGATTCCTTCCAGCTCTACTTTTTTTTTGAGATATATTAAAACTACCAAAATCTTTTATCTTAACTTTTTTAAAATTTGTAATTTCATTTGTAATTGTCACGAAAATGTCATCTATGAATGATTCAGCAAATTTTGTTGAAAAACTAAATTTTTTTTTAATTTTTTTTGCTATGTCAAGTCTGCTTAAATTATCTCTAGCTTTTATCGACATTTATTGGTTTAATATTTTGTTTTATTTTACTCATTAAATCACCCTTTATTATTCTATAACATAAATCTATTGAGTAATAAAATCCTGTAGCATCTGTTGAACCATGACTTTTTACAACAGGTCCCTTAAGACCAAGAAATATTGCACCATTGTATTTTCTTGGATCTAATCTATTTTTAAATTTCTTAAGCGAAAAATAAGAAAATAATATAGAAATTTTTGAAAAAAAACTTCCCATTAATGACTCTCTTAGGCTATCAGTTATAAATTTGGCAGTACCCTCCGCTGTTTTCAAAGCTATGTTTCCTGTAAATCCATCAGCAACTATTACATTTGAGTCTCCATCCATAATTTTATTTGGTTCTACATATCCATTGAAATCAAAATCTTTATATTTTTCTTCATCTTTAAGTTTTGCATAAGCCTTTTTGATTACTTCGGTGCCTTTAATCTCTTCTTTTCCAATATTCAATAATCCTACCCTTGGTGTTTGATCTGGATAAAGAGCTTTGTATAATGCAGATCCCATTTCAGAAAAATCGATTAAATTATTTTCATCACATTCTATGTTTGCTCCCAAATCTAAAACTACGTTTACCCCAACTTTACTTGGCCATAATCCAGCTAATGCTGGTTTTCTTACTTCCTCTATTGTTTTTAATATCATTCTAGAAATTACAAGCAACACACCTGTATTTCCAGCTGATAAAGATATATCGGAATTATCAGAAACTTGTGAATATATAGAATTCCACATGCTAGTGTTTTTAGAATTTTTAATTGCTGAAAGAGGTGTCTCTTCGTCAGAAACGATATTTTTGGTGTTGAAAATCTTATAAAATTTATCAGGAATATTATTTTGATTTATAAGTTTTAATATTAACTCTTCATTACCGTAAATATTAAAAAAAAAATCATTTATTTTTTTATTTTTCTTAATAAATAAAGCTATGCCCTCTATATTTTTTTTTGGAGAATTTTCGCCACCCATAGCATCGATTGCAATTACAATTTTATTAGTCATGGATTTAAAAAAAACTAGATATCTAAAATCTTTTTGCCATTATAATAGCCAGATTTTAGGTCCACATGATGAGATAATTTATACTCACCACTTTTTTTATCTTCAACAATATTTACATCCGAGACTTTATGATGAGATCGTCTCTGATTTCTTTTTGACTTAGAAGTTTTTCTTTTAGGTACAGCCATAAAATTAGTATTTATAATTTATTTTACCTTTTATCATACTATCAATATCTAATTCAAAACAATAATTATAAAAAGATGACAAATATTCTTTGATTTTACTCATTATTTCATCAGTTTCCTTAATATCGTTAAACAAGTGCTCTGCGATAATGGATTCATTAACAGAAAATAAGTCAGAGTTTTTTTGATCTATTTTCAAAAGAATATTATAAAAAATTCTGTTTAAAATCTTCATTTTTTTATTTACTGAGACATCTCCATGTCCCAGTTCTCTCATATTATATTCAATATTCTGAAAGACATTGTCGAATATATCTTGTGGAAAATTCATTTTTTTATCTTTTTTAAAAACTAATAAAATTATTGATAAATGAAGAAAAATAAGAATTATTCTTGTTTCAAAGTTATCTTTTAGTTTAAGATCTTTATAAAAAAAAATATTACGTGATAATTCTACTAATTTGTTATAAAGATGATTATTATGTTTATTGTAAAAAGAAAACATTATGTAATAATTATTACCATATTTTTTTCTCTTTTTTTATATAATTGTTCATTAAAATCCCCTGATAAAGTTCATGGAATTAATTTTTTAAAAAATAGATCAAGCGTCTTAGAGGTTGATAAATCTAACAAAAATGATGTGATAAAAAATATCGGAAAACCACACTCAATTTCAATGAACGACGATGACACATGGATTTATTTCGAGAGAATGATTAGTAGAACAAACAATATTAAAACTATAGGAAAAAATGTTTTAGTTATAAATAACATTTTAGAATTAAAATTTGATAAATATGGAATTTTAAAGCAAAAAAAATTCTATGATAAGAATGATATTCAAAAAGTTAAATATTCAAAGGACGTTACTGAGAATACTGTTAGTCAACCGAGTTTTGTTGAAAAATTCTTAAGCAGTATTAAACAAAAAATGTATAGAAATAAATAAATTTTAATGGGCTATTACTGCAAGTAAAAGTAAAGCGACAATATTAGTTATTTTTATCATGGGATTTACAGCTGGACCTGCGGTGTCTTTATATGGATCTCCAACAGTATCACCTGTGACAGCCGCTTTGTGGGCTTCTGAACCTTTTCCTCCAAAATTTCCATCTTCAATATATTTTTTAGCGTTGTCCCAAGCTCCACCGCCAGCTGTCATTGAAACTGCAACAAATAAACCCGTAACAATAACACCCAATAACATAGCGCCTAAGCAAGCTAAAGCAGCTTCAGTTCCACCGATTGGAAGAATAATAAAGTAAACTAAAATGGGAGATAGAACTGGTAATAAAGATGGAATAACCATTTCTTTAATTGCTGCTTTTGTTAACAAATCAACTAATTTTCCATAGTCTGGTTTTCTCTTACCCTTCATTATCCCTGGTATCTTTTTAAATTGCCTTCTAACTTCTATTACTACAGCTCCGCCTGCTCTTCCTACAGCTTGCATTCCCATTGATCCAAATAAATATGGTAACATTCCTCCAATTAATAAGCCAACAACCACAAAAGGATTTGATAAATCGAAAGTGACTATAACTCCTTCTAACGATGAACCTTTTACTGTTGAGAAAAATTTAATGTCTTCTGTATAAGCTGCAAACAAAACTAGTGCTCCCAAACCTGCAGATCCAATTGCATATCCTTTGGTAACAGCTTTTGTTGTGTTTCCAACTGCATCTAAAGCATCAGTTGTTTTTCTAACACTTTTAGGTAACTTTGACATTTCTGCAATTCCCCCAGCGTTATCTGTTACGGGTCCATAAGCATCTAAAGCTACAACCATACCAGTTAAAGCTAACATTGAGGTAACGGCTATCGCGATTCCATAAAGTCCAGCTAAGTTATTTGTAAAAAGTATTCCAACTACAATTATTATTGCTGGTATGGCTGTTGCTTCCATTGAAACAGCTAAACCTTGTATAACATTAGTACCATGACCAGTAGTAGATGATTTGGCTACACTTTTTACAGGTCTATAATTTGTGCCTGTGTAATATTCTGTAATCCAAATAAGTAAACCGGTTATAATTAAGCCAGCTACACCACAAATATAAAGATCAAAACCACTAAAAGATTTTCCAGAATTTTTGTAAATTTGTTCAAGTCCAATAATCGAGTCAGTTACAGGATACAAAATTAAAAGAGATAGTACTGCAGTTACCACAAAACCTTTATATAGAGCGCCCATAATATTTTTACTTTTACCTAATCTAACAAACCAAGTGCCGACAATAGACGTCACAATGCAAGATCCACCTATAGCTAAAGGGTACATCATCATATTTGAGTCATTAGTAAAAAAAATTGAAGCTAAGACCATTGTAGCTACTATTGTTACAGCATATGTTTCAAAAAGATCTGCAGCCATACCAGCGCAATCTCCTACATTGTCACCAACATTGTCCGCTATTACAGCTGGATTTCTAGGATCATCTTCTGGAATGCCAGCCTCCACTTTTCCAACAAGGTCTGCACCTACGTCTGCCCCTTTGGTAAAAATACCCCCACCCAATCTTGCAAAAATTGAAATTAAAGAGGCACCAAAACCTAAAGCTACTAATGCATTAATTATCTCTCTCGGGTCTATCTTCAAGTTGATTAAAATTATGTAGTAAATCGTTATGGACAACAAAGCTAAACCAGCAACCAATAATCCTGTTATTGCACCAGATTTGAAAGCGATAGTTAAACCAGATTGTAAACTTTCTCTGGATGCCTCTGCTGTTCTAACGTTTGCTTTTACAGAAATTAACATACCTACATAACCTGCCACGCCTGATAAAAAAGCTCCAATAAAGTATCCTAAACCAACAAGTAAACTAAAAAAATAACTTACTATTATTAAAACTATCACTCCTACTATAGCGATGGTTTTATACTGTCGATTAAGATAAGCTTTAGCACCTATTTGAATTGCTTCTGCAATTTCCTGCATTTTTGAATTTCCCGGACTTGAAGATAAAATTTGACCGGAAAGCAAATAACTATAGGCTACGGCTAAAACACCTGTGAAAACGATTAAGTATAATACTTCTAAAGACTCATTCATAAATTAATTTAGAAATTGATAAATGCCAAAATAACTCATCAAACGCAAGCTATTCTTTTAAAAATTATGAATATACCCAGATTTATTTGGGTGTAGCTCAACAACTTTCCCATTATGTGTTAATTTTACTAACTTTTCTGAGACAATTTTGCCAATTCTAGTGACTTTAGTTGAAGTTGATTTTGATAGATTTTTGATCATTTTTCGACTTTTTTTATTAGCTGTAAATAATATTTGGTAATCATCCCCTCTAGAGAAAAAGTTGATCGTATTTATCTTTTTTTTTTTAACATGCAACATTGCTTTTTTTGATAATGGAACTTTATCTAAATAAATTCTTCCACCACATTTGCTTGCTTTACAAATGTTTTTTAAATCTTGAATTAAACCATCCGATATATCGGTAGATGAAGTCGCAAATTTACTTAGATGTTTTGAAAATTTAATTGGCAAATAAGGTTCTATATAAGCTTTTTTAAAAAAGAAATTATCTTTACCAAGAGTAAGTTTTTTTTTATAAATTTGAAGTCCAAGATAAGAATTTCCCAGAGAACCAGTTGTATAAATATCATCATTAACTTTTGCTGTTGACCTCAATATAGGTTTTTTTAATACATTTCCTATAACTGAAATAGAAATACTTAGTTTTTTTGATTTAACCGTATCTCCTCCACCTAAAAATAAATTAAGCCTTTTTGACTCCTTTAATAAATTTAATTTAAATGATTTTAACCAATTAGAAGTAACCTTAGGCAATGATAAAGATAAGAAATAGACTTCAGGAGTTGAACCTTTACATATAATATCAGAAATTGTTGCTCTAAGAATTCTGCTTACAAATTCTTTAGGCTTAGATCCTTTTAAAAAATGAATATTTTCTTCGTACGTATCTACTGAAAAGATAAATTTTTTATTTTTATCATAATAAACATCATCCTCAAGCTTCAATGAACTTTTTCTATTAAATGAAAGAGTTTTTAGATATCTTTTAATAATAATCGATTCAGCTAACTTCATTTCTTATTTGTTTAGAAATTTTATCTAAAATTGCGTTTAAAAACCCTATTTGAGCTTTTTCTAAAAAGTATTCTGAAGTTTTAATATATTCGCTAATTATAACCTTAGTCGGATTATTATGTTTGAACATAAGCTCAAAAATTGCTGCATATAATATTATTTTTAATAACTTGTCGGTTCTTAATAAGTTTATGTCTTTGTCCAAATATTTATTAATTATTTCTTCGATTAATTCTTTTCTTTCAATAGTACCCTCAACTATATCCTTGATAAATTTCTTATATTGTCCATTTGAATATTTTATCTCAATGGAAGGATTCATTTGTGAACTATAAATCTTTTGAATTGCTCTAATTCTTGGTGTTATATTTTCTTTATTACCATGATTCATTTTATTTTTTACTAAGAATGAAATCTACTGCACTACCCGCCTCTGCTCCTTTTTTTATCCTTTCTATTGCTTGTTTCTTGTTTAGACAGGTTAATATACCGTTGCCAATTGGTTTTTTTGAACTAATTGATAAATTCATAATCCCCTGTGTAGTTGCGCTAGATATAAATTCAAAATGAGGTGTTTTTCCTTTTATTACACATCCTAAAGCAACAAACCCATCATAATTATTTATATTTTTTGATATCATCACCGGTATTTCAAAAACTCCAGGAACGGATAATATTTTTAATTTGTATTTTCTCTTTAATATACTTAATGCTGATTTAATTAATCCTTTTTCAACATTAGTATAATATTTTGAGGTTACTATTAATATCTTTTTCATCTAATAATTTCTTGTTTTTTTATTTTAATTCCATAACCATCAAGTCCAATTATTTTTTTTCTTGATCTAGATACTAATATCATATTTTTAATTTTTAATTCCTTAATAATTTGAGCTCCGATACCATAATACCTCAGTATATTAGTGCTTAATGTATTAGATGTAGTAGCAAAATTTCTATTAAATTGACTTTTAATAATAATCAAAGCAAAATTATTAAATTTTGTAAGATATTTTAAAGATTTTTTAATATTTCTTTTTTCTAAATTAATTTTATTTTTAAAATTTGTTGAAACAACTCTAACCCTAATAGATTTTTTTGATTTAATTTTTCCTCTAGTGATAGAAAAATGTTCAAAACCGTCAAGTAAATTTTTAAATCCCCTAATTTCTAATTTACCATATTTTTTTGTTAATAAAATCTTGCTATTTATATTGGTAATTAATTTTTCATTTTTTAAACGATAAGAAATTAAATCTTCAATACTAGCAATTTTAAGATTGTGTTTTTTTGAAAATTTTAGCAAATCATTTAATCTAGCCATTCGTCCATCTTCGTTCATGACTTCACAAATAACTGCACTAGGATTTATATTTGCAAGTTTTGAAATGTCGACAGAAGCTTCAGTATGACCTGCTCTTTCTAATACGCCACCATTACGTGAGACTAAAGGGAACACATGTCCTGGTGAAACAATATCTTTTTTTGTTGTTTTTGGATTAATAGCAACTTTAATAGTTTTTGCTCTATCAAAAGCAGAAATTCCTGTTGTAATTCCTTTTCTAGATTCAATAGAAACAGTGAAAGCAGTTTGCATCCTCGCTTTATTTACTGAAGACATAAGAGGCAGTGACAGCTTATCTACTTTCTTTTTAGTTAAAGCTAAACAAATTAAACCTCTGCCATGTATTGCCATGAAATTTATATTTTTTGAATTACATTTTGAAGCTGGTATGACTAAGTCTCCTTCATTTTCTCTGTTTTTATCATCAACCAATATAAACATCTTTCCTTTACGGGCATCTTTTAAGATTTGTTTTATTGGGGTGAATAATTTTTTACTCATTTTTAATTTGATAAATTTTTAATATACTTACTGAAGATGTCGATCTCTACGTTAACTATATTATTTTTTTTTATGTTTTTAAGATTAGTTAACTTTAATGTATGAGGTATAACGGCTATTTCAAAATAATTCCTTAATACTTTTGATATAGTTAAAGAAACGCCATTAATTGAAATAGAGGCTTTTTCAATGAGAAGCTTATTTAGTTTTTTATTTTTTAATTTAAATTTAATAATCCATGATTTTTCAACAATAACAACACTCTGAACTGTTGCAGTCGTATCTACGTGTCCTTGAACATAATGGCCTGAAATTTTTTGACCGTTAAGTAAAGATTTTTCTAAATTAATAATGCTATTTACCTTAGCGTATTTGAAATTAGATCTTTGGAGAGTTTCTTTTGATAAATAGAATAAAAAGGAATTTTTTTTAATTCTTATAAGTGTCAAGCAAACACCGTTACATGAAACTGACTCACCTATATCATGTTTTTTAAACTTAATTTTAGAGCTAATTTCAATTACCGCGCTTCCGGTAACATATTTTTTACTTTTTTTGATACTTATAATAGTACCTTGATTATATATTATTCCATTAAACATTATTTCAACTTTATCTTGTAAAGATTGTCTCCATTTAAATTAACATTAATTGCACTTTTTAATTTAATATTTCTTAATAGTCTAGGGTTGCTATTATTTGTTCCTAACTTTAATAAACTCTTAGGTGACTTAAATATATACATATTATTTATAAAGTTATTTTTTAAAAGAAAATTTAGCATAGTAATACCACTCTCAAAAAAAATTCGTGAATATCCTATCTTTTTTAAATTTCTAAAGAGAATTTCAAAATCAAATCTATCACTGATTGATTTTAGCCTTATCACTTTTATTGATTTTTTTTTAAAATAATTAATCTTTTTAAAGTTATTAGATTCCGTAAAAATTATAATCTTTCTTTTCTTTTGACTAAAAATAGATAAATTTCTTTTTAATTTCATTTTTCTATCAATTATTATTACATCCGGACTTTTATTTTCAAGTCCTGCTATTCTACAATTGAGCCTTGAGTCATCTTCATTTATAGATTTACTGGTTGATACTATACAATCATATTTTGTTCTTAGAAATTGAGCTAATTTTCGAGAGCGACTATTTGTAATCCATTTTCCGATTATTCTTTTAGTTTTATAATCTTTTGAAATTGCCACTTTTGCATCTATATATGGAATAGATTTTGAATGTTTTAAAAAATAACTTTTATAAAATTCTAAACCATATTTTTTTAATAATTTATCATTAAATCTTATTTTTGCTTTGCTAAGTATTTTTTTTGCCTTACCGCGTGACCTATTATCGTAATCCATTATTGGGAAATAAACTTTTTTTATTCCTTTTTTTTTAATAATTTTAGTACAGGGTGGAGTTTTTCCAGTATGAGTACAAGGTTCCAATGTCACATAGATATCCGCACCTTTGAAATCAATTTTTTTGTTTAATGCATTGTATTCAGCATGAGGCCTTCCATTTATAGAAGTATATCCAGAAGAAATAATTGAATTGTCTTTTACAACTACACAACCTACTGAAGGATTATCTTTTGTAGATCCAAGGTTAATTTTTGCTTGTTCAAAAGCTAATTTAAGAAAAAAAGTGTGATTGTTTTCGTGATTACTTCTTTTTTGGTTTTCCATCTAATTCCTCAATATAATCTTCAAATTCCTGAACTTCTTTAAAATTTGTATATACTGAAGCAAATCTTATATAGGCAATTTTATCTAGTTCTTTCAAAGCATCCATAACTTTTTTTCCTATAATGCTAGATTGAATTTCTGATTGACCCATTTCCTCAAGTTCTCTAGAAATTCTTGAAACTACTCTTTCTATTGTATCATTATCAATAGGTCTTTTTTTTAAAGCTGTGAAAAAAGACTTGGCTAATTTTTCACGATCAAAGGGTGATCTTCGTCCGTTTTTTTTAATTACAGTTAATTCTCTAAATTGAACTCTTTCAAATGTTGTAAATCTTTGCCCACCACCACAAGTACAAACACGCCTTCTTCTAATTGCAGTGCCATCTTCTGTGGGTCTTGAATCCACAACAGAAGTATCTTTTTCTCTACAAAAAGGGCAAATCATGATATTTATAATTTATTTACTACTATATATAGGAAAAGAAGCGCAAAGATCAATCACCTCTTTTTGAACCTCTTCTTCTACTTTACTATTATTTTCAGGGTTTGATGACAAACCTTTAATAACTTTACCTATTAAATCACCAATTAATCTGAATTCTTTGGTGTCGAAGCCTCTTGTTGTGCACGCTGGTGTACCCAACCTTATACCAGATGTTATCATTGGACTTTGAGTATCAAAAGGTATGCCATTTTTATTACAAGTAATATTTGATCTGCCTAAAGATTTTTCTGCATCTCGCCCAGTTACATTATAAGATCTTAAATCAACCAACATTAAATGAGTATCGGTTCCACCAGAAAAAATTTTAAGATTATTTTTAATTAAAGATTCCGAAAGCGTTTTTGCATTTTCTATAACTTTCTTAGTATAGATTTTAAAATCCTGGCTTAAAGCTTCCTTAAAACAAACAGCTTTAGCAGCAACAACATGCATTAATGGTCCACCTTGTAACCCAGGAAAAACAGCACTATTAAATTTTTTAATGAGTTCTTCGTTATTAGTTAAGATTATGCCACCTCTTGGACCTCTTAAAACTTTATGAGTTGTTGAAGTAACTACATCGGCGTATTTAGTTGGATTAGGATAAGCGCCACCAGCTACTAAACCAGAAAAATGAGCCATGTCAACTAGAAGGAAAGCTTTCACTTCATCACAAATTTTTCTAAATTTTTCAAAATCAATTATTCTAGAATAAGCACTTCCACCCGCAATTATGAGTTTCGGTTTATGTTCTAAAGCTAATTTATGAACATTTTCATAATCAATTAATCCTGTATCTTTATCAACATCGTAATGGATGGCGTTAAACCATTTACCTGATTGAGCTGGTTTTGCGCCGTGAGTTAAATGTCCACCTGAATTAAGACTCATTCCAAGTATAGTATCTCCTGGTTTAACCAAAGCTAAATAAACAGCGCCATTAGCTTGAGCTCCAGAATGTGGTTGAACATTAGCAAAATTACAGTTGAAAAGTTTTTTTGCTCTTTCAATGGCTAAGTCTTCAGCAACATCAACATGTTCACATCCACCATAATATCTTTTTCCGGAGTAACCCTCAGCATATTTATTAGTTAATACAGATCCTTGGGCTTCTAAAACAGCTCTTGATACAATATTTTCTGAAGCTATTAACTCAAGATGATTTTGTTGTCTTGTAAACTCATCGGATATTGATTTAAATAAATCTTTATCACTGTCTTTTAAACTAGTATCAAAAAAGTTAGTAAGCTTTTTATTTATTTTAATTATATTTGACATATCAAATTTTTTTCACTCTTCTTAAATGTCTTCCTCCTTCGAATCTTGTATTTAAAAAAATTGTTATCAATTTTAATACAATTTTTTTTTTCGTAAGTCTCGAACCTAATGCTAATATATTAGCATTATTGTGTTGACGGGACAATCTTGTTGAAGGGACATTATAGCCCACGGCAGCTCTAACACCCTTAAATTTATTAGCTGATATTGCCATTCCTGTTCCAGAACCGCATACTAAAATGCCAATTTCACTTTTTTTCGATTTAATTCTTTTAGATACTTTTTTCGCAAAATCTGGGTAATCTACAGAGTCACTTGAAAATGGGCCTAAATCTATAACTGATATACGATACTTAATTAAATTTTCTTTGATAAACTCTTTAAGTTCAAAGCCAGCATGGTCTGATGCAATACAAATTTTTTTAAAAATTGATTTCAATTTAATTAAAAGGATTTTCTAAAACACAGGCAACCAAATGAATTCTGTTTTGCTCACCACCATTAAAAAAATTATGATATTTTGTGTTGTTCGTAATTGTAACTCTTCCATCAGCAGGTAAATGTTTAGCCACATTTTCGATTACCATTGAACAACCTGGATTTGTAATTATTGGTATGTGAAGTCTTGGTTCTGGATCTCTATGCCAAGATAAAGTCGATCGAGGCTCTTTCAATAAAATTCTAACTCTTCCTAACTTAAACTTTTTTTTAAGCACGTCATATATTTCCTGAAAATATGTGTTTTTAAATTCTGGAACAACTTCAGTATATTTTGACTCATCTATTTTTACATCTCTTGAAACTTCTTTTCCACTTTCATCAGGTTTGGTCCAGTAGACACCTCTAATGTTATGTCCTTTGATTGAATTTTCATCATTAGGGATTTGGGTAAGTGCAATAGCACCAAAATGAGATAATCCTAAAGTTTTAAACTTTTGTTTTTTCATAACTTTATCTAGATCGTCTCTCATTCTTTGAACGTCGAATTTTAGATCAGGAACTTGATAAAAATCTTTAAAACCTAACTGTGTCATATCATCTTTTTAAGTTACTTTAATTATTACTTATAATATTATATTTGTCGCATCATATAAACTTTTATAAGTTATACAAATGAAATTATTAGGAAAATACCCGTCAACCAGAATGAGAAGAGTTCGCAACTCTGATTGGATAAGGAGATTAGTTTCTGAAAACAGTCTGTCAGTAAACGATTTAATTTTACCTGTTTTTCTAACTGAGGGTAAAAATAAAAAGGAACCAATCAAGACTATGCCTGGTATTTATAGATATAGTCCAGACAGGGTTGAACGACTCATTGATGAAGCTCAAAAATTAAAGATACCAATGATCGCACTCTTTCCTAATGTCCCTAAAAATAAAAAGGATGTAAAAGGCACCGAGGCATTAAATGAAAAAAACTTAATCTGTAGAACGTTAAAAAAAATTAAAAAAAAATCTAGAAATATTGGCATTATGTGCGATGTGGCGTTAGATCCATATACTAATCATGGACATGATGGAATTTTGGTAAATGGAGAAATTGATAATGATAAAACTATAGATATTTTAGTAAAACAATCTTTATTACAAGCAGAGATGGGTGCAGACATCATCGCCCCTTCAGATATGATGGATGGTAGAATTGGTAAAATAAGAAAAGCTCTAGATAAAGAAGATTATATAAATACCAAAATAATTTCCTATGCTGTGAAGTATGCATCAAATTTTTATGGGCCTTTTAGGGATGCAATTGGCTCTAAAAGTAATTTAAAAGGTGATAAAAAAACTTATCAAATGGATTTTAGAAATTCTGATGAGTCACTACGAGAGGTAGCTTTAGATATTAAGGAAGGAGCTGATATGGTTATGGTAAAACCTGGGCTTCCATACTTAGATATTATCAGAATTGTAAGAAACACATTCAAAGTTCCAGTCATTTCATATCAAGTTTCTGGTGAGTACTCATTAATTAAAAATGCAATAAAAAATAAAATTATAAATGAGAAATCAATAATGGAAAGTTTAATTTCTTTAAAACGAGCTGGATCATCTGCTATTGTCACTTATTTTGCTATCGAAGCAGCAAAAAAAATGAAAAACTTTAATTAAAATATTTTTCCAATAATATTCGTGCCTTTGGAAAAATTATATTGTTTGGAATGAAAAATTTATTTAGCATTAAATTTCTATTAAAAACAAGTCCATTTTTTACGATATTTTTTTCTTGTTTAGGAATTTCATTTTTAATTATAAAATTTGGAACATTATACTTTGCTCCATCTATTTCTATATTTGTAAAAGAGTTGTTTTTAGACAAATCCATTTTATTATCTTTCAAATTCGGATCGTACCCAAGTTCCTTGATCAAATTAAGTTCCCAATAAATATACAAAATTGGCCAATTATCTTCGCTTAAATTTTTTAAAAGATCTTTTAAAGAATCGTAGATAGCTTTGTAAGGTTGAGACTCAGGTAAAAGGCTATTTAATAATGAAGTAAGTGAAAGTAAAGCTGATGTCCGTTTTTTATCATTAAAAAAACGAGGAGAAATAGGTTCAATTAATTCCGTTTTAAAATAACCAATTTTATTTTCACTTTTTGAGGTGTGTATAACAAAAATATTATTTGAAATTTGAAGCAAGTTTCTAATTTTTCTCGAATTTCCACCATAAACTATTCCACTTACTTTTCCGTAAAGGTTTGTAAAAATATCAATTATATTTGCATTTTCTCTAAATTTTCTTTTACCAAGTAAGAAAGCTTCATCTTGCCAATTCATTTTATTAAATATTTAAGCTGCTTAATAACATTTTTGCAGCATTTTGTTGCGCGTCCTTTTTTGATTTACCTCTAGCTACAAATTTTTCTGAACCAGTTATTTGCACTTCTACTTTAAAGACTGGGCTATGCTGAGGACCAGTTTGTTTAAACATCTTATATAAAGGAAGTTTTTTATATTTTTTTAGACTATATTCTTGTAATTGTGTTTTGGAATCAATCAATGTAAAATTTGACTCTTTGAGATATTTTTCCCAATATTTAAAAATAAATCTTTCAGATGTTTCTAAGCCTTTATCTAGGTAAATAGCGCCAATTAGTGCTTCGAGGCAATCACTTATTATTTTAACATCTGATCTATTTGTTTTTTTGGATGAATCCCCGAGAAACATATAGTTTTTTAGATTTAATTCTTCTGCAATTTTGGCACAAGTTTTTTTGTTAACTAAATTAGCAAATTTTTTGTCAATAATGCCTTCTTTTTCATCTGGATATATATCTATCAATCTCTTTGACAAGATTAAACCTAGTACCCTATCACCCAAAAATTCTAATTTTTCATTATTACTTTCGTTGTTGTAACTTTTATGAATAAGTGATTTTTTTAAAAGTGATAAATCGTTAAACTTAATCTTAATAATATTTTGAATATCGCTATATTTTTTTATTTTCATAATACCTTAAAAAAACGATCAAATCTCATTGAATTTTTCCAATTCCAAATTTTTAGAACACTGCCTTTTAAAGTGTCATTTGAAAAAAAAATGACTTTTGCCTCGCCCACTAAATTAATTTTATTAACATAACCTACGCTACTTAAAAATCTACTGTCCTTAGAACAATCTCTATTATCTCCTAAAAAAAAATAATGATCTTTCGGTACTTTATATATATCTGTGTTTTGAAGCGTTCCCGATTTGTTATAAACAGCTGTGTAAGTTACACCATTCGGTAGAGTCTCTTTATAAGAATTTACTTCGAAACTACCGGATCCACATCTTACATTGCTAAATTTATTTAGCTTATTTTTTGTTATCTTATTATTGTTAATTAAAATTTGACCATTTTTAAATTGCAAAGTATCGCCTGGTAAAGCAATTAATCTTTTGATGTAATCTGTTCTATTGTCAGCTGGTGTTTTAAATACAACAAGGTCCCCATATTCTGGTTCATTAAAAAAAATTCTTTTACCATAAATATTAGGGCTAAACGGAAAGGAGTGTTTGCTATAACCGTATGTGTATTTTGAGACAAAAATTCTATCACCAATAAGCAATGTGTTTTCCATTGAGGATGACGGTATATAGAAAGGTTGAAAAAAGAGAGATCGAATAAAAACGGCTATTAAAAGCGCGTAAAATAAAGTTTTTACGTTATCAATTACAATTTCTATAAATTTATTTTTCATTATATCATCAATATTACATTTGCTAATGCGTAAGACTTTTCATCTGTTAAAGATAAGAAAACTTTAAATTTTTTTCTTTTTAGCACTTTGTTAACAATTTGTAGACTTTTATTCTTGATTGTAAGGTAGGGTTTTCCTCTCTTGTCGTTATTTATTTCAATATCTTTAAAATAAAGACCATTTGATATACCGGTTCCTAAAGCTTTTGAGAAAGCTTCTTTTGCAGCAAATCTTTTAGCAAAACAAGCGTATTTGTCTTTTCTTTTTTGACAAAAACTGATTTCTTTATTTGAAAATATTCTTTTTTTAAAAGAATTTTTTTTAATTATAATTGATTTAACTCTATTAATATTGACTACATCAAGTCCTATGCCATGTATGTTCATCTTTTGATAATCTTTCTAAATTTTTTGATTACATCTTTTAATCCAGTGAAGATTGATTCTCCAACTAAAAAATGACCTATATTAAGCTCGCTTATTGGCTTAACTTTAGAAATTATTTTTGCTGATTTGTATGTAAGACCATGACCCGCGTGAACATCCAAGCCAAGATTTTTTGCGTAAAGTGATGCATTTTTGATTTTGTTTAGTTCAGAGTTATAATTTTTACCCTTATTAATCATATTGCAGATTTTACCCGTATGGATTTCAATACAATCAGCTTGCAACTTCTTAGCGTCGAGTATTACTTTTTTATTTGGTTCGATAAAAAGACTTACCCTTGAACCATTTTTTTTTAATGATGAAATAACATGCTTAAGAAGAGATTTGTTATTATTTAAATTTAAACCACCTTCGGTAGTAACTTCTCTTCTTTTTTCAGGAACTATACAAACAAAATCTGGTCTAGCTTTTTTAGCTATTCTTAACATTTCTCTTGTGCAAGCCATTTCCAAATTTAAAGGTATATTCAAAGTTTTTTTTATCTTTTTTAAATCTTTATCATTTATGTGTCTTCTGTCTTCACGCAAATGGATTGTTATAGAATCAGCGCCATATTTTTGAGCTAATGAAGCTGCTCTTTCAGGACTTGGATAAATTTCACCTCTCGCATTTCTTACAGTAGCAACATGATCAATATTAACGCCAAGTCTTATTTTAGACATTAAAGACCTCTACTACCTGGTTTAATAGCTTTTACATCTTTAAGCTCTTTTGGAATATTATTTGGTTCGAAGGTAGAAATTTCTAATTCTATTTGTGAAACTATTTTATCTTTTATTAAAGATTTGCCATTAGATCTATCTATTATGCATGCATAACCCTTTAAATTTGCGCCTGCATTTACAACAAGTTTGGAACATTCTAAACTTGATTTACCAGTTGTAATAACATCTTCCACAATTAATACATTGCTATTTTTTGATATATTAAAGTTCCTTCTTAAGGTAAAAATATTATCGACTCTCTCTGAAAAAATTGTTTCTATATTTAAGAGTTTGCCTATTTCATATCCAACAATAAGGCCGCCCATGGCTGGAGATAAAATTAAATCAATATCTGTAAATTCTTTACTTATTTTTTCAGCTAGGGATTTACAAATTATTTGGGAATATTTAGGCTTACTTAATAACTGTGCACATTGCACGTATTTACTACTATGTAGTCCTGAGGAAAGAATAAAATGACCCTCTATTAATGCGTTAGTTTCTTTTAAAATTTCTAAAGATTCTTTGTATGAAAGCATTTTTTTTCTCTTTGTGTCTTATTATTTTAAAATTAAAGTTTTTTTGTTTAATTTCACTTATCAAGTTTGTGAAGTTTTTTAAATCACTAATTTGAATGTCAAATGAGAATTTAAGATGTTTATCTTTTCTTTCAAGTAATTCGACATTTAGAATATTACTTCTATTCATTCCAATTAAGGTACTTATCTCACCTAATACACCTGGTTGATGAGGCAAATCAATTTCTAAAGTACTAGTATATGATTTATTCTTACTCAAATCTTTTTCAGAATTTGTAAATTTACCCTGCCAATGTTTTCTTATTGAGGCTCGAGCTTTTCCTGTTTTAGAAGAAGAAAGCCAATGTAAAGATGGTGAAACTTTTTTAGAGTTTATAATTCTTATAATATCACCATTTTTTAGTTTAGTTTGCAGTGGTGACTCTGTTCCATTTATAAAACAACCAATCGCTGTATCGCCAATTTTAGTGTGTACAGCATAAGCAAAATCTATGGGCGTTGCATTTCTAGGAAGTTTGATTACAGCTCCTTTAGGAGTGAAGCAAAAAACGTTATCTTGAAACATTTGTAATTTTGTAAACTCGTAATAATGCTCTGGACTATTTCCTGTTTCAATAATTTCTACTAAGTCTCTTAACCAGTCATATTCTTTCCATGATATATCAGAATATTTTTCAGAGGATTTATACTTCCAATGCGATGCAATACCTCTTTCGGCAAACTCGTGCATTTCATGTGTTCTTACCTGAATTTCGATTCTTTGCTTCATCGGCCCTATCAATGAAGTGTGAATGGATTTATATTTATTTATCTTTGGTGTAGAAATATAATCTTTAAATTTTCCAGGAATGGCCGAATATTTACTGTGAAAAATTCCGAGAGTTTTATAACAATCTTCGACATTATCTAAAAGGATTCTAAAACCAATTATGTCTGTAAGTTGTTCAAGTGATATCTTTTTATTTTGCATTTTTCTCCAAATTGAAAAAGCAGTTTTTTCTCTTCCAGTTATTTTTGCAGTGACACCTTTGGACTTTAATAAATCGATTAATTCTGAAGAAATTAAATTAAAATTATCATCTCTATTATTTTTTATAAAATTTAATCTTTTAATAATTAATTTTCTTGCTTTAGTATTTAAAACAGAGAACGAAAGATCTTCTAATTCATCCCTTATTCTATTCATGCCCATACGATCAGCCAATGGAGCGTAGATTTCCATAGTCTCTTTAGCTATTTGCTTTTTTTTTATTTCTGACTTAAAGGCATTAATAGTTCTCATGTTGTGAAGCCTGTCAGCAATTTTTACTAGCAGCACTCTTATGTCTTTTGAAGTAGCAAGAATTAATTTTCTAAAATTCTCAGCTTTCGAATTTTTAACTGCTTTATTCTCCAGTGCAGAAATTTTTGTAACACCATCTACTAAATCAGCGACTTCTTTTCCAAATTCTTTTAGAACTATTTCGTAAGTAGCTTTTGTGTCTTCAATTGTATCGTGTAACAAACCTGTTACTATTGTTGGACTATCTAATTTTAAATCTGTTAAAATATCTGCTACGGCTACCGGGTGTATGACATATGGGTCGCCAGATTTACGCATTTGATTTTTATGCGCATTAACAGCAAAATTATAAGCTTTAGTTAAAGTCGAATGATTAAGAAATTTGTTATATGATTTTACCTTGTTTATTAACTGGTCACTGTTGATCATGCACTACTTATATCACTTTGATCTATTCTTGTAATCTCATTCCTTGATTTACCCTGAAGTTTTTTTATTAAAATATCAATCTTTTCATATGAAATGGGGTGAGACCAGTTGGGGCATATTTCCCGCAAAGGAAACAACACGAAATTTCTATGCATCATAGCTTTATGTGGCAATGCTAAATTTTCTGTTTCAACTACCTCTCCGTTAAAATCAATTATATCAATGTCTATAATTCGCGGTTCATTTTTCATTGTTTTAATTCTCCCCATTTCTATTTCAATAGAGGAAATATCTTTCAATAGATCTAAGTAAGATTTCTTATATAAAATTCTAATAGAAATATTGATAAACTTTGGGTGAGACTTATCAGGATAAGATGGGGTTTCGTAAAAACTTGATTTGCTTTTAATCTCAATTTTTTTTAAAGACAGAAGACTTAGAGATTTTTGAATATTATCAAATCTATTACCAAATTTTGAATTTAAATTAGATCCAATATTTAAAAATATCATCTGTTAATTTTTCTAAAAATTCTTCTTTTTTCTTTATCCCAATCACGTTTTTTCTTGGTCTCCCTTTTATCATATAACTTTTTTCCTTTTGCGATAGCAACTTCTATTTTTACTTTTCCCTTTGAAAAATACATTTTTGTTGGAACTATAGTGAGTCCATCTTGATTTATACTTCCAATTAATTTGTTAATTTCTTTTTTTTTTAGTAAAAGTTTACGCTCACCTTTTGGATCATGATTATTGTAACTCGACTGCCTATACAAAGGTATATGTGAGTTAATCAGATATATTTCACCATTGATGTCGACACCATATGAATCTGTTATATTTACTTTACCTTCTCTGATAGACTTTACTTCTGAACCTTTTAAAACAATTCCAGCTTCTAATTTGTCATAAAAAAAATAATTGAACGAAGCTTTTCTATTAAAACAAATTACTTTTTGTCCAGTCAATGATTTTTTTTTCATTAAAGCAATTTTGCATATTTAAGAGCTTTTTTAATTTCTTCTTTTGTTTTAGAAGTAACTTTTACTAAGGGTAACCTTACTTCTTCGGAAGATAAATTTAATAATGAAGCCGCATACTTTACGGGGGAAGGGTTGCTCTCTATAAAAAGTGCTTTATGCAATGGTGTTAATAAATTATTAATTTCTAATGCTCTCGTTGCAGAAGATTTCTCATTTATTTTCATTGAAGCTTTTTGGAATTCCGAACAAAGATTTGCTGCAACATTGGCTGTTACACTTATACATCCGCTTCCACCTCTTTTATTAAATTCTAAAACATTGTTATCCTCGCCCGTTAGCTGAACAAAATCTTTTCCCATTTTATTTAATGATTTGTCAACTCTAGACAAATCTCCAGTAGCATCTTTGACTCCTACTATATTCTTAAGCTCAAACAAACGAGCCATCGTTTCAATACTCATATCAATTACAGATCTTGAGGGAATATTATAAATTATAATTGGGATTCCAACATTATCATTTATCTTTTTATAATGTTGATACAGTCCTTCTTGTGTTGGTTTATTGTAATAAGGAGTTACTATTAGCAAACCATCAGAGCCAATTTTTTCAGCGTGTTTTGACAGCTCAATTGCTTCGGCAGTTGAATTAGAACCGGTCCCAGCAATCACTGGAATCTTATTTTTACAAGACTTAACTGAAATTTCTATCACTTTCTTATGTTCATCATGAGAAAGAGTTGGTGATTCACCAGTTGTACCAGCAGGTACAATGCCATTAGTACCGTTTTCTAGATGATAATGAATGAGTTTTAAGTAATTTTCCTCATCTAACCTATCATTTTTGAATGGGGTTATTAATGCAACGATTGATCCTTTAAACATAAAACAATATAAGGTAATTAAATCTATCTTAAACTTATGCTTATTCGTTTAATTAGTCTAGTAATTTTATTGACTTTTAACTGCTCGTTAATTGTAAGTGCCGAAAATCATGAATTTATTTACCCCAAAAATAAACCCTCTGTCTTTAAAAATACAATTATTAAAAAGTCTATAAAAAAAAAGGTAACAATTCCTCAAAAAAAACCAGTTCCAGAGACATTAAGTAAAAATGAACCAAAAAAAGAAGATAAAAAAATCAAAACTTTATCAAAAAAACCAGTAATTAATTTAGCTAAAGGTTCTTTTGTCTTACCTAAAAAAAAACCTGCTAGTTATAAATCTGTATCAAAACCTTTAAAGGACTCTCAAATTTTAAATAAGAAAGATTTTTTAAATGCAAAAGAGGTTATAAAATTTGTTAAGGCAAGAAAATGGAACAGTGCTTTAAAAGCTACAAAAAAAGTAAAAAACCCAGAATTTAGAAATTTAGTTAACTGGATGTATTTAAAAACTACGGGTAACTCGGCTACTTTTAACGATTACAGAACTTTTATTAGTAATAATTCTGATTATCCTCGTTTAGGGAGATTACAATTCCTAGCAGAACATAAAATCTATTTAAAAAATAATTCTCCCACATCTATCATAAACTGGTTTGATAAATATCCGCCTGTTAGTGGAATGGGCAAAATTAAATTAGCTGAGGCCTATCTTGAGCAAGGTAAGCTAGATCAAGTATCTGCATTGATAAAAGATGGTTGGACCACTGCAAAAATTAGAAAAAACGACCTTGGTTATTATAGGGCTAAGTTTAAAAAGTTTTTAACTACGGATGATCATATAAAAAGAGCAGATTATTTAGCGTGGAATTCTAAATATTGGGATTTAAAAAGAATGCTTAGGTATCTACCAAAAGATGAAAAGGCTCTCTATAACGCCAGACAAATTTTAATGAGTAATTCATATGGTGTAGATAAATCTATTTCTAATGTTCCCGCACATCTTAAAAATAATGTTGGTCTTGAATATGACAGGTTGAAATGGAGAAATAGAAGAGGCAGATTAGAGCCGTCTCTTGAAATTTTATATACTAATGGAAATAAATCAGAAGATGAATTAGTTAGAGCAGATTTATGGTGGGTACAAAGAGAAAGTGTTGTGAGAGCCTTGCTTTATAAAAAAAGATATAAAACAGCTTATAAAGTAGCAAGCGAACATTCCTTATCATCCGGTCCGGAATTCGCAGAAGCAGAATGGCTTTCAGGTTGGATTGCTCTTACTTTTTTAAAATCTGGTGAATATGCAATCAATCATTTTGATAACTTTTATAACAACGTAGGCTATCCAATTAGTAGATCTAGAGGAGCATATTGGTTAGGTAAAGCTTACCAAAGTCTAAATGAAAATGAAATTGCAAAAAATTATTTCAAAGAAGGTTCTGTATTTTTAACAACCTATTACGGCCAGTTATGTTTTAATGAGATAAATAAAGATGAAAAATTTGTACTTAAAGATGATTCTTTTTTCGATAAGGATTTTGAGAAAGATTTTAATAAAAATAGATTAGTTAAGCATGTTATTCTTTTAAAAGAATTAGATCAAACCCAGTTATCTAAGGATATTATTGTACATTTATCAAATTTAAATGTTGAAAAAGGAAGTGAGGTTTTAGCAGCTAAACTAGCCACAAAAGTAGAAAGGTATGACTTTGCTATTCAAATTTCAAAAAGAGCCTCATATCAAAAAAGATTTTATAATGAATTTAACTACCCGATAATTACTGTACCAAGGGAGATAAACCAAAAAATAATGCCTAAGCCTGAATTAATTTTATCTATAATTAGACAAGAAAGTGAATTTGATAAAAGGGCACAAAGTTATGTAGGAGCTAGAGGAATGATGCAGTTAATGAAATACACTGCAAAGCTAGTAGCTAAACAAGCTAAATTACCTTACAGTATAAGTGGTTTAACCAAGGACCCTGAATACAATATAAAATTGGGTTCTTATTATTTTCAAACATTATTAGATCAATATAATAATGTTTATCCATTCGCTATTGCCGCATACAATGCTGGACCTAATAGAGTAAAGACTTGGAGAAGAGTAAATGGCGATCCTACTAAAGGTCAATTAAGTTACATTGATTGGATTGAGCTTATAAGATTCAAAGAAACAAGGAATTATGTTCAGAGAGTTCTTGAAAATATTAATGTATATAAATACATGATTAATAAAGCACCAACTGAATTTGAATTATTATTTAAATAGATTTTGGCGGAGGCTATTGGATTCGAACCAATGGTACGGAATTAACCGTACGGCAATTTAGCAAACTGCTGGATTAAACCAACTCTCCCAAGCCTCCACAAATTTACAATTAAGTATCTTTATAATTAATTTTTGCTTATATTTCATTAAAAATTTACCAGATATTTATCCTTTTATGAAAAGAAATTACTTAGTCGGAGCCTCTTATACTGTTTTAGCCTCTCTATGGTGGGGGGTCATTGGTGTAATATATTTTAAATTTGTTTCATTCGCATCGGCTTTGGAATTAACATTACATAGAACTATTTGGACTGCTTTATTACTAATCATTACTACTTCTTATTCTTCAAAATGGAGAGAATTTAATAAAATTTTAGAAAATAAAATTAATATTTTAATTTTTTTTATTACGGGCTTTTTAATATCAATTAATTGGTTTACATGGCTGTATGCAGTCAAAACAAATAATTTACTTGATGGAGCGCTAGGATATTATATCTTTCCCATTTTAAGCGTTTTTTTGGAATTATCTTTTTGAAAGAAAAATTTAATAGAAATCAAATAATATCAGTTTTTTTAGTTATTATAGCGTTAGTTTACTTGTTATTAAAACTTGGTGAAGTGCCATGGATTGGTATAGTCGTTGCAGTTACATTTAGTTTATATGGCTTAATAAGAAAGAAAGTGAAGGTTTCTTCCGATATAGGATTATTAGTTGAAACCTTATTAATTTCTCCTATTGCTATAATTCTTTTCATTTTTTTAATTAAAAACAATGCAAATATTTTCTCTTTTAATGAACCTGTTTTATCTTTTTATTTATTCTGGGCTGGATTAATGACTTTAGTTCCCCTTTTCTGGTATACCAAAGGTTTTGGGCTAATAGGAATTGGACCTGCTAGTATGATATTTTTCTTAACACCTAGCGCACAGTTTTTTTTGGGATTATATTTTTTTAACGAACCCTTAAACTTTGATAAGTTAATTTCTTTCATATTCATATGGGTGGCAGTAATTATTTATTTAAATGAATTGCGCAAAGAATAAGTCCAAATTATTAAAAGAGGAATAATAATCGATATAATAAAAGAAATAAATAATAGATTGCTTGTAATTAAAGAGCTAAAATAATTTTTTGAAATTATATTTCCGACTAAAAGGCTACTTTGAAAATCCATAGTTGGAAAAAAAAGTAAACCACTTATTAAGCCAACAATTATTGATGAATAGGCTAATCTAGAATTTATATGTTTGTTGAAAAAACCATAAAAAATAGTTACTACCGCCGCACAACATAGTAAATCAGCAAGTAAGAATAAATATAAAATACTGTACCCTTTTGAGGCTAAAATAAAAACTAATATACTTAAGATTAAAATTATTAAATTAACTTTATCTTTAATTTTTTTTCCCGAAATAGATTTATTAATTTCTTTTCCATTTACAATTAATAAACTGGCAATAGCATTTATTAATGTATCTATAGTGCTTAAAGTTAATGACATTGCTAGTATCAATATACTTACAATTATTAGTGGAGCCTTATCCTGAAATATTAAATCAAAAAAAGCTAAATCTGGTACTACCTTTGAATTTAAGGAATATGATATAAGACCTGAATAACCCATCCAGAAAACAATAAAAAAAATAATTACTGATGAATATATTAAACTTAATTTTAATGTATAATCATTTTTGGCTGAAAAAACTCTTTGCCAGTTTCCTTGATGAAACAAATTAGTAGCTGCAACTGCAATAAAAAAAGTTAATCCCGCAGTATAATTAGGTAAATACTTGCTATCAATTAAATTTGATGATTTTTTTTTGATTAATTCAAAACTTGAATATTCTAAATTTCCTAGAATTAAAAATATTGATGCAAAAACGATCACAACAATAAAACTGAATTGAAATTTATCAGTAATAATAGATAGTTTAAATCCTCCTTTAAGAATATAAAGCAGACATATAATTAGTGTTATTCCCGCTGTTATCCATAGGGGTATTTTAGATATAAAATTTAATAGAGAAGCTATAGCTGTAATTTCTGCGATTAAAAATATTGTTAAATAAAAAAGTATTAGAAATAAACTAATTTTAAGTATTCCAATTCCAAATCTTTTTTTGATAAATTCTGTCAAAGATAAGCCTTTTGGAAATTCTTTTCTAATTTTTGGTCCAAAATTATATAAAAATAACATTGGTGCGGCTGTACCTGTTGCGTAACCTATAACAGCACCTATTCCTCCCCATGTTGCCGCTGACGCGGGGCCAAATAGAATCCAAGCTCCTAGTGCTGAAGCGGTTAAACTTGCAGTTAATGAAAATATACTTTCATCTCTATTTCCTACAATATAATTTTTATTATTAAAAATTTTTTTCGAATTTAAATAACCTAGTACTATAAAAAAAATACCAATTATGACTATAACTGTTAATGATGCTTGTATTGATATGTATGTTTTTTCCATATTTCCCTCACTGAATTACCGGTCAGGTTCTTCGGGTTTAATCTCAGTCTTTTAGACACCCCGTTTCAATCTTTATATACTAATTTTTGGAAGAGAGTCAAATGATGCTGTGTCAATTTTTGAAGAGTGTTCCCTTCTCATTTTCCAACTATTATTAACTCCTGCTTGGGCAATGCTAATTGCATTTCTTCCATATTTAGCATTTGTAAAATCCATTGCCTTCATAAGTGTTTGAGATTTATTATCCATAACTGGAGCTAACAAATTTAATTCATTATCATTCGAGTCTGTTAATTTTGATAAAATAATCCCAGCTTTTTGATAAAAATATCCATATTTATATATCTTTTTTAGCCCGCTAATTGCTGTTTTAACTAATTCTAGACTGTTACTAGTTGCAACTGGTAGATCAATTGTTATAGAATTTGAATAATATCTTCTTTTTTTATCAAAAGGGCTTGTTCTAATAAATATGGTTATCGATTTCGTAATTTGATGATCGTTTCTAATTTTTTCTGCTGCATTTAAGCAATGTGTAGTAACAGATTCTTGTAGTTTTTCTAAACTTTCTACTTTTTTACCAAATGATCTAGATACACAACAGCTCTTTCTTTTTGTTTCTTGAGTTTCTAAACTAATGCAAGGTACCCCTCTTAATTCCATTACCGTCTTAGCACCTAACACATTTGTACTTTTTTTAACCCAGGTGTTAGATATATTCTTAAGTTTATAAGCTGTATCTATTCCATTTTTTGTATACAGTTTTGATAATTGTTTTCCAACACCCCAGATATCTGAAACTTGAAAATTTTTTAAATATTCATCAACGTTATCTTTTAAATATATGACTCCTGTCTTATTTTTTTTTGCTATGTGATTAGCAACTTTACTTAAAGTTTTTGTATTTGAAATACCAACACTTGTTGGGATTCCTGTCCACTTTAAAACTCTTTCTCTAATTTCTTTTCCATAGCTCTCCATCTCTTTCTCTTCTATATGTGATAAGTCAACAAATGCTTCATCTATCGAATAAATTTCTATTTTATCTGAAAAAGATTTTAAAGTTTTCATTACTCTTCTGGAAATATCACCGTATAAAGCGTAATTAGAAGAAAAAATATGAACTTTATTTTTTCTGACAAGATCTTTAACTTTGAAATATGGTTCTCCCATTTTAATTCCAATTTTCTTTGCCTCTGTAGATCTTGAAATTACACATCCATCGTTATTGGAGAGAACAACAACAGGTTTATTATTTATTTTTGGATTGAACAATCTCTCACAAGAAACATAAAATGAATTACAGTCAATTAATGCAACTTTGTTTTTTTTACTGTTGCTTGTGTATGACATAGGTTACCACTCCCCAAATGACTATTTCTGGATTTTCTATAAGATTGATTTTATCTGTTATATTTTTTGAGCCCGATGTAAGGTAGCTAATTCCTTTTTCTTTGATCAAAGTTTTTACCACAAGTTCATCATTTACATTTGCTATTACTGTTGAAAAATTTTTTGGGTTGATGCTCTTATCTACCACCAATAAGTCCCCGTCATAAATTCCTACGTTATTCATAGATTTTCCTTGCACCCTAATTATAAAGGTTGCTGGTGGGTTGTTTATAAGATGAGTGTTTAAATCAATATCATCCTCAATATAGTCTGTAGCTGGAGAGGGAAATCCAGCCCCAACTTTATGTAAATAGAATGGAATTGTTAGTTTCATAATGTTCTTGTTTTGTTCTTTATACGATGATTTTTATATAGAAGTCAACCCTATTAATTGGGTCAATATGCGTTTAGTATAAAATTAAAATTCATAATATGTATAGTTAATGAAAAAAATACTAGCAATATTAAGCTTCGTTCTTCTAACTACAAATCTTCAAGCAGAGTCCAGACTTCAAACAATACAAAAAAATGGTGAGTTAAGAGTTGGTACAACTGGAGACTGGGATCCAATGTCAATGAAAGATCCGGCTACAAATAAATATAAAGGTTTTGATATAGATGTGATGAGAGAACTTGCAAAAGATTTAGATGTAAAAGTTAAGTTTGTACCTGCAGAGTGGAAAACAATAGTGGCTGGTATTACGGCTGATAGATATGATATTTCTACTAGCGTAACTAAAACTCCTAAAAGAGCCGAAGTAGCAGGTTTTACAGAGACGTACTTTAAATATGGAACAGTGCCGTTAGTTTTAAAGAAAAATTTAAAAAAATTTCCTACCTGGGATTCTTTAAACAATAAAAAAGTTAAAATAGCGACAACTCTAGGAACATCTCAAGAAGAAAAGGCAAAAGAATTTTTTCCTAAATCTAAACTTAGATCAATAGAAGCTCCAGCAAGAGACTACCAAGAAGTTTTAGCCGGCAGAGCAGACGGAAATATTACTAGCTCACTTGAAGCAAATAAATTGATAGTTAAATATCCTCAATTAGCAATTGTACCAGACGGTGGAAAAAACCCTGCTTTTTTGGCTATGATGGTGCCAAAAGGAGATAAGGCTTGGAACGATTACGTCAGTAATTGGATTAAAAGAAAACAAACTTCTGGTTTTTTTATGACTTTAGAAGCCAAATATAATCTTAAAAGCTTATAATTTAGTTTTAATAACTTTCATTAATTAATATAGTCTTTCTGTGAAGATTACAAAATATATTTTATTATTGTTTGCTCTTCAAGGATGTAGCTCAAACTATGAATGGGGATGGTATATCCTAAACCCAGATAATGTAGAAGGTTTAACTAATTTAAAGTTTTTGATAAGCGGAATAACCACTACAATTTATATTTCTATTATTTCGATAATACTTGCTATGATTATTGGTTTAATAGTCGCTTTACCTTCTTTATCAAATAATAAATTTTTAACTTATTTTAATATTGCATATGTTGAAATTGTGAGAGCCATTCCACTTTTAGTTTTAATACTTTGGATTTATTATGGTTTACCAATTATGATGGGTATAAGCTTCTCCCCTTTTGTATCAGGGATAATTGCTTTAACAATTAGCGAAAGTGCTTTTCAAGCTGAAATTTTTAGAGCTGGAATAAATTCGATTAGTAAAGGACAGCATGAGGTTTCCGAGTCTTTAGGAATGGATTTTTGGAAAAAAATGAGGCTAGTAATACTCCCACAGGCAATAAAAGTTGTTCTTCCAGCAATGGGTAATCAATTTGTTTATGTTTTAAAAATGTCGTCATTAGTATCGATTATTGGGATAGCGGATTTAACAAGAAAAGCTAACGAACTTGTTACCACTACTTACAGGCCATTAGAAATTTATTCTTTTTTAATTTTAGAATATTTGATTTTAATTTTACTTGTCTCGTATTTTGTAAGGAAGCTCGAAAATAAACTAAAATATAAATAATTTTTTAAAGCTCATTTTCAATTTTCTTCTTAAGAAAAAAGGTATAAAAAACAAAACAGCTATACCCATTAACCAATTAGTTACCATTATCGTATAAAAAATATCTTGATATTCACCTCCTTTTATATTGATTACATACCAGAGAGAAAGAAAAGGTATTAAAGTTAAGCGTATAATAGTCATATAAAGACTTAAAATAGGTAATTTTAATGCTTGAAATAAAGCTGAAGTAATAAAAAAAACAGGATAAATTGGGCCTATTAGAGCTGCAACTTGTAAATAAAGAGCTCCACTCTTAATTACCTCTTGATCGTTAGTAAACAGCGAAATTACAAAATTTGAGGATAGATAAATAATTAATCCAGCTATTATCATAAAGCCTGAGCCAAACATAAGAGCTTTTCCATAAACTTCTTTTATTCTATTAAAAAATTTAGCACCATAATTTTGTCCTGCTATAGAAAGAACAGCTGTGTTTAAGCCTATTACTGGTAAGAGTAAGACTTGTTCTATGCGAACTGCTGTACCGTAGCCAGCAGTTGCAAGTTCGCCAAACTGACCAACAAAATAAAAAATATTAAAGATACCAAACATTATCATTAGCATAGTAAACATAATTGGTACGGATTGTTTAAAAAGATTAA
>MDTG01088378.1_pt1 | contig 51780 bp, 58 predicted proteins | sample 811421 | NCBI WGS metagenome assembly MDTG01 (sample SAMN05326645, study PRJNA326480) | marine metagenome | isolation source: seawater | place: Pacific Ocean: South East | collected 2011
AGAGTAATTTAGAGTAATTTAGAGTAATTTAGAGTAATTTAGAGTAATTTAGAGTAATTTATCGGGTTTTACGACGAACTACCATCCACTCTTTTTTAACGGTCTCATCACTAGTATTTAGTTCTGGGCGCTTGTTTTGACGGTTGACTGTAATCTGAGACTCATCGCGATTAGTTCTCCGTACTTCACACATTAGTGTACCATTCATTACTCCGGTAACATCAACCGCTTTATATTTATGTTCTTTATCATTATTTGCATCCATATCTGTTACTACAAACTCTACATATTCTCCCGCAACAAGATAACGATATTGTTCTTCTTTAACGCGAAGATCGCTATGATGTACAAATACATCCTCGTTATTCTTATCACCACTTATAGCAGTGATAAATCCAAATCCTGATTTGTTATTGAACCACTTAACTTGCCCTGTGATTTTTTCGACTGCACCAGAAGACATTGTTTCTGTATACATTATATAGTGTTGCCGCTTTAAATTATTTTAAATATAATATTAAAAAGTATATTATATAATATACATGCGTAATAATATCTATAGATGTGAAGATAATATATTTAATAAAAAAAAAATAGATTTTATAGATGCAATAACGGTATTTACATAATTTATAAAGAAAAAAAATTATGTTGGTGTCATTATAATAAAATTGTTAGAAATTCAGTATTAATGATTCAAAAAATATATAAAGGTTACAGAAGTAGAAAATTTATTAATATATACAAATTACTTCCGGATGACTTACAAATAATAATTAATATTAAATTAAATAGCTTTCATTATTATAAGAAACATTGTAATAGTATCTATAAAATTTTAAAAAAACGATATAACTCTATGAATAATAATATTAATGGTCCGCATCATCTAAATATGTTTAATGAAATATCTGTTCCTGAATTTATAGAATTATTTAATAAACATATATATCCTACTTATTGTCTTTATAATAAATATTTCGATATAGTAACTTCTACTAATAATTTTGAAATGTTAAAAGATTTACAGTCACTCCATATTTTATCGTATGCCATAATTTCAAGAGTGCGAAAAATTTGCCAATTTATTTTTTATGATAATGAAAATACTGAAACGACTAAATATATATACAATAAAATGATTAATAGTATATTCATTTTAAATACTCTTTCTGAAAAATATGAAAGTTTAGATATTTAAATATATATATTAATTAATGCATCATAAATATTACAAGTTTTATATAGTTCACTTCTACATAATTTAAGGTGTTGTGAAATAATTACAAAACAATCTTTTCTAGAATTTAAATATTTTTGTATATAATTTAAATCTTTTATAGTAACAATATTACATTCTGTATATTTTTTAAATGTTTCATCATCTAATATTAAATATAAAAATATATAACATAAAGATTCTAAATCATCTATCTTAGTAGGCTCATTCAAATTTATAACATTTTTACTTACATAATTTGGAGTGCCTATTATTTCTGTAATGCCTTTACATTTTATTTCATTATCATATATCATTTTAGATAAACCAAAATCTATTATTTTTATTACATTATTATGAAAACATATATTATCTGGTTTAATATCTCTATGAATTATATTTTGTCCATGTATTAATTTAAGACCTCGTATAAGAGATACAATAATATTTTTACACAAAACCTGATATTTACTGTTATTATAATAATTCATATGTTTGAAGTATTTTAAATTATAATCCATTAAATCCATTATTAAAAACCTATTTTTACCATCATTTTTGTAAGATTTAATTGATGGTACACTAGTTATATCTGTTAATAAATTATATATTTTTGCTTCATATTCTAATAATCCTATATTTATATCTTCTATTTTTACAGCATAAATCTTATTAGTATATTTATTTTTTATTTTTTTTACTTGTCCAAACGTTCCTACATTTAGATCTTCTATAACTATATAATTATTCATTTATTATATAGTTATAATTCAACTGTTTAAATATATAATATAATTATTTTAATAATTACGCTTTGGTGATATTAAATTTAATAGGTTACGATTTAGTTTGCGAGCACGTTTTAATACTTTACGAGTTCCTTTTAAAGCACGTCTAACTCCTGTACGTCTTCTATGACTTCTTTTATGTTTATGTACAGAACCATGTTTTTTATGATGTCTATGTGTAGAACCATGTTTTTTATGATGTCTATGTGCAGAACCATGTTTTTTATGATGTCTGTAACGACGAGAACCTCCGGACATACTTACTCCTGTCATTTATAATATAATATAATATAATATTTTTATGAAATACTGTTAATAAATTTAAATTTTAAATTTTGAGCATACATAAATTTATAAAATAATTGTGGTATAATTGCTAAAGTATTCATTAATACTTTATATTTAGATAAACATACTATTGTATCTTTTTTATTTATTTTATATGTATACAACCATTTAAATGGTATAAATATTATATCTCCTTTTTTAAGTATTATATTTAAAAATTTTATTTTTTCTAATTTTGGATTATTTTTATCTTTAAAAGGATTTACTGCTGATCTAAATTCAAATATTTCGTAATCTTTTATTATATCTAAATACTTTTCATTGTTTGGAATTGTTAACATTAATTCTATTTCACCATCTATTACATATAAATAATTTCTATAATTTAATTCATACTTTATGGGCGTATAACTATTTACCGAACCAAATATGATATCATGATTATATTCACAACACATATAAGGTCTTAAAAATAAATCATTTGATGTTATATGTCTTATTAATGTTGTTTCTTCTAAAAAATCTTGATTATTTTCACTAATATAATTTTTTGAAATATCTTTACTAAATAACTTATTGCATTCATTATATTTTATAGGTAGAAATGTAGTTTCTTTTTTATCATATTCACTAATTTTTCTAATATTAATATCAAAATTTCCATAATTATTTTCTATTATTTTTAGATCTAAATTATTGTGTAAATCATCTATTTGATAATTAAATAGCAATGGTTTTTTATAATCACATATTTCCTCTAATTTTTCTTTGTTTATTTCTTCCACTTCTAATATCTCTAAATCATTATTAGTTTTTAAATGAAAATTTATGTGGATATAAATAAATAATGTTAATAAAAAAATAATAATATTAATTATTATTTGCATTAATTTTATTATTTTTTTTTTATTTTACACTATAACGTATTTGTTATTTTTTATCTGTTACTTCTATTATTTCATGAGTTATATTATTATTATTATTATCCGTATTATCTAAATCTTTTTCTTTGTCTTCAATATCTTCATTATTTTCATTATCTTCATTATCTTCATTATCTTCATTATTTTCATTATCTTCATTATTTTCATTATCTTCATTGTCCCCATCATTTACTATTAATTTTGATAAATCTATTCCTTTTAAAGATATATCATCTATATTTTTGGGTGGTTTATATTCATCATCTTTATTAATTATTGTTTCAAATGTTTCACTATCTTCATTTGATGAAGTAATTGGGTCATCCATATTTTTAATATTATTATTTTTTTTAGCTAATTCGGTTTGAATATATTTATCAATTTCATCTAAATTTATTTTTTTCTCTAAACTTTTCTCTAATTCTTTATTTGCATTTACTAAAGCATTTAAATTTTCTTCTAAATTTTTAACTTTTCTCTTTTCTTCATTTAAAGCATTTAAAATAAAATTTAAATTATTAGTTAATATATTATTTTTTTTATCAAACGAATTCTCTAATTCTAATTTAATATCATAATTATTATTGTTTAATACATCTCCGTCACGAATTGATATTTTTTTTTCTAATTCAGAAATTTTTTGTTGATGTATATATAATATTTGCCCAGGATTTAATATTTTTTGATTATTATTACCTTGAATATTTTGTTCTTTAATACCTGACGATGACCCTGATGTCAAGTTTCTTCTAGTTTCTTCGGGTGGTCTTGTTCGTCTTCTCATTGCAGATTGTACACCTGCGCCGCTCATTATAATGTTAAAAAATATTTATTATCTAAATAATTTTTCGCATAAGTTATTTATTTTCTCATTTCCATTTTTATTTTTTCATGACTCATATAATCTATAATTTCAAAATCTTCTAATTTATATTTATCAATGCTGTCATATTTATTTTTTATATTAATTTTAGGAAAATTAAATGGTTGTTTATCTTTTTGTTCAGTTAATACTTTTTCATGATCATCATATATATGAGCATTTCCTAAATAATAAACAAAATTTTCAGCAATTAAATCACAATGATATGCAATTAAATGAGTTAAATAACTATAACTAGCAATATTAAAAGGAACGCCTAAACCTACATCACCGCTTCTTTGATATAAACTACATGATAAATATGTTCCATCTCTAACATTAAATTGCATTAGTACATGACATGGTGGTAAAACCATTTTATTTAATTGGCATGGATTCCAAGCACTAATTATTAGACGTCTACTACTTCTTTTAGTTGGATCTTTAAGACAAGAAATAACATACTCTAATTGATCAATACCCATATTATTATAATCACTCTTACAATCTATATAGTCTGCATTAAAGTGTCGCCACTGAAACCCGTATATTGGACCCAAATCATTGTCATTATAATTATTAAGCCCTATACTATCAAGATATTCACGACCACTATTGCCATTCCAAATTGTAACTCCCTGTTCTTGTAAAATTTTATTGTCTGTAGAACCACTTATAAACCATAACAATTCTTTTAAACATGTTTTAAATGCTACCCGTTTTGTAGTTAATATTGGAATAGTATTATTTTTTAGAGAATAAATCATAGTAGAACCAAAAATCATTTTTGTTTTACCATTTCTACCATTTTCATAAGTTCCATGTTTTATTATATCATTTATTAAATTTAAATACTGATATTCTTCATGATAAATATCATTATTATCTCGATTTTTATATTTATTACTTTCTAAGACTAGCGACAACATTTAAATAAATATATGTATTATTTTTAATTATTTTATAAATAATATTTTATTTAGTAAAATAATAATAATTTTAATTTCTTAATATACATCATATGGATAAAGCCGAAGAAGTCATAGAAAAAAATATAAATAAAACAGAAAGTTTTATTTCCTATATGTTTAATTTTGATGATGATACAAAGTCTATAATAATGAATATATTACAATATATGATAGTAGCAATAGTTCCGGTAGTAGTAGTTCTAAAATTAATAAAAGAATATGTTCCAGAAGATGATGATACTAAAAATAGTTTTGAAATTTCAATAGAAATTGTAATACAATTAGGTTTATTATTTTTATCTATATGGTTTATTGATCGATTAGTTAGATATTTTCCTACATTTAGTAAAATGCCCTACTCAAAATCTAATGAAATGTCTTTTATTATTCCTTTATTATTTATAATGATTACTATGCAAACTAAACTTGGTGCTAAAATTAATATATTAGTTGAGAGAGGAAATGAATTATGGTCAGGTAATAATACATTACAACATGATGCCAGTAATAATATTAAATCTAGACAACCTCTTGCTCAAACACATCAAGTAAGCAGAGGAGATACATTAGATTCTCAGCTAATGCCTCCGCCGAGTAAAGTAATGAATCCATCCGTAGATAATAGTACAACTTTGATAAATAATTTACCTAATATAAATAATGGAGGTCAAGGTTCAAATTCAAGATATGATACAGAAGCAATGAATTTATCACTTTTAGACGGGGATAATGAACCGATGGCTGCAAATGGTTTATTGGGTGGAGCGTTTGGAAGTAATTGGTAACAAAATATTCATATTCTATATAATTAATAATAATTAGTATATAAATTTATAATAATTATTATTTAATTTATGATGGTATTGCTTCTACTTTAGACCAAAATTTTGTAATATTACACATAGAAGCATTGTATTCAGCTCTTCTTAAAGTGCCGTTTATTCCGAATATTGGTACTATAAATCTAAAATACATTCGTCTACCGAAGTTTATTACTTCTCTTAAAAAATCTGTACCCCCATTTACAAGAGCGAAATCAAGTAATAAAGCAACAATAAATAATACCACTCCAATTATCTTATTTATTATATTATGATTTACGGTATCGCTTCCACCATTTATAAATGATACTAATGGGTCTGTTAGAAATTTTTTTACTATATATATCGAACCTGCTGCAAATAACAAAGGAACAATTACTTTTTCGACTGAACGTATAATCTTATCCCTAACGGATGGTAATGCCTTAGAAAATTTTTCATATTTATAATAATATACTCCGAACGCGCCCATTAGTAATAATAAAATACAAAATAATATAAAGTATATTAAAAATTTCTTTACTAAAAAATTACCTATAATTGTATTTAACATACCACCTATATCAAAATCATTATCACAACTCGCAGACCCATCTTGTTCACTTCTTTCGATTATATCAATAAAAGATAATGATAATCCGGTACTTATATAAATTACTCCCATAGTTAATATTCCCCGTAATATTTTATTTAAAAAAACACTAACAGGTACACATGATTCATCTATTTTATTTTTTTTTGTATAAAATTCTCTTAACTGACCTATAGTCATTTTTTTTACATTACTATTTCCACCATCTAATATATTCATTTTTTTTTTTTTATTATTATTTAATAGTTTACTACTTCCTCCTATTGAACTGTTGCTTTCTCTTGCTTCTCTTGCTAGTTTGGCAGCTGCTTGACGTTTTAGATATGCATCCATGAGATTAATTAAAAGAGTACCATAGAAAAGTGTTTTACTAGCCCAACTTACATGATGCGCCCCCCAATTATCATTTTCAAATGTTGTTAACATATAAACAAATGAAACCCATGTAAATATTAATATAGATAATATTACAAAAAATAACTTTATGGTTTTCATGTGTTTATCTAGCAGCGCGGCCATTTCTAAAATCTTATTCCATAACTGATTAATAGGTGTTTGTTCCGATTTACTATTAGTAGGCATCTATTAATATATATATTTAAAATAAATTTTCTAGTATTATTTAATCATCTAAAATATTATCGCGTAAATTAACATTATTACATACCTTTTTTATAACCTTACTGTCTATTTCTTCTAAATTACTTGAACATCTTCTTACTAAATCAATAAAATATTCTTGTTTTTCAGGATTATCCATATAATCTGGATTTGCATCAATCCATTGTTTAACATTTTTATATTGAATCTTAGATAAATCTTTTAATTTAGATTTTATTTTTGTTTTACCGTCATCTTTTTCCCATACATTATTATCTTTTATATATAATGTTTCTCGTTTAGAATCTGTACAATGAAGAGGTCTCTCATACACACTTAATTTATTTATATTTTCTATTAATAAATTCGATAGACCTTCGCCTAGACCTTTAGTTTTTGTTACTTCTAAACTATCTAATGATATATTAATTTGTTTTATAAAATCATCAATATTTAAAGCATCTCTACATTGTTCATTTAAAAATATATTTATGTTAAATTTTTGTTTAACATTATTTACAGTATTGTTATTTCCTACTTTTGGTATTAACTCTTGAAGTTGTTGATGTTGATTTTCTAAAGCACGTTGTTGATTTTGCATAGTTTCATATTGTTTTACTAATATATCCTTAATATTACTATTTTCTTGCAAAACCTTTACTATTAAATCTTTTGATAAATCATCTTTTTCTTCTTTTATACAGGATGTATAACTACTTGTTGCAGTTATACTACACTGTTTAACATTATCATTTATATTTTGTTTTATTAAAAAAACACATTTTTGTCTATGTTTAGATAGACTTGAACGATGTTTATATTCCCTTCCACATTCACAGACGTATTTATCGTTTGATGTAATTGATGTAAAATGTGACGATAAATTGTTAGCCATTTCATTTTTTTTATGTTTTGATGTTGAAATATGTCTATTGTAATCACCTTTCTTAGAGCATATGAAGTCACATTTTTTACATACAAAATATGGGTCATTTTTTTGATGTAAAATGTTAGCCATTTTGTTAGTATAAATGGCTAACAAAAAAACATCTAAATCTTTTTATTTTATTTAAATTTTCTTTAAAAAATGTCATGGTAAGGCATTTTTTATTAATAATTATAATTATTATTACCATATAGATAATGTTTTTTAAAAATTGTATTTTTTCATATATATTTTTTATATTTATATGAAAAATATAAAATTGGACATTTTTATTATGTCCATTTTCAAAAAATTTATCAAATATATTTTTATAAAAAATCACTTTTTTAAATAAATTATAAATAATTAATTATACAAATTAACAAATAATTTATATTATATATACAATGGTGCTTCATGAAAGTATTTATATTTATTCAATATACATTTCGTATATATTATATTTATTTGTTATATTAGGTGTAACAAAATATGCCCCTGAATATTTAAATATAATTAAAAATATTATAAAAATATACGTAGCAATAATTTTAATAATAAAATTTAATCCTATAAATTTTAAACAAAAAAAATTATCAGAATTTGATAATAATTTAATATTCTCATCGGGTTTATTTTTATTATTGTCTACATCAATCATATCAATATTGGAAAAATATTTTTTAAAGGTAATTAAAATCCCAATAAATGATGTAATGAATGATGTTTAAAATTACTGTTATTTTTTTTTATGAGAAACATTGAGTTTATATTTTTTACGTTTCCGAGTTTTATCAGTTCGTCTAGTTTTAAAAAATTCTGAGAGATGTATAATTATTTTTTTACTTAATATAATATCTATATCTTCTTCTAATTGTGATTTATTTTCTATTAAATCACTATAACTATTTAGTTTTGATTCAAAAAATTTATAAAATTTATTGCGACCAGAGAGTTCTTCAATATGTTTAAAATTTTTCGTATAATAACTATTAATCATATCAATAAATTTATACTTATAAATATATGGTTTAATATGTAAGTAAACTACATTATTTCCTTCCATTTCTGGATGATGTTGGTCATCGATAAAAAGTATTTTTGTTGTTTCTGGTAATTTAGTACAATTTATTAAATCTTTTATACTTTTATAATGTGAGGTTCTACATATTTCTATTTTTTTTTCTCCTATTTTAAAAGCACCTATAATTTGATCAAAAATTTTATATTTAAGTTTGTCATGAAAATAGTCTCTAATAGATTCAGCCCAAGATTTTGGACCTTGATTATTTGTGTATATCATAATTTTATCACATTTTTTATTTTTTTTTGCTTCTATTAAATAATTTAATATTTTTATAATTTCAGGTCTTAAAATTAGATTAAATGTATCGATAAGATTAAAAAAATCTTTGTTAGTATATTTATAATTATTATTTAAAAAATATTCTTTTAATATACTCCAAAATATGTTAAGTTGAGAAAAATGCCCCAATGTTTCATCCATATCAAAAACTACTATAAAATTTTGATTGTCATTTTTCATTTTATTAATAAATATATATATTTTATTTAGGGGAAAAATATATAATTTTATGTGTATATTATAATTATGAAATTAACAAATAAAGATTATATTAATATTTTAAAATTTTATAAAATTAATTATAATACATATAATTCTAGAACTATAAAACATAAAGCTGAAGAAATTTTAGCTAGTAAATTATGTAGGTGTATTAAAAAAGTTAAAACAAAAAAAGATATAAATGAATTTAGAGCTATAGGTATATGTAAAAGTAGCGTATTAAATAAAAAAAATTTAACAGTAGGAAGATTTTCCTGTAAAAAACATGCTAAATTTTTAAAAGATAAAAATAATAATACGACTCTAAAAAAAGTAAGAAAATATTAATATTTATTAAATAAATATATATAAAAAATAAATATATATAAAAAATAAACTATATTATTTATATGTATAAATATGAAATTGTTTTTGCTAACATTTTTAGTATTAGATAAAACATTAGGCAAACATTTTAATAATTATTCTCCTCCTCCTAATCCCCCTGGAGTACCATTAAATGCATGTAAAATTTTTATACCTTATTTATGTGATAGTTTATTAGAGTCTAATTATTTTGATGTTAATTGTTATTCAAATGATGACCCATATGGAGGATTAGGCTGTAATGCCGGTGGATTAATATGTTGTAGATTTTGTGAATTTTCACAATATATAAATATACCTTGTATACTAAGTCCCAGTTTGCCTCCATCCCCCTTTCCTCCTCCATCACCACCGCCCTCGCCACCCCCACTAAACCCATTAATTATATCTATTGGAGATTCTATTGTTGACCCCAATAAAGCTAAAATAAATTTTCATATGAGATTAAATAGTAACATTAAAACAATTGATATAGATATATTTGAAAATAAAATTTTAAATATTTTAAAAAATATTGCTGAACGTAATCAAGTAATATTTAATTTTAGACCAGGTAGCCTTTTAGTTGATATATCTATTATTACAAATATAACACTTGTTGAAAATACTACTAATTTTATTGATGCAATTACTACTAGTGATTTAAGCGAACAAATAAATATTACAATAGTTGAGATGACACCTGCTATAGTAGAACGTTATAGTTATGATAATAGTGATGAAAAATCTAATTATGAAAAAGTTTATATGTCAGCCATTCTAGTTTGTTCTGGATTAATTTTATGTTTATTATGGTGTACCAGAAATAGAGTAACTGTTATTTCTAACAAATTTATAGAAAATGTTAATACAATTAGAAAAAATATTAACAAAACAAATGAAAACTTAGATGATTTTAAAGTTAATCGTTTATCGGGTGTTTCTGTATTTATAGAAAATACAGAAAAAGAAAAAAAGTATTATGATTGTTAATAATATTTTTACAAGTAGTTTTATTTAAAATTTTAATTTATAATTTTAATTTATAATTTTAAATTAAAAATTATATAAAATATAATTACGATATCTTTTATATAATAATGTCGTTATTAATATCAATTATATTGATAAATATTGAATATAGATATATGTGGTTTACTATGTTATTAAATACTAGTTATATACAATTGTATACTACATTGTTATTTTCATATTTAACTTTAAATTCAAAACATCTTAGAGGTACAACTTATCGAAAAAATAACTGTCTTGTAAATTATAAAATTGCAGGTGCTAGTAAATTTTGTACTTTATTTTTATTGTATTCTACTATGATTAAAATGATGAACAGTATAAATATTAATATAAACCTAAATGTTCTAAATACACTATTCTTTTTATATCTACCATACTATCTAGCTTTTCCTGAATATACAGGTGAACGCAAAATATTAATGCCTAGCTATTTTCATAGTATTATTAAACTATTATTTAAAATTTTAGGTAATTATAAATTCATAAATGAATCTTGTAAATTAGAACGTGTTGATAGTAATGGAAATAATTATATTTTTGGTATTCATCCTCATGGATTATTTCCATTTGGAAGTGTAGGTTCTTTAGCATTATCTAATAATTTAAAGTATATCGAAGAAACAACGCCTATTTTAAATACGAAATATTTAAAACCTGGAATAGCAAGTTTTTGTTTTTATATACCATTTATGCGCGAATTTTTTTTGTGGTTGGGAGCTGTAGATTGTTCTAAGCCTATATTAAAAAATTTATTAATGGAAGGTTATTCTGTAGCACTTTTTGTAGGAGGTGCACAAGAAGCTCAATATTCCGGTACTGGTTCAACTCGACTAGTATTAAAATCACGTAATGGGTTATTTAAATTAGCATTAGATACAGGGAGTACATTAGTGCCAATATATACATTTGGAAATAATAATATTTTTAATTCTGTAAATTGGGATATTTTTGGATTATTAGATTATTTTAAAAAAATAACAGGAATATGGTTTCCAAGAGGATATTTTATACCTAGACGCCATGATTTTATAAGTGTAATAGGAGAACCTATAACTGTTGAAAAAATACATCCAGGCAATGATATAGATGCATCTATAGAAATATTAAAACATAAATATATGAAATCTCTCACACAACTATTTGATAAATATAAATATCTTGATCCATATTGTTCAAATAAATTATTAGAATATATATAATAATATAATTCGTAAATTATAATAAATAGAAATCTATTTAATATAATTATAGACATATGAATTTTATACAAGTTTGTAATAAAGGTAATATGTTATTAGAAGTAGATAAGAATTCGAGAGAATATAGATTAATATACCAAATGACGGATTTAAACCATCTTAATATACAAGAATTTTTAAGTTTTAAAATGTATGATTTAATTAAGAGATTAAATCCAGATTTAATAGAAGATATACAATTTATTAAAATTTACAGCGAAGATGAAATAGATGTATTTTTTAAATTTAAAAGTATAGCAAAAGAATTAGGTATGCGACAGAGATGCATGATTCTTAAAACAGTAAGAATCATGGATAATAGTGACCCCAATAATATTAAAATAGAATTTAAGTCAAACAGTATAAATAAAGAGGATACAGATATTACTTTTTTCAATAATCTAGATTTAAAAAAGTATAGTGTATTAGATTGTAAATTTGCCAATACATATATTACAATACAAGATATAAATTTATCAATGAAATATAATTTTTTAATCGATATTAAAGAAGAAATGCCCAAATATATGGAAAATATGATAGGATTAATGATGAAAAAAATATTCTATAATGTTAAAAAATTTGTAGATAAAATAGAAGAAACATAGAAGTATCAAAATAAAAAAATTATTAATAGTTTAAACTATATAAATATTATTGGTTACTCTTAATTATTATTAATAATGTTTTTTACATTTGTATACCTATTTTGGATGTTTGTATTTGAATATTGTAATTTTTATATAACAAATTTTTTTGGAAATAAAATAAGAGGATTGCCAGGAAAAGATAGAGTAATTCTAGTAGAGAATATAACAAAAAAATTAGAGAAAATTAATATTGTTTATGTAAAAGTATTCCAGTCACTATGTCTAGAAGAAGGAATTCTTACTGATATTGAAAAAGATTACCTAATGAAATATACAGATAAGGTTCCATATAGTAATTACGAAGTAGATTTTGAGATGTTAGAGACATTAGAGAAAGATTTTGGTATTGTTATGGAGAATAAAACACCGATAAATTCAGGAATAGTAGGTGTAGTATTTAAGGGTATTAATAAAAAGGATAATGATAAACGAGTAGTAGTTAAAATGTTAAAACGTGGAATTGTGGAAAAATATTACAATGCTTATAATGATCTGGAATTATTAGTTAAATATCTTCAGTGGGTTCCATATGTAAATTCTATTAACTATATTAAAATGATAGACGATAGTAAAGAGAGTATATTAAACCAGACAGATTTTACAAAAGAATGTTATAATATCGAATATTTTAATATAAAATATGAAAATAATAAAGAATTTGTGCTACCCAAAGTATATACTTCTATAACAGAAAAGTATAATAATGTAATAGTAATGACAGACATTACAGGATTAAGGTATAATGATATTAAAGATTTTGATGAGAATGTGAAGTATGAATTTGCGAAATTATTTAGTAAATTTGGTTTTTTAGGTACATTATTTCATAGTTGTATACAGGGAGATTATCATGCTGGTAATGTATTTTTTTATTTAAATGACAGTAATAATGATAATAAACCAAAATATCAATTAGGAGTTATAGATTTTGGTATATGTCATTATTTTATTCCAGAAAACCAAAATGCTTATTTTACATTTTTTTATAATATTCAGGTTAAAAAAGAGTTTAATAAAATAGTAGATGTCTTACCCACATTAATTGAAAATAAAGATTATTATTATAAATTTTCTATATTTCATAAAGAAATGTTAATTCAGAAAGTAAAAGACTGTGTTATAAACCATTCTCTTAAAAATTTAGATGTTAGATTTTTTTTTAATTTAAGTAAAATATTTAAATCTTATGGATTAATATATACAAAAGAATTTAATAATATGTGTATCAGTATACAAATAACAAATAGTACGGGATTATCTCTCAGTAACAAAGTTAATGATGTTCATAATGAAATTATGAATGAAATAGTAGAAATTGATAGATTAATGGAAATAAAAGATTAAATTATATATAAATCTATAATAGTATAAACTATATAAATATTAATGATTACACTTAATTATTAATAATGTTTTTAACAAGTATTTATATATGTTGGTTATTTACGTATGAATATTTATGTTTTACTAGCAAGAATTTATTTTGTAGAAGACTATTAGGAAAAAAACCTTTTAATCGAGTTGAATTAGTTAAACGCATTACTAAACATTTAGAACGAATTAATATTGTCTATGTAAAGGTATTTCAGTCATTATGTTTAGAAAAAGATATACTTTATGATGATGAAAAAGATTATTTAATGAAATATACAGATAATGTTCCTTATTCTAATGATGATATTGATTTTGAAGTGTTAGATAAATTAGAGGAAGAATTTGGTATTCATCTAGAAAATCGTAGACCGGTTAATTCGGGTATAGTAGGAGTAGTTTTTAAAGGGAAAGATATAGATAATAAAAAAATAGTTGTAAAGATGTTAAAACCAAATATAAAAGATAAATATGATTTAGCATTTGAAGAAATCGAAATGTTAGCGACATATTTACAATATGTACCTTATTTAAATACTATTAATTGTATTAGAATTATAGAAGATAGCAAAGAGAATATATTAGAACAAACAGATTTTAAAAAAGAGATAAAAAATATATTATTTTTTAAAGATAAATATAAAAATCATAAAGAATTTGTAATTCCAACTGTATACACTAATATAACAGATAAATATAATAATATAATAGTAATGAGTGATATAACAGGGTTAACATTTAATGATATAAAAAATTTAGATAGCGAGACAAAAGATATATTTGCTAAATTATATAGTAAATGGGGTCTATTAGGTACTTTATATTATAGTTGTGCACAAGGAGATTTTCACGCAGGAAATATGTTTTTTTACATAAATGACAGTAATAATGATGATATTCCCAAATATCAATTAGGAGTTATAGATTTTGGTATATGTTACTATTTTATTCCAGAAAATCAAAATACATATTTTACTTTTTTTTATAATATTCAATGTAAAAGAGAGTATGATAAAATATACAAGGTATTACCAACATTAATTGAAAATAAAGATTATTATTATACTTTTTCTTTTGAAAAAAAACAATCATTGAAAGAAGAATTAATAGACATGGCAAAAAAATATGGTCATAAAAATTTAAATATTAATTTTTTTATAAATTTAAGTAGAATATTTAAATCATATGGATTAATATATACAAAAGAGTTTAATAATATGTGTATGTCTATACAAATTACTAATAGTTTAGGTAGTTCGTTAACTCCGGGTGGTACACAAGAAATACAAAATAATCTTATTGAAGAATTTATAAAAATAAACGCTTTAATCGAAATCAATGAGGAATAATATAAGAATATATTATTTAAACATATAAATAAAAATTGATGTTTTATATAGTTAAAAATAATACTATATAAAACCTATATAGTGATGATGAACTACATACTTATTGACACTAGCTATCTTATATTTTATAGATATTTTGCTTTACTACAATGGTGGAAGGTATCTCATCCCGATGATGTTTTAGGTAATCCAGCTGAAAATAATGAATTTTGTGAAAAATTTGTTAAACAGATAGTTGAATCTGTAGAAAATATTAAGCGATCTCTTAAACTACATAGCAATCGACGACATAATCCACAAGTTAAAGTCCTTTTTGCGAAAGATTGTCCTCGTAAAAATATATGGCGCAATGATTATTTTACTCACTATAAAGCTACTAGAGAAAAAGACGATGATTTTATGGGAGGGTTATTTTTCAAAATGGTTTATAAAGACAAATTATTAGAACGTACTGGAGCAGATATGATTTTGTATGAAAACTATATGGAAGCAGATGATATTATTGGTGTAACAGCAAATTATATCAAGGACAATCATATTGGAGATTATCGAATTTACATAATAGCAAATGATATGGACTATCTTCAGTTATGGGATGATAAATGTGATATTATAAATTTACAAGGAAAACGTTTAGTTGAAAAAAAAAATAGTTATCCAGATGGCGACAAAAATTTATTTGTTAAAATGGTATTAGGAGATAAAAGTGACAATATACCGCCTGTATTTAAGAAATGTAGTGTGAAAGAAGCAGAAAATTACTATGAAAATCTTGAAATCTTCCAAAAGAAGATAGATAAAGAAGATTGTTATGAACGTTTGTTATTGAATAAGATTATTATTGATTTTGATGAAATTCCAGAAAATTTACAGGAAAAAATAAAAAAAAAAATAACAAAGTTTATTATGTAAAAATATAGATATATATATTATGAATAATCTAAAAACTATTTTTTTAAAGATTGTTTATATTGTATTGTGGATATCTGTTTGGAATATCTTTGATACTTTAATCAATCAATATGTAAATGATAATCAACGAATATTAGTATATTTTGGATTTGCATTAATTTCTATATATTTGTTGCAAATAAATAACATACTAATAAAATAGTATAAATTATATTAGTTAAAAAAAAATTGAAAACAAAAAATAATTAATATATATATTTTTTAATAATCATCATATATACAATCTTATATAAACCTATATGCTACTTTTTCCATTAATGTGTAAATTTCCATTTGATATAAATTTGCCTATAGAAATTATTAGGCAAATTTATATTATTCTTATTCGCGAAAAGAGTATTAATATTATATTTCATCATTATAATATAATAAATAAAAAAACATATGCATTACAAAACATCATTTCGGATATGATTTATTTTGAAACTTTATATAACCATATGCCAAATAATACAATATATTTTCATTTTGATTTTTTGGAAAATTTGAATATCATTTTAAACAATGAATTTTCAAGAGAGATATATCCATATGAATTTTGGCAACATTTATTACATTTAATATCAAATCGTTTAATGACTATTAATAATAGATTTTTATTAGGTGGTAATGATAAACGGACAAATTTAAAATATAAAGAGTTTTTAACAATTTTGAATAGTTGGGTTAATTTATGTAAAAAACATAATATTTGCTTGAAGATATCTAAATATGTAAATTTTCAAAAAACTAATATTTCCACATCAGTAGTTTATGCGCGAAACATGTTATCTATAAAAAATTTTAATAAATTATCATTTGCACCGTGTGTCGTAATAAACAGAATAGAACAAGACGAAATTATAACAGATGATGCTATAAATATTTTAACATATTATTTATTTTAATAATCAATAAAATAAAATTGAAGTATATTTTATTTTATTGATTATTAAAAATACTATACAATGAGTGAAATTATAATTGTCCAAGAAGAAGAAAAAACTCTCAGGTTTTATGACATTCATGACAATCAAGAACATACATATTGTAATGTTAATATCAATATTAAAAAATTTTATTATAACCAGGATATTCATGTTGAAAGCGTTAGATACTATTATGATATTACTTACAAGTATAGATATATTGAATGCGGTATTGATATTTCATTATCTACAGATTTTAATCCCTATTCATTAACTACTATTAAACCTACTAATCCGTTTTATTATTATAAGGATAAAATTAGCGATGATAGCTTAGAAGGAGTAATTGCTTTAAGTAATCGAGTTACAGATGCACTTGTTGAACAATTGATGATGGATGATTATAATTTAGAAAGAGAATTATGTAATATATGGATAGTACAGTATCGTACACATTTAATGTATATTCTTTCTACATTATGGAATTAAATAAAAAAATATAAATATATAATATAATGGGTATAGTTAAAAATAGTTTAATATTTTCTCTCTATGCACAAGTAATAACAACATTTTTAGGATTTATAGGATTAATATATAAACTGAAACCACAGGACAAAATTTTAAGAGAAATTTTAACACTGGAAACGATAGTACAAGTTATAGAATTTGCGTTTTATTATTGGTTTAGTTATATGTATAAAAAAAATGTAGATAAGACTGATATAACAAAATATAGATATTATGATTGGATATTTACGACACCAATTATGTTATTTAATACAATTGTGTATTTTGAATATAATAATACAGTAAATAAGAAAAAAACTTGTACAAATAATTCTAGTAATGATACACCTTTAACTTTACCCGATTTTTTAAATAATAATCAAGAAAACGTTACACGTATTATTATATATAATTTTATTATGTTATTAGTTGGATATTTGCAAGAAATAGGAATTATTAATATTTGGGCATCGTCATTAATAGGATTTTACTTTTTATATCTAACATTTGATATAATATATCGAGAATATGCAATTAAATCTCCGGAAAATTTACAAATTTTCTGGATAATGGCTATTATTTGGTCTTTATATGGAGTAGCTGCTATGTTTGAGTCAAAATATAAGAATTTTGCTTACAATATACTAGATATATTTAGTAAAAATTTCTATGGTTTATATATTGCATATCGTATATATGAAAGACGCGTTCAATAAATATTAGATATCTTTTGCTGTTACTTTTTTAGAACGTGGTAGTTTAACACCTAATTTTTTTTCAATATTTGCAATTTGTGCATTTGTAGGTACTTCTTTATTTGACTCCCATCGACTTAAAATCTGTTGAGAAATACCTAATTCACCGGCTAATATTTTTTGATTTTTGCTTTTTGTTGTTCGTGCCTGAGATATTAGTTGACCTAATTGTTTTGGTGCTTCCATTCTTACCTCTTCTGGATTATTATTTACACGATTACTATTCACCTTTTTTGATTCTTCTACTTTTTTATTTTTTGATGGAGTATTAAATATTACGGCGTTCCAATCTTGATGTTCCATTTTATTGATATAATTAAAAATTTATGATTATATCAATTTTAATTATTAATATATATATAATGTCAAGTAAAACAAAAAAGAAATCGTCGACAGTATTTAGAGGAGATATAGATGATATACCAGATGATTTAGATAGTCTAAATCGAACACAATTACAAAAGTTAGCAAAAAAACACGGAATTCCAGCAAATTCTAAAAGTGAAACTATTAAAACCAACTTGAAAAAATATACAATAAAATCCAAGTTGACTGGTGTTACACGGCTCGATACACAATTACCTAGAGATATGCAAGATTTAGTATTTGAAAAGGTTTATGGTATGGCTAATCCAGAAATTGAGGCTAAAATAAAATGGATTTTAGATAAAAAATCTTATCCTGGTGATGATTATATAGTATATAATTATTCAAAAATAAGAAAGAAATTAGGAGTAAAACATAATTTTAAACCAAAAGATTTACAAGATAAAGTAGAATATTTTAGACATAAATATGTTAGATTGGGTGTTATTCATCATTATTTTCAAATTGAAGAAATTATTGAATATTTTGATTTTATTGATGGAGAAAATGAATATGCAAGAGAAGAAGAAAATTTTGATAGTTATTTTAGAAAGCTAAGAGAAGCAGAAACGAATCTTAGAACAGCTATTAAAAAATATAATATAGCGGCTAAAAAATTAAAAGAGTTTGATTCATATCTTAAAGTAGTATTTATAGATAATATAAATAAATTTATAAATAATTTTAGAAAGGTCGCAAAATTCGATAAAAAATTAGGAAACGTTCCTTTTTTGAAGTACGGAACATCTGATTTAGTAAGTATAAATTCTAAATATTCTTCACGAAAAACTAAATCGCTGAGAGAATATGTTAAAAAAAGTAGTCGTACAAAAACTAGAAGCAGGATGACTCGTTCAATATAAATTATTTTTCTAAGTATTTTAGTGCAGATAGAACTACTAATTCACTATCGCCAATTTTTTGAAATATGAATATTTCATCCATTCTTAATTGAATATAACGATTTTTAAAAGTTTTTAACTTGATATGTACTCCATCTGAATTTATTTCTACGTCACAAATAAAGGCGCCATTTGTTAATTTTATATTTGATGCATTTGTTAAATCAATCCATCTAACATAGTCACCAGAATTTAATTCAGTAATTTCATCAACATATCTATATTTTTCTAAACATTTATGAAATTTTTTTATTTTATTGGTATCTAATTGTAATTGTAATAATACTCGGTTTTTTACATTGTAAATTTCTGATAATGTAGTATTTAAAATATTATCATTTTTTATATTTTCTACTGCTAGATTTAATTGTTCTATATTAATTTTTGTCATTATATAAAATTATGGATAATTTTATATTTAACAACTTTTAATATAAATTAAAAAATATTAATCTATATTAAGTGATGAATAAATATTTAAACAATAAAGATAGTATAAATATTATAAAAAATTTAAGTTCAATAGAGCAAAAAAAATTTAAATATAATAAACCTATTGACAATAATACATTAAATGTATTATTTGATTTACAGGTAAAATTAAAAACAAGCATAAATAATATTTATCTAAATTCGAATAATAGCATAAATAGAGTGATAAATAATACAGATTTTTTAAAAAATACAGAGTTAATCAATAGTTTAAACTCAAAATATGTATCAAATAACATAAAAAAATATATATTTTCAAATAGTAAAAAACAAATAGTATATACTTACAAAAATAATCTAACGTATATAGTAAATTTCATAACTTTTACAGATAAAATAGATACTTTATATTTAAAATATTTAGATATGTGTGCGTGTAATGTTTTTAGTATTATTGATTTTTTAGAAACATATAGAAAAAATAATTGTTATATTAAAAATCTAGAATTATACATATTTTTAACAGATTTTAAAAAACAATTACCACAATCTAAATCTTATATCATAGGTCCAGAAAATGTAAATACAGGACTTACTAGTCCTTGTAGAGAAACCACTAAAATAATTATTTATAGAAAAGAAGAATTTATGAAACTTGTAGTACACGAATTAATTCATGCATTAGGACTAGATATTCCAAATAATTTATATACAATTTATACAACAAAATTAGACAATTTTTTTGGAATAGAAAGTACATATAATTTTAATGAATCATATACAGAATTATGGGCTTTATTAATAAATATATTATTTATAATTGCTATAAATAATAAGGATAGTATGGATAAAAATAGTATAAAAAAACTAATACATGAAATGCTATATAAAGAAATTATATTTTCTTCTTTACAAGTAACAAAAATTTTAGATTTTATGTCCTTATCTCTCAATGATTTGCGTGATTCTAAAAAAAATCATAATTTTAAAGAAAACACACATGCATTTTGTTATTATATTATTAAATATATACTTTTATATAATATAACAGATTTTATAAATATATCTGGTGAAAATATTAACTTTTCTTTACATATATCAAATGATAATGATATAAAAAAATTAAATAAAATTCTAGGATTGATATTATCATTATTTAATAATAAAAAGTTTATCACTGATTTTAATGAAATTGAAAGTTATTTTAAAATTCATTTATCTAGTGATAAAAATTCATTAATTAATAAAACTTTAAGGATGACAAGTATAGAACTTGCATAAAAAAAATATATAATATATATATATATTATATGAACAATATTAACAATATTTGTAATATTAGTAATATTGCTAACCAATCTATACAATCAAAAATAAATGATAATCAATTTAGTAATATAAATGAATTAAATATATTTAGTTATAGTAAATTAAGTAAAATGAAACGTAAACTTTATAATAGCAAATATGATAATATTATAGATGAATTATTAAATAAAAGTATTCCAAAAAAATTATCAAGAATTAAGATAACAGATAATAACTACTTTACACCATCTATTGAAAATTACAATTTATTATTAGAATATGATTTTAAATTAAATGAACTTAAATATATTGCAAAAATGAATATTTTAAAATCTACTGGTAATAAAGAAGTATTATTAAATCGAGTATACAATTATTTACATATGATAAAAAATGCAATAACTATACAGTCTACAATTAGAAGATATTATGTTATCAAATATATACAACTACATGGACCAGGAATTAAAGATAGAGATAAATGTATTAATAAAAATGATTTTTGTACGATGATGTCGTTAAATGATATACCCAATAGACAATTTATTAGTATAGTAACCGATACCAATCATATATATGGATATGATATTATGTCTATATATAATTTATTTATACAAGGAAATTCTGTAGAAAATCCTTTTACTAAAACTAAGTTTGGTAATGATGTTTTTCAAAAAGTGTTAGATTTTATTCGTTATAGTAAATTATTAAATATAGATATTAATATTAATTTCTATAATTTACAATATGATGATTTTATGAATAAATTAAATATAAAAGCCATATCATTATTTCATAAAATAAATATGTTAGGAAATTATACAAATAGTTCTTGGTTTACAAGTTTATCTAGAGAGAATTTGATTTTATTTGTAAAAGAATTGGTAGATATATGGAATTATCGCGCAAATTTAGATGAAAACATAAAAAGAGATATATGCCCACCTTATGGTAATCCATTTAAAAATATTATACATAGTAATATTAATCAATTTGACTATATTCGCATTAAAAAGAAGGCTACTAGTATAATAGAAAATATGATATCAGATGGTGTAGATGATGAAAGTAAAAAATTAGGTGCAATTTATGTTTTATGCGGTTTAACATTAGTAAATATTGATGCTGCAAATGCTTTACCTTGGTTATATCAATCTGTAATACATGAATAATAAAATTTATTATATTAAATATTTTTTCCTAAAAATATATAAAAATATTTTAAAAAATATTTTTATAAAATTCTAAAAAATTATTACTGTTTTACACGCAAAATTATATAAAAATGTAAAATAAATAATATATCTTTAAAAACAACTTAAATAAATATGATTATTATTTATTATAAAAACATGCCCTCTGCCGGAAAGAAAACTACAAAACCCGAAACCAAAGTATCTGCGCCTGCTCCAGCTCCCGTTGTAGCGACAAAAACAACTAAACAGTCTAAGACTGCTACTAAAAAAGAAACTGTACCTGCTCCTGTAACAGTACCTGTCGTAGAAGAGAAAGTAGCTACAGAAGAAGTTAATGTTGTAGTTGCTACAGATGGCATATCTTGTGTAAGTGCTAATTTTGGAGAATTCTTTGGACGTTTCCAGAAGCTACTAAGTGAATTTAGTCATCTTCGTTCTGAACTAAAAACTCTTGAGAAGCGTACAATGAAAGAGCTAAAAGTTGTTAACAAATTGAATAACAAGCGCAAAAAGAAACCTGTTACTCGTGCGCCAAGTGGTTTCGTTAAGCCAACAAAAATCAGTGATGAACTAGCTAGTTTCCTTGGAAAGCCATTTGGCAGTGAAATGGCTCGCACAGAAGTAACTCGTGAGATTAATGCATACATTCGTGCTCATAATCTTCAGGACAAATCGAATGGTCGCAAGATTAATCCTGATAATCAGCTTGCTAAACTTCTTAAGGTTGGCTCAAATGATGAGCTAACATATTTTAACCTCCAGCGTTATATGAGTCCTCATTTCCAGAAAAAAGCTCAACTCGAGGCAGCCGCAACCACAGCTGCATAAATAATAAATAATAAATAAAAATTTTAAATAAAAATTTTAAATATAAATATATAATGTATTTATTTATACTTAAATATATACATTTTATTCGTTACCATATTGGTATGTAAAATGTAAAAAAAAATACAAAAATAAAATATAAAAAAAAAATTGATTTAAAAAGAATTCTATATATATAAATTATATAAGATGGCGATGAACGATATTGTTAACGGTGTGATGTTCAACTGCGAGACGGATGTTATTTTCACTAAGCCTAAAGTGAATCACAGTGGAGGTAAGAATATTGGCATTCTCAATGCTCATACAAAGAAAAGTCTCTATATTTCGTCGCCTCTAATGCTAACATGGGGCGTTAATGAATATACAGATGAAAAGACAGGCAGGGTAACTTATGATATGAGTCTTCAGTTTCCAAAGAGTGAATATAATACTGAGGAACTATCTAGTTTCCTTAAGGCTATGCAGGGACTCGAAGAGAAGATTAAGTCTACAGCAATGGAAAATTCAAAGGAGTGGATGAATAAGGCAAAGATGTCTCAGGAGGTTATTGATGCTCTTTGGTCGCCAATGCTTAAGTATCCAAAAGACCAGGCTACGGGTGAACCTGATTATTCTCGCCCCCCTACTCTCAGGGTAAAGCTTCCATATTGGGAAGGGGAGTTTAAGAATGTAGAGGTATATGATATTAATCAGACAACTCTGTTTCCAAATGATGGTGATGCATCGGTAACAGATTTAATTACAAAGGGTAGTAATGTAGCTACTATTATTCAGTGTGGAGGCGTTTGGTTTGCAAATGGTAAGTTTGGTGTAACTTGGAAGCTATTTCAGTGTGTAGTAAAACCTCGTGAAACTCTTAGTGGTAAGTGTCATATTCAGCTATCTGCTACAGAGCGAACAAAGATGGAGGTTTCCAGTGATACAGAAGAATCTACTTCTAGAGCTACCAATGCGGTAGATGATAGTGACGATGATGAAGATTTAGATGTAGTTGATGTTTCTGAGGCTCCTGCACCAGAACCAGTTGTAGAGAAGAAGGTTGAGGCTGATGATCTAGTAGAGAAGCCAAAGAAGAAGGTAGTAAAGAAGGTTAAGAAGCCAAGTGCATCGGCAGAAGAGTAAGATGGATAAAATCTAAGGGTAAAGGGGGTAAGTAAATATAAACAATAAAAAATATAAAAAAATTTTTTTTTATTGTTTTCTAGTGTTATTATTAAAATACTTTTATTATAATTTAAATTGAAATAATATTTAAATATTAATGTAATTTTAAACATATTATGGATTTAGATGATATATATGAAAATAAATTAAATAAATTTCAATTAGGATTTAAATCTAAAAATCCAGATAAAATAATACCTACAAATCTAGGTAAAAAATGGACAGAACAAGAAGAAACATTATTATTAACCGACTTAGATAATAATATGGATATTGAGAGTATAGCAGAAAAACATAATAGAACTAAAGGTAGTATTCTATCTCGACAAAAAGAAATAGCATACAAAATGTACGTTAAAAAGATTTCTATGGAAGAAATTATTAATAAAACAAAATTAGATAAATTTACAGTAAATGAATATATAGAAAAAAAATTATATAATACTGGTATTAAAAATTGTATAAAAAAAAATAAAATAGAAGATAAAAAATTTTCAATAGAAGATGAAATTATTTATATAAAAAAAGATATCTCTGAAATTAAAAATACATTAAAAGAATTAGTTGAAATGATGAAAGCTGTTTATGAATTTGAAGATACTTAAAATACTTACACAATTGAAACATCTAGATAAATTCAATTGTAATCCAGTTATTTTTTAATCTACAACGAGTATTATTTGTAATAGCAATATTTAAACATGTGTCTAGGGAGAGATTATTCATAAAGTTCTGAACTGAACGCCTAGACGGACAATTCTTTCCATATCGATAGAATATCCTCATAAATACTTGAGTCCAAAAACACAATGGATGAGTAATCCATTTTTCAATATTAAACTTAACACTTTTATCAGTATATTCCACACTATCTAGAAATGGTTTAATAATTTCCTGGTTTACTAACTGATTCCACTCATCAGACTGCTTACCAAGTTCAATTAAATTATCTTTTACATTTTGTGTAAAAGTATCCTCAATAGCAGGAGCGATAATATCTCTATATTTTCCTCTAACCGACCATTTTGGAGTTGTATCTTTAAAATAAGGTACATTATTTTCGTGTGAAAATCTATATACGACATCTTTATAAAAATCGATCATTGGACGACAAATAGTTACTCCATCAATTGTACTGCTTTCACGAATAACAGCTAAATCAAGAATGTATCTAGAGCGACAAACATTCGCAAATACATTTTCTACAATATCATCTTTGTGATGAGCTAGTAGAATATATCCCAAGCTTTCTTTTTTTAAGATGTCTTTGTAAAAGTTAAATCGGATCTCTTTTGTTACTGCTTCATAGTGACTTCTCTTACTATTGTCACGTTTAATGTCTGTAATCTCTTTTACATATAAACGGATATCATTATAATGACACCATTTTTCTAGGAAAATTTGTTCACTCTTTGTCTCTCCTCGATTATTATAATTAATATGTAAAGCAATAACAGCATATCCAAGATATTTTACAATACTAGCTAGTACCATAGAATCAACTCCTCCGGAAAGAGATATAGCAAAAGTTTTACAATTTGCCTTATCACAAAATGATTTTATAGTTTTAACTAGTGGATTTTCAGAGTTATATACTGTATCTTTAATTTTACTATTATTATCAGGAACAATTTCTAGAATATTACTGAAAATACTATAATCAATACCACCTCCTCGAGGAGTATTATATAGATAGTTGTAAATAGAACTAATAGTTTGCATTTATGTAGGAGATAAAAAATATAATATATATATATTTTTTATCAATTTTTAATTATAAAATATATAAAAAGTTATTACATTATTTTCAATGTAATATATATAAATATGTTTTTTAATAAAAAGTTATTATATTATTTTCATTATATAGTACCTATATCTATTTTATGTTTACCACTATTACCTGTTAAATATTTAAAATATGGAATTTTATATCTATTAATATTACAAATAAGTTGGATTTTTTTTGATGGATGCGTTATAACTAATAATACAAAAAGTCTAACAAATAATAAATCTTTTATGTTAGATTTTTATAATAAATATATTTCAAAAAAAATAGATTCTACAATGTCTCATCGATTAAATCAATTAATTGTAAGTACAGTTTTAGTTATATGTGCTTATAAATTTTTATATTATTGTAATTTATATGGATATAACTATAAAAAATAGAAATTTATATTATAAAAATTATAAAGTTTTTAATGGCAAAATTTCACCTTTTTTTACTCGTTCGTTATAAATATTTAGTGTTCTCGCACTAGCATCATTTGCTTCAATAAAACGTGGCATCCAAAAATAAGGAATAGTCATTTCACATCCCTTGTAGTCTCTATTATATAAATATCTATAGTAAGCCTGTTCTAGTGTCGTTGGTTTATTATGTAAATATTTATTATTAATTAAATCATGCAGAGAAATATTAAGCTTATCATCACCTTCAATAATATGTTCAATATTTTCTTGAATAATTTGAAACCAAGAACGTTCCATTGAACTAACACCATCACTAAATGCCTCTTTAGTTCTCCATAATACACTTTCAGGTAAAATATTTGGTTGAAAATCTTGAAATGCTTTTCTGATTAAATATTTTTCACATTGATTATTAATTTTATGGAACCGTGTATCACTACTGATAGATAGATAAAATTCAACCCATTTTCTGTCTAAAAATGGAGTACGCGCTTCTAAACCATTTGCGGAAATAGAACGATCACTACGCAATACATCATATTTAGATATATCACTCATCAATCTTTTACATTCTCTATCAAACTCAGTACTGGTAGGTGCTTTATGAAAATAAAGATATCCACCCATTAGTTCATCCGCTCCATCCCCATTAAAAACAACTTTAGCTGTACTATTTTGGCGTATCCATTTAGCAATCAAATAATTACCTACACTTGCTCGAACAGTGGTTGTATCATATGATTCTATTGCTTGTATTACTTCAGGAATTGCATTAAAAAAATCTTCTTCGCTAACTATAATTTCATGATGGTCTGTATCTAAATGTTTAGCTACTAATCGAGCATATTTTAAATCCTCTGAACCAGGTAAACCAATACTATATGTTTCTAATTTATGTTCACTATTGCGATAATATTGTTTTACCATAGCACAAATCAAACTACTATCTAAGCCACCTGAAAGTAAACATGCGATAGGTCGTTCGCATGTACCTTCAACGCGTTTTCGAACTGCGTCATTAATCATATTAAATATTTCAAAAGTTAAAACCCGACTTTCATTTAGATAAATAACATTTCTACATGGATAATTTGTATACCGTCCTACATTATATATTAAATTTTTATCAACGTTCATAAAAGTTCCTGGAGTGAATTCAATAATATTTTTTTTATCATTACAAAGTGGATAAATAGATTTAATTTCACTAGCATATAAAAATTTATTGTTATCTCTCGAATAAAATAAAGGCCTTACTCCATATGGATCTCTAGCTAATATTAATTCTCCACTTGAGGGACAATATATAGAAAATGCAAATACCCCATCTAGAATATTTAGAGTATATTCAATTCCAAATTTTTTATATAAATGTGGAATTATTTCGCAATCGCTGTTCGTTTTTAGAGAGATATTATTATTTTTTGCTAATTCTTTATAGTTATATATTTCACCATTACATGTAACAATTATATCGTCATGGATAAATGGTTGATTTGAAATTTTATCTATTCCATTAATAGCTAATCTATGAAATCCAATAATTGAATTACCATATTTCTCGATTTTACTATTTTCAGGGCCTCTAGCTTTACCTGTTTCAAATGATTTTATAACCTTTTCACAGATGTTTGTGTCATTTAAAATACCAAATATTCCACACATATAAAAAGATATTAATAATTATAGCAATAATATCTTTAACTTAATAAAAATATATATATAAAAATAAATATCTTGTTAATGTAAACAATGGAAAACAGTATTCAACGAGGAAATGTAACAATAAATAACTTAAATCGGTTAGAAGAACTAAATACAAGAATTGCATTTAGAAATATACCATCATCAAATTTACAACCAACTCTTTCCGTTAGATCAACACCTACAAAATATACTAAATTTATGGTTAATAATAATATAGAGAACTGTGTAAATACTCAACCAACAACAAATTTCACTGTAAATAGTGTATTTTTACCTGGTGATCGAAATGGTCCGTATGCTGGATTTTCAAATAAAATAAATGATGAATCATATTTAAGAAATCAATATTTTGCTCTGCAGAACTGTCCTCAAGCGACTTGGGTTCCAGATAGTACTAGTGAATTATATACTTATAATGTAGATGCAAATATAAAACAAAGTAATGTTTTACAAGAATTTCCACATCTTTTTAGAAGACATACTTTAGGCTATTTTAATCCGAATCCAAATAATAAAATAGGTATTAATATTTTTAATAATTCAACTAGATGTCAATTAAAAGATATATAAAGTTAATAATATGTAGTAATTATTCATATAAATTTATTAAGATATATAAATTTATATGGATTCAAAAAAACTTATAGATAAAATTACTATAGAATATTTATCTTCTAGTAGATTAAAAAAAACGGATTTTTTTTGTAATAATAAACACAATATTATAGAAGATATAAAGTTTTATAAAAAACGTATATTAAATACTACACGTGAAATATTAAAAAAAATTACAGATATATCAAATAATGAATCTAGTGAAAATATGATAAACAATAATAATATAGAAGAAGCTTTACTCAATTATTTAAATGTACTTATTTATGCATATAAACAAGATGATATAAAAGATATTATAAATAAACAGAATGGATTTACTGAAGAATATTTTCTAACTAAAAAAGAATTATCATCATGTCCTATTGATATTTCTAATATAGATATATATAAAATTAATAATAATATATTTAAAAAATCTAATAATTTAAAAAATCAATATGATTGGAAGCAATATTGTAAAATAGAGAAAAAAGTTATTAATGTAGGAATAGAAAGTATACCAAAAATTAATGACATAAATTTAAAAGACCCTTCACTTAGGACAAAAGGAATAAAAAATAAAAAAATATAGTAATAATATAGTAGAAAAATATGAAAATACAAACACGAAAATTTTTAAAACGATTAAATTGTTCGCCTTTGGTAAAACGATTCACAAAAAAACGTACAATAAAAAATATATCTTGTTATACAGATGACGGATTAAAAAAAATGTCACAATATTGGAATATTAGACATCCTGACGATTCTATACAAAGTAGTAATGCATATGATATTTGGAATTTTTTTAAAGAAAAATTTAATAAAATATGTAATAATGAAAAATGTTGGTTAAGGCAAAAATTTATAGAAAATAATAATAAACATTTATTAAAATTTTTTTCACCTAGAGCTCCTAAATCATGGAAAGAAAAACCATATACATGGTTAAATAGTACAGATTTAGAAAATATTATGCAACAATATGAAGATGCATATCATAATTTTGAATTTATAGGACCCTCGCCTATTGATTTTGATAAAATTATAATGAATAACAAATGTGTTTGGGATGAGCTATGTAAATTTAATTTAAAAAATAAAATAAAAAAAAATATAAATAAAATAGGCATAATATTTAATACTGATACACATAATAAATCAGGAACTCATTGGATAGCATTATTCATTGACATAAAGAATGGTTTTATTTCATATTTTGATAGCAATGGACATGCAACGCCAAAAGAAGTTTCAATTTTTATAAATAAGGTAAAAAAACAAGGTAGACATTTAGGAATAAAATTTAAATATTATAACAATGATAAATTTGTACATCAAAATAATGACGGACAATGTGGAATGTATACTCTTTATTTTATAATCGAATTATTATTGGAAAATAAAAAACCGCAAGATTTTAAAATAAATAAAATAAGTGATGAGACTATGAGAGATTATAGATTTATTTATTATAATTAAGTAATATATATATATATGTATGATTATTACTAAACAATTTATAATATCTACAACATTTGCTCTTATAACACATTCCGTTTATTTTATTGTTGCAGCACAACTAGATAAATATATAAATAGTGAAATTGCGAATGTTATAGGGTTAACAGTTGACCTAATATTAGATTTTATTGTTCAACAATATGTATTTATGAAAAAAGTATTTTTTAATAAAGCAATTATAACTAGATATATAATTAGCGAAAGTTTAATATTGTTTGCAAATCAATTAATATTTACTATTTATAATAGAAATTTTTATACCAAAAAACATAATTTAACTATTGTTCGAGGAATAATAGGAGTTTTAATATATACATTTCTGGTTTTTCCATTAAGAAAATATTTTATATATAAATAATTATTATTTATACCAGATTAATAATATAAAAAAAAATAATTATATTATTAATATGACAGATAATTCTTTTACAAGCAATAATAATAAAGAGTTACTTTGGGATATGATGCTTAATAATAATATGTTTAATGGTATAGGTGATAATAATTTTAATAATGTTAAAATTATGTTTGAAAATGTAATAATGAGTTTAGATGAAAATAAAAAAAGCGAGTTAACAAAAGATGATTTATTAACTTTAAATAAAACAGCTATATTAGAGATAAAAAATAATTTAGATATTTTTAGACGAAGTAATAATCAAAGTAATAATCAAAGTAATAATCAAAGTAATAATCAAAGTAATACAAATAGTAGTTCATTTAATGATAATGAAAAAATATTAATATTTGATAAAAATTTAGAATCCCTTCAGAATGACTTTAAAGATACAATTTCTATAAAAAAACCCATAGAACCAGAATTTTCATCTAAGACAGATACTCCATTTAATAGTGATAATATGAATGAATTACTTGAAAAATTACAAAGTGAAAGAAATCAGCTAATACAACCAGAAAAAAATGATATGGCTAAAAAAAATAATTTAGAAATAAATAGTAACGAACAAACATTATCTGTATCCAAAGAAAATTCTATAAATCAAAAAAAAATTACAAACATAGATGAACTACTAACTATACAAAGAGTTCAAGAAGACTCTACTAAACGCGTTTCATTTATAGATGAAAAAAATTTTATCAATAAGCCTATAGAAACTATAAACACTAAAAGCTTTTTAACAAATATTTTAAAAAATGAGTACAATGGTGAGAAAAAATTAAATAGTGATATAAAACTTAATAATATTTTTAATCTATTAAAAGAAATAGATGAGAAACAAAATAAAATACTAGAAATATTAAAGGCTTAGTCCTTTATATTTAAAATGTCCAAAGGTTTATAAAATTTTTAACAGTTAATTTTATATTTTTTTAAATCTATATTTACCATCTTTTATTGTTAAATACCCTACTAAAATAGGATTTTTCTGTCTATAACTATCTAAATCATAAACTTCTCCTGTTTCTTTACGATAAGCATAAGAAATACCTTGTATTTTATATATAGTGGCATCCCATTCAATAGTTTCTTTATTTTTTTTAACATCAACATCTTCTTCTTGATTAGATATATTTGGAACATAAGCAAATTTATCTTGTCTCGGATTACCAATTGAAAAACATTGAATATTGTCTTTTTTTTCGCCTCGTATATGTATATTACAATCTATTGCAGATTCTTTAATTGATTTTAGTAAATCACGATTTATATCTTCTTTTATTGTTGATATCTCATATAGAGCTTCATCACTAGTTAAAGGTGTAATACCGTCACGTTTACTTTTATCATTAACACGTAGTTCTTTATAGTCATCGTCTTTTAATTGACTTTCACTAAAAGTCATTAAATACATAAATACTTTTACCGTTTGTAATTCTTTTTCAAGTTCTTGATGACTACAAATGCGACGTGCTCTTCCAATTACTTGTTCTATTCTTACGGGATGCCAATAAGGTTCTGTAATGTGAACATACCTAACATTTTTAAGATTTATTCCTTCTGCACCAGATGCTGTAATCATTAGTAGTTTTATAATATCACCCATTGTATTATTTTCAGAAATTGATTTGACTTGAGAAACTATATTATTAGGAACTAACTCAAAGTTATTATTAAATATATTTCTAATTATTTCTCTTTCTTCTACAGTTTCTGTTCCAGTATATAATGCAAATTTAGGTTTTCCTATATTTTCAGGTGTAATATCAATGAACCAATTATCATCTCCTTTACGTTTCAATTTAAATTCAACAAAACCATTAGCAAGAAGTATTAATCTAAATATACCAATACCTTCTAATGTTCTAAATTGTGAATAAACTAGATGTAATCCTTTGTGGGTGTTATCTACTATGTTTTCATACATATTTAGAAATTTTGGACTATATATTTCTAATCCTTCGCGTGAAAGATATTTTTCGCGATTTTTATCTAATTTATTCAATGCAGATATAATTTTTTCATTATACATTATTTTTTTATTACGCATACTAATACTGGGTAATGCACTTTCTATTTTTTGTTCTTCTAATTCTTTTTCTAATTCTTCTTCATTAGTTTTTTTTTGTATTTCTTGTTCTATATTATCAGCATCAAATACATCTTGAACGGCATTATCTATTAAATCAGATTCTAATTCTATATTATCTTGTTGAATTGCACTTTCAATAGTGTTATCATCATTAGGAAATGGCCGCTTAATATCAGGAGTAGGAAATACAAAGTTACAAAATGCCCGGGAAAAAATACGATAAGTTGATACGCTATCTTCATATATATCATCAGTCTTTTTCGTTTGTTTTTTTTCTAGTTTTCTTTCTTCAACTCTAGCTTTTTCATATATAGGAAACTGAAAATCACTCATAGGTATTTTTATAATTTCAAAGTCAGCAGATTTATTATATTTTGGCAACAATTCAACTATATCTGGAAAATAACTAGTTAAACCTAAAATTCTTAATTTTAGTAATTCTATATTTTTTATTTTATTTTTATCATCCATAAACATAATTTTAAAATCATCATAATTATCAGGTAGAGCTTTATGTGCTTCTAGTTTTATATTGCTTTCTTCTACTTTTATTTTATTATCAGAAAGAGTCTTTTTTATTAATTCTAAAAATTCTTCATTACTAATACCCGTTTCGCTACTATATTCAACACCATCATACATATTTTTACTATCTAGATTTTTTACATTATTTTTAAAATTAAAAGGATTTTTTGTTATAGTTAATATATTAGTACTAGGCTTATAATCTATATAGTCATATATAACATTCAGGTTGTTAGTACTTTTATTAAAAATATTTTTAATAGTATCAATATTTACTTTACCGGTAGATATATTTAATTTTAAATAGTATGTATAGATAAATCCTCTTAACATATTAAACATGATACTTATTTCATTTGGATAATTAATTATTGGTGTACCTGATAAAAATACTAATTTACAATTACTTGCACTCATTAAATAATCATATAATCGCATAGATAAACTATTAGGTTTTTTTAATTTATTTATAATTCTACTAATTAAATTATGGGCTTCATCTACTATAACAACCTTATTATCAAATGGATTTATTGTATAATCATTCGTTAATGCTTTAAGATGACTCATTCTCATACCATTATAATGTATAAATTGATATTTATTAGATATCATTTCATCTAATTGCATATTTAAACTATTTTGCTGTACACCACTAAGTGTATCATAATTCGATTTTTTTTTATCATTAACAAACCATGCTCCTCCATTTTTTATTATAAATTCTAAACTTATATTGAGTATAGCAGAGAGTGTCTTAGCTAATTCGATATCACTAGTTGTTTTAATAAATTCCCAATATTGTGTTTTTTTATACATTAAATCGCCACATTTTTTTAATTCAGAAATATAATTTGCCTTTAGAGATGCTGGAATCATAATAATAACTTGTTTATTATTTTTCAAACCTTCAGCTATACCTATACTACTACAACTTTTTCCTGAGCCTAAACCATGATATAATAGTAAACCTCTATATGGTGTATATAAGTTAATATAGTCACGTACTATTTTTTGATGAGTTAAAGGTTTAAAATTTCCTATTTTTTTATCACAAGATTTATTCGGATTATCAATCATACTATCTTCTTGAATAAGTTGTTGTTTATATGGTTCAAAAAGAGAATTTATAAAATTTATAAATAATTCTCTATTATTTAAATAATAATTAGATGATTTAATAATTGTTCTGCTATCATCGCTTTGCTTAGGTATTCTATCTAAAAGTATTTTAGCATCTTTCATCTCAAGAAGAGACACAGGTCCTTCTATTTCTCTATCTGCAGGTCTAACGGTTTTTCTATCTTGACGATAAACACTTTTATCAGGCGTTGTATCAATAGTTACGTCTATATTATCTTGTTGTATAGTTAATTTTTTACCAATTTTTGTAATATCAAGTATAAGCACTGTACTACTTTCTCGTTTACTAGGTTTAAAAGTTTCTTGTTGTTTTTCTAAATCTATTTCTGGAGATTTGCGTATATCAGATTGAATTCTAGTTGCAACATTTTGTTGTATTTTTTCTAAAAATGCTTCTCTATCTATCTGTCCTAGTTTTGTTTTATCTATAACATTAGTTTTAATAAATACATCTTCTTGTTCTTTAACATCTGGTTTATTTAATAATACTTCAACTGTTTTTATACTTTTAGGTACAGGTTTTACTTTAAGACGTGATATTAATTGTTGTTCCATATATAATAGTTTAATACATTAAATTATAAATTAATTAATGTAATAAATTGATATATATATATATATATGTTGTTTAACAAGATAGTTGTAACATCCATATTTTTATTAGGTTTAACATTTATTGTTAAATATACTAAAAGAAAGTATAATAGTAAAGACTCTATTAATAAAATAGATAAAACAACTTCTGTAAGTGATTTAATTACTAGTAGAAGTAATACTAGTGGTTCACAAACAATGGTGTCTTTAGATAAAAATGAAAATTATTTTATAAAAGAAACAGTTATAACTCCTAATAATAAATGGTATGATATAGTATCATAAAAATTACTATGGGGGTAAATTAATTAATCCAATAGCAAATTCACATGCATTTTGTTCAGCTTTCTTTTTAATTTTATGAGTACTCTTTGAAAGAAAAACTAAAACTTTATTATTTTTTTCTAAAATATTATGAATTTTAGAGAAACTATCTAGGTCTTTATAATTTATAGCTTTATTTATATCCATATTATATATTTTTTCGCCTAGACAAATATAAATTCCCATAGTATATCCTTCATCATTAATTTCTAGTTCAACATATTCAGGGGTTGTTTTAAACTCTTTTTGAATAATAACTTGAAGGCGATTTTTATAATTATCATCATTATTAATTAACTTATCCCAATCAACGTACTCCTCAAATACACGTTCTATAAATATTTGACACATTTGAAATCCTGGTCCTGTAGAAAAAATATTATCGAACCATCCTTTATTATCATTTATATTAATTTTATTAAAATCTAAAAATATAGCTCCAATAAATGCTTCAAACAAACAACCTAGCTTTTTTAGATTAGTTCTAGTTTTTTTTTCCTCAGCATGCCTAGATAAAATAAACCATTTATGTAATCCTATATCATAAGCTAATTTTCCTATATGTTCGTTTTTAACTAAAGCTATTTTTTTTTCAGTCATAAAACCTTCATCGGCTTTAGGAAATCTTTTATATAAATAATATTTTGTTATTGCTTCTAATATACCATCTCCCAAGAATTCTAAACGTTCATTTGATTTAGTTTTTAAAGCCATACAATCATCTGGTTGCATTGCTAATGTTATTTTACTCGCTATATTTTCTAAATTAGGTCTTTTAGTATAAGAACGATGTACAAATGCCCGTTGATATATTTTAATATTAAATGGCGTAACATAAATATTATAACGATTTAATATTTCAACTATTTCATTTAAATTTATTTCACGATTATTAATATTATACGGATTAAATATAATATCATTGTCTATGTTCTGTAAATCTAATTCACTTTTATTTTCACTTAATGGTTTTTGTACTATATCATTATTAATAATCGTTTCATTATTAATAATATGTTCTTCATCGTCACTTGAATTTACAAGCATAATTATTATATATATATACATAATATATTTAATATATTTTCAAATATATTTAAAATATTATGTATATATATAATATGCCTTCAATTAAACCAAAAATAAAAAAACAAGAGAGCAGTTTAGAAGAATTAAAAACAATAATTAATGACACAAAATTAAGTGAAAGTGTGACAAATGTTAAAAGTATTTTATATAATAATTTAGTTAAAAATATAGTAAAAAATATAGACTATTTAATAATATCAGGTGTAACCTTTTATTTAACAAAATTAGCTTATTCAAATACTTGTGCAAATTAAAATAATATTATATTACTATTTTAATTTATAATATATTAAAATATTTTAAATAAAAAAAATATTTTAATATATTATAAATGAGTGTAAGTGTTAGAGGAATTAAACAAACTAGATCGATGTCAAATCAAACTTGCCATTTTAGTAGTCTTAGCGGACTACCACCTCGTGTAGGAGTAAAATTAAGTGTATTATTACAACCAAATTATGGTTTACACTGCCAAGCAACAAAAAATGATTCTAGATGTTGCTGTTTACCTATTTCACAGACATGGCATATGAATTGTAAAGAAGTAAGAAGTTGGTTAATAAGCAAGGGTTACGTTAATGCTAATGGAAAAGGTCCAAATCAACTATGTGCTGGTGGAGTAGGAAATAGAGTATTAAGTATGCGCTGTTAAATTATTTAATATATATTATATAGTTAATATAATTATTATTTAAAGTAATATATAATAATTATATTAATATTAATTACGGTAATGAAATTATTAATAGATAATAGAGAACCGGCAAGTATTATAAAATACTTAGAAGATATAAATAAAGAGAGAGATAATAAAATTATAATAGAAACAAAAAATTTAGAAATAGGAGATTATATATTTTATAATGAAAACAGTGAAATAAATGAACTAATAATAGAGAGAAAATCATTAACAGATTTAGAATCATCTATAAAAGATGGTAGATATAATGAACAGTCTTATAGATTAACAATGCAACCTACTCATAATCATAATATAATTTACTTAATTGAAGGTAATATTCAAAATTACAAAAAAAATACCTTTAAACAAACTCTTTATAGTACTATTTTTTCATTAAATTATTATAAAGGGTTCTCTGTAATATGTTCACATAATGATATAGAAACAGGTGAGATAATATATAATTTTATATGTAAATTATGTAAAGAAAAAGATAAAAAAGCTTACTATAGTGATATATTTAAAGAGAATGAAGAAAAGAGCTGTGAAAATAAAAATTATTTAGAAAATATAAAAACATGTAAAAAATCATATATTACACCTGATAATATATTAGAATTGATGTTAATGCAAATTCCAAGTATTAGTAATATAACCGCATGTGCTATTAGTAAAAAATTTGGAACAATGACAAAACTATTAGAATCACTCAATAATGAAATATATGAAGTTGAAAATATTAAACTTTCAAATGGTAGAAAAATAAATAAAAATATAGTATCTTCTTTAAAAAAATATTTATTGTTATAGATATATAGTAATGCAATTTTCGAATACATCATTTAGAAACATAGCATTTGGTATATTAGGATTATTATTAATTGTAATTATGACAAGTACATTTAGAATAAAAAATAGTATAGTTAATTCTGTGTTTGGTGTTAAAAACATAAACGCATATAGTAATACACAAGAATATTCTAATTGGAATACAGATAATAGAGAAGGTTTTACAGTTAGGGAAGGTTTTATATTTGATACTGAAAAAAAAAATGAAGATAACGTGGATGAATGTATTAATAGAAAACTATCATCTTTAAAAACTGAATTAGGAGGTGATAAAGGCATTAATGATATAAAAAATATACTAAAAAATGCAAAAAAAATATGTGACTATGAAGCTACAAAAAGTATGATGAATTTATTATCTGCAAATAAAAGTACAAAAACTATTAATTTAGAAGATATATTAAATGACCATGAAAATAAAGACTGTGGTAGATGTAAAGACTATACCGAATTATCTAGTAAATTAAAAGATATGTTAGATAATATTTAAATATATTGAATAAAAAAAATTGAAATAACTTTTTAGATATCAATATTTTTATAAATAAAAAATATTGATATTTTTAAATGTTTATTGATTATTCAAAACGCAAATCACTTCTTGCTAATGCACGTAAAGCAATTAGCGAAGATGAATGGTATTGTTATTTAGAAACTTGTTATCCAAAGTGGTGGAAAAGTGTATATGGTGATAAATGGCGAATAAATATTATCTACTATGGTAAAAATGATGGACATGCCGACGAATATCCAATGTATATTAATAAAAATTATACTATGCATAAAATAATGGTAAAATTTCATAGACAATTATTATTCCAAAAATCCGCTATTAAAATGTGCTTTGGAAGCGATATTAGCGGAAATATAATTAAACATTTACCAGAAAATAATTTTTGTCCAGAAAATAATTACATTTATGTACATAATAGACAATCAAATATCGATGGTTCTATGAATTTTACAAGATACTGTGTTCCAAATAATAGAAAGTTAATCCATCTGTGCGGAGACCTTGCTCATCAGGATACTACAAATCTTAATCTAAGAATTCGCAAAAACCCAAAACAGTTAACCAGTCGTGATTTTTCAAAAGTTTTTGCTTATGGATAGATATCAATAACAATTTAAAAACATTTATGATAATAAATACAAATAAATAATATATAAAACAGTTTGTGATATTATCTAATTCCTATTTAACTATTAATAAAAAGCGGTAGGTATGCAAATTTATTTATTGGACCCAAAATACTATAAATAATTATAATTAATACATCCATAATGTACTTATTTGACAGGTACAATGAGTGCATATATGACATATATATCACTTCATAAGAATAAATACTACCAACCACACCTATTATCCAAACAATATAAACATTCGTATCACGTAGTCTAAGTGGCACCACCACTCTCGAGGTAAATATTCCATACCATAATATATGTAACACACTCTCTGTATCATTGATAACACGACATAAGAAAATAAGAAATGGTAACCACAGTGTTAACGCATAAACGCGATGATATATTATACATCTAATCTTCCCTTTGCGTATTAAGGTCATTAAAAAGGGAGCGATTTGAATAGCGAGTACAGGTATAAAACAACTTATTGGATCTTCAGTTATAACATTAATCGTTGCTAAAAATTGAGCGCGGGTGTATAATAGTTTAATTTTATTTTGTTCTATAGTTGTAATGTTACTAGGATATGGCATTTTGTTAGTTGTTCTTTCTTTTTTGTTCCCATATTTATATGTAATTTTTTCAGCTATGTAAATGGTGCCTAATATAATAAATAGTTTACTCAATATATTAGCCCACATGGTAATAGGCCATAGCTTTAATATTGAGATAATAGTACATAATATATGACGAGTTACAAATAAGATGCTATGAAGACGAAATTCCGGCCAAATCATTGGTGCTGTAAAATTACGTATCTTTGGTAAGGGAAGAAGTAGTGACGAGAGGGATAATATTTCATGTAGCGATACTGTTAGGCATTGTATAAATAGATGTTCGTCTTGTAGAAAAATATCTCCTGTATTAAAAAACATTATAAAACGAAAAAAATAATGGAATAAACAAAATACACCGAGTGTCTTATGAATATGATAAGGGTCATGACTTGTTATCAGTTTCGTCATATATAAACTTATACTTATATTATCTTTAAATAACTCTCAAAAATCTAAAATGATTTATAAACATAATAAAAAATAAAAAAAAATAAAATTAAAAAAAAAATTAAAAAAAAAATTGAAATAAAGATTTTTTTATATAATAAAGTATGTACGGATGCCCGAGTTGGTCTAAGGGGTGCGACTCAAGTTCGCATGGCGTAAGCCTCGTGGGTTCGAATCCCACTCCGTACATGAATGCTCGCATAACTCAGTTGGTTAGAGTGTTGGTCTTATGAGCCAAAAGTCGCCAGTTCGAGCCTGGCTGTGAGCATTTTTTTTTTTGTATTTTTAAAAAAAATACTTTTTATATGCTTACAAAAAAGACAAATTAATTTTACCATCTAAAGAATCTACGAAAAAAAGAAAACCTAAAATTTATAAAAATTAATTATATATATAATTTATATATATATAATGAACTTTAAAAAATTAATGGAATTATTTAATCAATATTACATTATTTTATTGGTTTTATTGGTTTTATTTTTTATAATATATAGAGAAATATTAGTTCATTCTTTATTTAACATACATTTATTTTTAAATAAATATATAGGTTATGCTTATATTGATAAAAAAAAAAGTAATACTGGATATTGGAGTTCTGAACAAAGAAATACTCATATTACATGTCACGAATTAAAAGTATATTTATTAAATTATTATAAAAATCATAATGCAAGAAAAGTATTGGATTTGGGTTGTGGCAAAGGTGAATATATTAAATTTTTAAAAAAGAATAATATTAATGCTATAGGAGTAGATAAATGTGATATATGCGATGATATTGAAAGTTATGATCTAACTAAACCTTATTATAATCTGTCTGATTATGTTCAAACGTTTGAAGTTGGCGAACATATTCCCAAAAAATATGAATCTATTTTTATTGAAAATATATGTAATAATGCTAAAAAAGGTATAATTATGTCTTGGGGTTTACCTGGTCAGGGAGGCGATGGACATGTAAATGAAAAATCTACATCATATATTATAAAAAAGATAGAAAAGTATGGATTCAAACTAAATAGAGAAAAAACAAATGAAATTAGACAAAATATTACTATTTCACCAAATTTCATATATTTTAAACATAATTTACTAATATTTGATAAAGTATTAAAATAATAATCATTTAAAATTTATAAAACCGGCGTTTTAAAACTTCAAGGGTGTAAAACAAAATAATATGAATAGTTCTATAAAAAAAACTTTAAAAATTGAAAGTCACTAACTATAAACATTTATCTACTATATTATTTTTATTAATTATAATATAGTGAGTGAAAGTATGGATAATATTAAGCGTATTAATCAGTTTGTACCTGACTGTGAATAAATTTTTTTTTTTTTTCACTAACTTAAATTTAAAATACTTTTAATATTAACATATTATATATTAATATGAAAGTTAATAGTAAAAAATATAATAAAAAGACAAGAAATAAAACGCGTAATATTAGAAAAGGTACAAGAAAAAATAATAAAAAAGGTAGAGGAATTTTTAAAAAAATATTCAGAAAAGATTTCAGTGAAAGTCTTATAAGTAAAAAAAGTAGAAAAGAAGAAGAATATTCACAAATGTCAAATAAAGAACTTATAGAAAATATAGAAATACTTTTAGAAGAGGCGGCGAAAGTAGAACAATTAGAAAATTTATTGAATATTTATAGTGATTTTTTTAATAAAGATAATATATCAACTTTGATAGGGGCTTTAGCAGACGCAATGTATTATCAAAATATTATGAAAAGCGAAGAGAGTATAACAATTAAACAAGAGTATCGCAAATTAATAAGCAAATTACATGAACTATTAGAAAATATATCATAATATTATTTTTCAAGTATATTTACTATTGCATTACACAACAATGTAGAATTTAATATATTCCAATGGTTTTTATCAAATTCTATATAGTAACTTTTTTTTGTATTCTCTCCGCTATTAAATTTTTCATGATATTTTTTACCACAAAATACATGTTCGGAAATATCTCTTACAAATGGAATATTTAAAAACTCATGTTTACATCCAAATATATAATACTCTAATATAGGTAAATTATCTATACTGTTATATGGCGTTATTAAATTATTATCTATATCAAATTTACTGAATAATAGTATTAAAAAATTATATATTATTCTATTAATTCTTGTATATTTTTTTAATGAATTTTTATTAATATTTTCAAATAAATTTAGTACACCAGATATGTATATAATATTTTTTATTTTAAATTTATCATAATTTTTAAAATTATTCTTTATTAAACATTGATTTAATACTTGAACGCCGGATGAATAACCAGCTAGTATAATATTACCATTCGTGTTATATTTTTTATGTATATTATCATAATTAAGATTTATATAATTTAAACTGTCTTCTACATCATTTATAATAGTATTGTAGTCTACACTATACTTAGTCCATATATTCCATAATGAAACTAGTAATAAAAAATTTATAAAAAGCAATATATTAGTAAAAAATAAAATTATCATTAAATATCTAATATATGTATTTTTTAAAGATATAGGTTTTATAAAAGTTCCTCTGTGTCTTATAGATATACATGTATAACCTCTAAAAGATAAATTTTTCATAATACTACTATTCCAATAATTTGTAATGTAGTATAGTAATGGAAAATAACCCATCCATGCTGACCCCATTATAAAAATAAATATCGGTTTGCCTTGTTTATAATTAGTCTTATTTTTACAATGATAAATTGTTATCATTTCTTCATAATTATGACATCTTTTATAGTCTATATTTATTTTAATATTATTATTACATAACATTTAAATATAATAGTATATAATATTTTTATATACTATTATAGTTTAATTATATTTTTAATTTTATTACATTTTTAATCTATTCAGGGCATGCTGTGATGCGTTACTTTGATCGCCACCTACAGTTTTATCATTATAATTTTGATTAATAGTTTTTAATTTTTTATATCTAAGAAAATCACTCGCATCATAGACTTTGCGTGGATTACCGGCATATGATGCATTTCCATCTCTTTTTAAACCACCAGGATTTAAGTTAAGACTTGCAAATTGCTTTCCTAGATTATTATGTTCAATGCCATATTTTTTATTAGTCGCAGAGTTTACTTGGCCTAAAACATCACCGGCCATAGTCGCAGCTCTAAATGAACCACATAAACTAGCACTTTTTGTTGCCATTTGAAGTGGAGAACTATCTAGTCCATCATTATACATATTTCCAAAACTTTTTCTTAGAACACTTCTATTAACTGCTCTTTCATTACCAAAAAGCGAATCTCTGTAAAAACCACCAACAGGTTGGTTACCCGGTATACCACCACCTAAAATACTTTTAAAAACATCTCCAGAAAATCCTGACATATAATATTATAAAATATTAAAAAATATTAAAAAATATTAAAAAATATATAATATTCATAAATTAACAATAAATATTATAAATATTTATGTTTATACCAATTAATAATATTTACATGAATATTACTATTCAGTGAATATTCTAGGTGAAATATTCATGGTAGTTAATTCTTGAAATAGTAATTTACATGCATAAGGAATCTCTACATATTTAAAATCAGTTCTATTTTCACAAACTCTACAAAAATGAATATGTAATTTATTATTATATGGAGCAATTAAACCACATTTATTACATATATGTACTGAAAATGAATCAGAAGCATCATATATTCGTTCTTTTGTAAAACGTGATGCTCCATGTGACACCATACAATCTCTTTCCATTTCTCCAAAACGTAAGCCACCGTCTTTTGACCTTCCTTCAGCAGGTTGACGTGTTAAATTTACCATTGGTCCAATACTTCTACTATGTTGTTTGTCATTTACCATATGTTTCAACCGTTGATAGAATACTGGACCCATAAATATACTACTTTCTAATTGTTCTCCAGTGCAACCATTATATAAAATTTCATTGGAATTAGATTCGAAACCTATATCTTGTAATAATTTACAAATTTCTTTTACTTGAAAATCACCAAAACTTGTTCCATCTCCAAAATATCCTAAATGTAAAAGTACTTTGCCTAATACAGTTTCTTTTAGTTGGGCAATAGTCATTCTACTAGGAATTGCATGAGGATTAATAATAATATCCGGTTTCATGCCATTATCAGTAAATGGCATATCACTTTCTGGAATAATGTTTCCAATAGTACCTTTTTGACCATGTCTACTTGAAAATTTATCACCAATAACTGGTTTCCCTAAAGTTCTTACTTTTACTTTGCAGAAATTATATCCATCACCATTTTTATCTATTAAATTTTTATCAATATAGGTTTCTTCATCGTTTGTTTTATATATTTTACTATCGTCTTCATATTTAATTAGTTTTGTATAATCATTTTTATTTTCTTTAATCGGTATTATTTTGGAAATAATTACATCTCGATCCTTTATAAATGTATTTTCATCAATAACTCCTTTGTTATTTATTTTATCATAATTTGCAAATTTTATACCTTTCGTTTTTGTTTTGTCTGGTTTACACCTTATTTCTTCGTCACCAGATAATTTTTTATCTTCATCTTTTTCTGTGTGGAAAATACTAGCCTGAAATAATCCTCTATCTATAGAACCTTTATTAAATAGAATACTATCTTCTTGATTATAACCCGTATGAGTCATAATAGCTACAACAACCATTTCTCCAGACGGAATTTGATTTAATTGGATAATGTTCATAAATCTTGTTTCCACTAAAGGTCTCATTGGATAACTTAAAACATATGCAGTTTTATCCATCCTATTATTATAATTAGTTACATACACGCCCATAGCTTGTTTACCCATTGCACTTTGATACGTATTTCTAGGAGATTGATTATGGTCCGGGAATGGAATACACATCGCTAAAATTCCAAAAATTGTACTAGGATGAATTTCACAATGAGTATATCTATATATATATGTACCAGTTGTTTCTGTTAATTTTTTATTATTCATAGCAATAAGTAACGTATTTTGTTCATAACTATCTATATATTCAATAATAGTTTTATCTAGTTTTATATTAGTAAGTAAATCATCCCATATAATTTCTTTATTTTTTAGTTTTTTTATTATATTATTATCTAATAGAAGTTTATTGTCCTTAACAACGAAAAGCGGTCTACATAAACGACCAGCACTATTACATATTTTTATTTCTTTTTTATTATAATCAAAAATTATAGATGTATATATATTAATCATACCAGACAATTTTTTAGACTTTAAATCATTAAAAAGTTGAATGGGTGTTTCTGTTATAGCTACCCATAACCCATTAATAATAATTTTTACATTATTAAATAAATCTTCTTTTGTACAATCACTTATCCATTTACAAAACTGTTTAATATATTCATATAGTGCTTTTGAATTACTATTAGTAGTAACATGTGTCATATAACTTAAATTTTTTACTATACCAACAGAAGCTCCTTCTGGTGTCTCTGCCGGACAAAGAAATCCCCAGCTGGAATTATGAAGACGTCTAGGAGGAATTAGTTTCCCACTTTTATCAATTGGAGTATTAACTCTGCGTAAATGACTAATACTAGCAATATAAGTTAATCGATTTAATACTTGCGCAACACCAACTTTATTATTATTAATTTGTTTAATGCCAAAATCACCAGTAGATAGCGCCCGTTTAATACCATTTTCAATAGTCGTAGATTTTACTATTTTATAAATATTTGTCAAATTAATAATATTTAAATAATCTTCAGAGCTTCTCCATGAACCATTATTAATTTCTTTAACAATTTGTTTTTGCATGTCTTTGACGAGTTTATTAAAATAATTTCTAAATAAATTATTTAGTAAAATACCAGTTAAATCAATTCGTTTATTAATATAGTTATCTCTATCTGTTTCTTTTAACCATTTTAAACTAGTTTTTATAAGTGTATTTGTCATGTAGCCTAACATATGTATTTTTTCACAATCATTACGAGCATTTGGAAATATATCATTATTTAGAACTTCCATTGCAAAATCTTGTTTTTTTTTATTATTATATTCTCTATCAGTTGATATAGGAGTATATATAACATTTGAAGTGATATACTTTATAGCATCTTCTTGCGTTAAACATTCATTGGCATCTACAACCGACGCTTTAAGTGATTCTAACATAATTTCTAAATTTTTATTATTTATATCTAGTAAAATTATATCACAAATTTCTTTATCACTAATAATACCATATGCTCTAAAAATAATAAATAAAGGAATGGGATTTTTTAATCTAGGTATTACCAAATAAATTGGTTTACCAAAACCATTATTTTTTGATGAAATCATAATATTTAATTGTTTTGGAGAAATATATTTCCAATCAGGAACAGCTTTATATTCAGCTATCCAACTCCATTTTGTTATATTTTTTCCAGCAATAAAACAATATATTTGATTTTCTGCAGCTCTTTCCTGAGCAATACAAGTTTTTTCAGAACCATTAATGATAAAATAACCTCCCGGATCCATATTACATTCACCAGTAATATTACTATTTAAATGATTATATTGAGTTAAAATACAAATATCTGATTTTAACATAACGGGTATTTTTCCTATATGAATATTGGGAATTTTTTTAGTAAGTTTTCTAATTGACGAACAATTATCTCCTTCTCTAATTAAATATTCAATATTTAAATCAACTAACATATTAGATGCATATGTAAAATTTCTCAATCTAGCATCTTGTGGAAACATTATTTTTGTTGCACCATTATTTTCATGTAGTTGAGGACGATGAATACTAAAATTATCAAAATGTATTAATACTTCTAGAGTATTGACTTTATAAGTTTTATTATATAAATGTTCAGATGTAATACTAATTGGATTAAACATATTTATAGTATCTTGTAATTGTGAATTTATAAAATAATTATAAGATTCTATTTGATGTTTAACTAATTGTTTTAAATGTTTATTATCAAAATAACTATTTATAACAGTCCAGGGGATTTCATTTTCATTCAAATTTTCTTTATAAGTGGAATCTATATTAGAATATAGTTTTTTACTATTATCATTATGTTCACTATTCATTTCTATTAGGTTTTTTTTCATAAAGCTACAAATATATTTCAATTTATATTTAAATCTTTTTAAGATAAAGATTATATAAATTTTTGTTTGTATTCAATATACAACTATGCAAAAAACTATTAAAATAAACCCAGAATTATTTTCAATAGAAAAATTTAATAAAAGTAATAAACAAAAAAAATCTATTAAAAACAGACAAAATTATAGTGATACAAAAAATAATAAAGTTAAACAAAAATTATTAGATAAAATAAAAAATTTTCAAAAAAACACACATAATACAAGAAATGAACCAGCTTTAATAGAACCAGAAATTAATACTTTTAAAGAATCTCTATCATTTTTAGATAATTTATCAAATACCTATCAACTAAAAAAAAATAAAACTATTAAAGCTAAAAGTTTTGAAAATAATATAGATATTAATACTGAATTACCAGATGAATTTAGTAATAATAATCAATTAGTCAATACAAATAGTAACAAAAGTTATGGATGTTTAAAGAATGGTTCTTTGCCAACATTTAGAGAATGGAAGAGAATGACCCAAAAAAATAAAGATAATAATAATTATAAATATAAATTAAAAATAAATACTGAAAATAATGAATATTACGATAACATTAACAAATCATCTTTAAGAGAAAAAAAATTAACAGAAATAAAAGAAAAATTTAAAGAAAATACTCCTATAACAACTCCTATAACAACCCCTATAACAACTCCTATAACAACTCCTATAACAACTCCTATAACAACTCCTATAACAACTCCTATTATTAATAATAAAGTAAATGATACTATAAACGAAGATGTAAATGAACATGTAAATGAAGATGAATTAATTGACCTTACCGATAAAAATTTTAATATAGAGTCTACGCCCGATATATTTAGTAATAGTTTAAAAAAAACATCTAATAAACCTGATATAAGTAATAATTTAACCAATGATATTATTATAGATGAAGTAAATGTATACAATATACCAAAAATTTTAAGAAAAACTAAAACCTTAAAATTTAAGTTAGGTAAAAATAATAAAAATAGAAAAATAGGTGTTTATATAAAAAACAGAGAAACTCAAAAAAATATAAAAAAAGATTTTACTACATTAAAAAATGTAGACATTAATGAAGTAAAAAAATATTTAAAAAAACATAATTTAATAAATAGCGGTACTGCATCACCAAATGATGTTTTGAGAGAATTATATGAAAAAGCAATTTTATCAGGAGATATTACAAATAAAAATACAAATTTTTTATTTAATAATTTTATAGAAGATAATTAAATATCAATATTTATGTTTATTAAATACTTTAATTATTATAAATATAATAAGTACAGATATAGAGATATAGTAAAGTTGTATTACCCAATCATCTTTATTTAATTTAGTTAAATAATCGATATGATTTGCTATGGTAGTTTCCATATTATTAATTTCATTGTTTTGATTAATATTTGTAAAACTCTCTCTACATCGTTTATTTGTAACAGGATTTTTTCTTGAACTTGGATTTAGACCATCTCCTCTGAATAAACATGGATCTATCTCTGCTGCTAAACTTTCAAATGTATAAATTTTAGAAAATTCTACAGGAGCTTTATCATCTTCATAACTTTGTCCATCAGAACTAATATTTGTAAGTGGTAGTGAATAATGCGAATCCTCCTCCATTTCTTTTTGACATAATTCACCATCAGATATATCTATAGCATTTAAAATTATCATAGGATTAAAACCACTTAAGTTTTCAAAAATACCAGGTAATAAACCTCTTAGTTCTTGAATATTTCCGGTCCCAAAACTACTAATTAAAGGTATATTTCCTAAAGGTATATTATTCATATACGCCACTGCATCTTTTAAACCACCGTCTATATTAGATTTACATTTTAATCCAGTATTGAATATATATGCATTACCCAATGGCGCGCCTTCAGACTTATTATCAAATGGATAACGTATTGAAGCAGCACCACTTGCTCTACCACTTCCTGTAACTAATAATTCAACATATGATATTAAACCGCCAAAGTTATCACCAATTGTATCTAATCCCCAACCGCTAGTTTCACCTTTCATTCCCATATCATTTGGACTATTAATAAAAGCGGGATAACTATATGATTAAAATGGACCTGGTAGCTTTTTATTCGTATCAATACTTAATGTCCCTGATGAACTAGGTATATCAGTATCTGTCATTATATAATATAATATATTATATTATATAAAAATCATAACTTAAAATTATTTTTTCATTATACACTTATAATAAATCACCTGTATTTTTTGCTGCTGGAGATTTTTTAGCATTACCTTTTGCCGACTTATATGTATCCATTTGTTTACTAAACTCACCTTGATTTTTTTTAGCAGTATCACCTTTTTTTTCTGATTTTTTTTTATCTATATCATCACCATCTTTTTTATTAAAGTCGCGTACTGCACACCAAAATGGATGTTTTGTTTTATCACTATATTCTTTACCTGTTATTATATCATCTTGAACTAGCTCAATATACGCATGCTCATCAGCTCTTCCGCCTGCAGATATGGGGAGGCATCCACAAAGACCTTTTTCTAATATACAAATTTTAAAATCGCTATCTTTTAAATATCTTTCTTTAATCATAGCTAATTGTTCTCCATTATTATATTTTTCAAAATCCTTAAATAATAAGGAATAATCTTTCAAAGACCCCGTTTTCAATTCAGGTTGTTTAAATTTATATGGAATCTGTATTTTTTTATCAGGCAAACCCTCTTTAAAATTATTATTAAAATAACTATTAATTATTATAATTAAAAAAAAAATTAGTATTGAATATACTACCATAGTATGTAAAATATTCATAATATATTATAAAAATAATTTATTTTATTGTTTTACTATATATATGACAATAAATTATAGAGTATCAGATTTAGAAAATAGAGAAACTAGTAAAAATTTAAAATATAGTAAAAAAGTAAAAAATCAAATAGTTGCACCTAGAATGGTACCACCACCTAATAATGAAATTGAAAATAGTTTTATAGTTGGTAAACGCAATCCTATTAGACACTATAGAAAACAAATTATAGGAACTAATACAGCAAATATACTAATTAATCCGAATTTTGATGTTCCTGGTAGGTCTATTATTAGAAGTACAGAAGATTGTAAAAAATGTGATAATAACGATGTATTATTTTTTAGTGAAGAAATTTACCCTAATAATGAACCAACTAAGTGTGTAAGTAATTGTAATGGTTATCAAAGTAATAACCCTAATATATGGAAATATACATGTTGCTCTAAAGAAAATAATGTTATAAAAAGCTCTAATACAAATTTATCAAAAAAATATTCAACATCTAATAGAGATTATTTAAAAAATAGAGGAAAAACTTTTTCATCAAATCTATATAGCGATATAACTAAAAATTCTAGAGATTGTAGTAATTGCCATATAAATAATATTGTTAATAATAATAATAGTAATGTTGCAAAAACAGGAAACATAAATAATGCGATAGGAGGAACAAGTATGTCTGCATATATATATCGGAGAAGCTTTAGAGACATTGCAGAAAATTCAATTAGTAACAACAATAATTTATGTTGTCCTGAAGCACCCGGAAAACTATTATATAAAAACAATAATAATATTTGTAAAGTAAATGATTATCTAAATCTCTCAAGAAGAGCTATTTTATGTAGAAGGAGATAATAAATTTTTAACTCACATATATTATAAATTTATAATTATAATCTTATAATATATATTTATAATATTTACATACCAAAATAGACAAAGTAGTTTATATAATAAAACAAACACAAGAGTATCTA
>MDTG01318288.1_pt1 | contig 51767 bp, 49 predicted proteins | sample 811421 | NCBI WGS metagenome assembly MDTG01 (sample SAMN05326645, study PRJNA326480) | marine metagenome | isolation source: seawater | place: Pacific Ocean: South East | collected 2011
AGCGAGAGCTAAAAGAAAAAGTGTAGAACAACAAGATTTAAGTGAAGCGATAGAAAGAGTTGTGGCTGGTTTAGAGAAAAAAAGTAGAGTCCTCCAAGATGATGAGAAAAAAGTTGTTGCTTATCACGAAGTTGGACATGCTATCGTTGGCCATCTAATGCCAGGTGGATCAAAGGTTGCTAAGATTTCTATTGTCCCAAGGGGAATGAGTGCTTTAGGCTATACCCTTCAACTTCCCACAGAAGAAAGATTTCTTAATTCTAAAGAGGAGTTAAAAGGGCAAATAGCTACTTTGCTAGGCGGAAGATCTGCAGAGGAAGTTGTGTTTGGGAAAATTACTACTGGAGCTTCAAACGATTTGCAAAGAGCAACTGATATTGCTGAACAAATGGTAGGTACATTTGGAATGAGTGATATTCTTGGACCATTAGCTTATGACAAACAAGGAGGCGGGCAATTTTTAGGTAATGGTAATAATCCAAGGAGATCTGTAAGTGATGCAACAGCTCAAGCAATTGATAAGGAAGTTAGAGACCTAGTTGATGATGCTCATGAAACTGCTTTAAAAATTCTAAGAAATAACTTACCCTTGCTAGAGTCAATTTCTCAAAAAATTCTTACTGAAGAGGTAATAGAAGGGGAAGATTTAAAAACTCTTCTTGCAGAGACTAAAATGCCGGTATAGTACAATTTAGGTTTATAAAAGATTGATGCTTAAACCATCCAAATTGGCTAAACACAATTTTTTATCATGTTTGGATATTTCTAAAGAAGAAGTTTTAAATATTATTGAAATTGCCAAAAATTTTAAAAATAGAAAGCTCGATTTTTTACTACAGAATAAAGTTCTAGGATTAATTTTTGATAAATCGTCCACTCGTACAAGAGTTAGTTTTCAAGTAGCAATGTCACGATTAGGTGGAACCACTATTGATTTAGATCCAACTACATCACAAATAGGAAGAGGCGAATCAATAAAAGATACTGCTCGTGTTTTAAGTAGATATTGTGATGTTCTTGCAATTAGAACATTTAATCAATTTGATTTAGAGGAGTATGCAAGATGGTCTACGATACCAATTATTAATGCCTTAACAGATTTCGAACATCCATGCCAAGCATTAGCCGATTTTTTGACTATTAAAGAAGAATTTATTGATTTTAAGGATGTTGTTTTAACATTTATTGGGGATGGAAATAATGTCGCAAATTCTTTGATTTTTTGCGGAGCTTTATTAGGTATGGAAGTTAGAATTGCTTGCCCTAAAGGTTATGAGCCAAATTCAAACGTGATTAAAAAAGCATTAAATATTTATGAAAATAAGAATTTGTTGAAAATTTTTAACAATCCTTATACTGCGGTTTCAGGATCAAATGTTTTATATACAGATGTATGGTCTTCTATGGGCGAGGAAAATCAAAAAGAAAAAAAGGATAAAGAATTTCATGGATTTTCAATTGATAAAGAGTTACTCAACAAGGCTAATAATGATGCAATTGTTTTGCATTGCTTACCTGCTTACAAAGGGAAAGAAATATCTGATGCAGTCTTTGAAAGTAAAAATAGCCGAATTTTTGAACAAGCTGAAAATAGGATGCATGCTCAACAGGCACTTTTGTCTTGCATTCTTTCATAAAAATACTTGCATTCTTACTTTTTAAAGGGTACAAATGTATTAGTTTGATAAGTTTTATTTTGAACCTAAATAGCGATGATCTTACTCATGCTCAAAAAGAGCTTTATCAATGGATAAAAGATTATATGAAAAACTTTCAACACAGCCCATCAATTAGGCAGATGATGCAAGCAATGGGTTTGAAATCTCCAGCGCCAATACAAAGTCGATTAAAGCACCTGCAAGAGAAGGGATACATATCATGGCAAGAGGGAAAAGCTAGAACAATGCAAATAATAGATGAAATTGTGGAGGGAGTTCCAATAATGGGTTCAGTTGCAGCTGGAGGATTAATTGAGACTTTTAATGATGTTACTGACAGATTAGATATATCTGATGTCTTTAACAAAAAAGGTGTTTTTGCTCTAAATGTAAATGGTGATTCAATGATAGATGCTTGTATAGCTGATGGCGATGTTGTCTTAATGGAGCCTGTACTAGATAGATTTTCATTGAGAAATGGCGATGTTGTTAGTGCACTCGTACCAGGTTTAGGAACAACTTTAAAATATTTCTTTAAAAGGGGTGAAAAAATATTTTTAGAAGCAGCTAATCCTAATTACGAACCAATTCAATTAAATCTTGATGAAGTAGTTTTTCAAGGCAAATTGTTAGCAGTTTGGAGATATAAATAAAGTAATGTTTTTTCAATCTTTAATCCTCAATATAAAACTATTTTGAATAAACACAGTAGAAAGTTTCTTAAGTTTTAGATTATAAACTTTAGGCTGTCTTTTCCTAGAGTAGTAATTTTCTACTGTAAAAAGATAATCTGTTTTGAGAATATTTTAATATTGAGTTGATAATATACACAAAAGCTATTTAGATATATGAAAGTTTGGATTATTCAGACTGCTGAGCCAATACATATTGATAAACCTGGAATGCGTCCAATGAGAGCAATGAATTTGGCAGATGCGTTAGTAGATTCTGGCCATGAAGTATGTATATGGACTACAGGTTTTTTACATTCAACAAAAAAACATAGAACAAAAAGGTTTGTTTTGGAAACCATCAATAATAAGTTATCTATTGCTTTGATCCCATCGATTGGATATAAAAAGAACTTAGGAATTCGTAGAGTAATTGATCATATACAATTAGCCCTAAATCTAAGAAAAAGATTAAGAAGTAGCTTAGATAATCCTCCAGATTTAGTTTTTATAGGTTATCCCCCAATAGAGACTTCTTTTATTTCATTATCCATTTTTTTAAAAAGAAATATTCCAACAGTTATTGATGTTAAAGATCTTTGGCCAACAATATTTCTTGAATTTTTCCCAGTTTTTTTACGTCCCTTTTTTAGGATTTTATTTTCCCCATACTATGTATTAGCAAAAATTACTTTTAGAAAAGCAACTGTATTAAGTGCAATGTCAAAAGAATACATAGAATGGATTTACAGATTTAGTGGAAGAAAAATAAACAACTTTGATCTAATAACCCCTTTGACATCCAAAATCAGAAAAAATTCCTTAGATGAACTATTGGAAGCTGAAAAATGGTGGAAGCAATATGGTGTTGAAAAAACTGATATTCGAAGATTTTGTTTTGTAGGTTATTTTAATTATATGTATGATTTTAATATTATTAAGGAGGTTGCTAAAAGATTTAAGGAAAAGAATATTAAATGTCAATTTTTACTTTGTGGTTCTGGAGGAGAAGCTTATGAGCAAGTAAAAAATTCATTAAGAGGGTTAGAGAATGTAGTTTTCCCTGGATGGATTGATTCTCCAAAGATCGAATTTCTTTCTCAATGTTGTTCAGGGTCAATAATGCCATATAGAAATATTGAGAATTTCAAGTTGAATATAACCAATAAAGTCTCAGATTCATTACATTATGGACTACCTATTATTACCACCTTGGAAGGGGCATTGAAAAATTTAATTCAGACATATAAAGTGGGATATTCCTGCCCTAAAGATAACCCTGAAGAATTTTTTAGAAATATCAAATTATTACTAGATAATGAAGAATTAAGAAATAGGTTATCAAAAAACGCAATAAATCTATATAAAAAAAAGTTTGATAGTGAAAAAGTATATTCTGATTTAATAAATGCACTTGAACAAATTGCAAATAAAAAAATTAATTAATCTCAAAATTTAGAGAATAAAAATTAACTAATTAATTTTTTGAGATCTTCTTCAATTAATATAAAAATTAAATAGTGAAAATAGATTTTTGTTAATAGCTACTTTAACTTCCTCTTATAATAGAAAAAATCTTACGTTAAAAAGTATTGGTCAAATATATAATGATTTTTATGATAAGGATACAGATGTCAAGCATTATCTAATTGATGATTGCTCTACTGATGGAACAAGAGAAATTGTGAAAAAATGTTTTGGTGATGTAAAAATAATTAAGACTTCTGGTGATTTCTATTGGTCTAGATCTATGAGATTTGGTTGGGATAAAATTAGAAAAGATATATCACCTGATTATTTATTTGTTTACAATGATGATGTCAACTTTCATCCTAATTGCATCTCAAAATTATTAGAAACATATAATAAACAAAAAATTATTTATGGACAATCAATTGTAGTTGTCGGGGCTTTAGTCGATCCTATTGAGAAATATCCAACTTATGGTGGTAGATCGCGAAATAAAATTAGAGCTTTCACCCTCTCTTCAAGATTACTTCCAATTAAGAATGAAATTCAATTTGCTTATACATTAAATTTTAATGCAGCATTAATACCAGTTAAAGTTTTAAATAATATTGGTTTTATTTCGCAATATTTCCTTCATGGTGGGGGTGATTGGGAGTTTGGTTACAGATGTCATAAATATTCTATTCCCATCATTCAATCCCCAGGATTTGTTGGCACCTGTTCTTTAAATTCTAATATTGGTACTTCTAGGGAATTAAATATTTCGCTTTTTGAGAGATATAAAAGACTGTTTTCTATCAAAGAGCAACCATTTCTTCCAAGATTTAATTTTGTAATTAGATATGGTGGATTATTATTTATAGTACAATTATTTCTTCCATATATACAAATATTTTTATTCCATTTTTATTCATTATTTAATAAAAAAAAAGATAATTATTAAATATGCAAATTTCAAAAACTTTTGTAACTATTGTTGCTGCAATATTTATACCTACTTTTTTAATAGGGAACGAATTTGTGGGACAGGGATTTGATGTTGTTTATGCTTATAAAAATATTCCAAACACAATATGGAGGCCCTTTGAAGCAGTTGGTTTCATTATGGCAACCCTTACAATTAACAATATTTACTTAGGAGTTTATGTTTGCTCTTTTTTAGTAACAAGTTCATTAGTTTTTTATTTAAAAAAATCAATTTATCGACAATATTATATTTACTTGTTTTACATAATAGGAATTAGTCTTTCTTGGCCTTTATTACTAGCTTCAAATAATGCATTAAGACAAGGTGTGGCAATTGCTTTAACTATTTTTTCTTTAGGAATTTTTAAAAATATTGAAAAAACTTTTAAAAAAAATTTTTTATTTTTTATTACATTAATTTTTCTTTCTTTTTCACATAGATATGGCCAATTAGCGGTGGTCTGTATGCTTCCATCTTTTTTTATACCGAAGAAATATAATTCTATTTGGATACCTTTATTGAGTTCCATTTTTATATCAGTAATTTTAGTTACTTTTTTTGGAGCAACAATTATGAGTTATAAATCAGGAAATCCAGGCTTAGATGCACAATATTTTTTAATCCCTATTTTGTTAATATACAATTTTTTGTATGCTTATTTTTTTAGAGTTATTGATTTTCATGAAAGAATTGCGCTTACTATAAATTATAGTTTTATAATTTTATCTTTATTCACTTTTCAAATCTCAGCTATTTCAGAGAGATTTTTACATTGGCCTGTAATATATTTATTTTTAACTCTTCCATCATTTGCAAAAATAGTAAAACCAAAATGGCTTTTTTCTTTGTTTTCAATTTCAACTGTTTTTTTGTATATGTGTGCAAGCTTATATTTTATTGGTTTTAAATATTACGAGTAAAAACAAGGATAAAAAGAATTTTTTTCCAAAATATATTGTTTAATAAAATTTTATTGTTATTGTTGTTTGATGAAGTTTATTGACATAAAAGTTTTATTCTAATACTTTTTATTGATAATATTAATTTAAATTCGTGTTGGAAAAATAATTAAATTGATGATCAAATTTTTTAAATCAAGCATCTTTTGGCATAGTTATACACTTTTTTTATTAATCTCAAAAAAAAGAAAATATCAATTGATTTCATTATTATTTTTAATGGTTTTAGCTGCTTTTTCTGAAATTTTTTCTCTTATATCTTTTATTCCATTTGTAACTTCATTATCAGATCCTAAGACTCTTTTGGAATCAAATTTCATTTTAAACTATTTCCCCTTTCTATTAAATTTATCCATAAGAAATTTCGTTCTAATTGCTAGTTTAGTATTTTGCTTATCCGTACTTTTAGCCGGGGCTTTTAGAATATTAAACATTTATCTTACTTGTAGAATTACTGCTTCCATTGGGACGGATTTAATGAATGATTGCCTTAATAAAATTTATGGTCAAACTTATGCGAAATTTACTAGTAGAAATAGCTCTGAAAACGTCCATTTATCAGTAATACAAATTAAAGATGCAACTAATAGCATATATTACTTTTTGCAATTAATGACATCTTCAATTTTATTTGTTTTTATTTTAGTGACAATGTTTTTCATAAATACAAAACTAACTATTATTTCGGTGTCTATTTTTAGCTCTATTTATATTCTTCTCACATTAAAATTCAAAAAAAGACTCTTTAGATATAGTAAAGAAAACGATAAGTTAAAAAATGAACAAATAAAAACTATTACTGAAATAAATGGTTCTATAAGAGATCTTTTGTTAACAAATTCGCAAAAGAAATTCATCGATATAATTGTCAATAAAGACTTAGTTATTAAAAGAAAAGAAACAGAAGTTCTTTTCCTGAATTCTTTTCCTAAACCAGCTCTAGAGGCTATGGCACTTTTTGTTTTTGGTTTGTTTGGAGCTATTTTATTTTCTAATTCTGATGATAATTCCTCCATCCCAACATTAGCTGCCTTTGCTTTGGCATCTCAAAAATTATTACCATCCTTACAAAATATATATGCCTCTTGGGCAACTATAAATAATTATGTTTTTGGAGTTATATCTGTAAATAGATTTCTATCATTACCATCACAAAACTTTAATAAAAAATTTCTAGATGTATCTAAGTTTTCTAATTGGAATAATTTAAAATTTGAAAATATATCCTTTAAAAGAGAAAAATCACAAAAGGCGATATTGAAAAATATTAGTCTTGATTTAAATAGAGGAGAAATCATTGGTATTAAGGGCGTTACTGGTTCAGGTAAAAGTACTTTTATTGATTTATTAATGGGTCTATTAGAACCTACCAGTGGATTTGTCTCGTTGCATGATCATGGCAAATTAACTACAAATATTTTTAATAATCTAGAATGGTTTTCACAAATATCGCATGTCCCGCAGAAAATTTACTTGCTTGATAGTACGATTGCTAACAACATAGCATTTACATTGGATAATGATCAAATTGATAATAAAAGATTAATTAAAGCAGCAAAACTTGCTCAAATTCATGATCACGTAAAAAATTTGCAAGATGGATATGAAACTATTGTTGGAGATCAAGGTATTAAATTTAGTGGAGGCCAACAACAAAGAATTGCTATAGCTAGAGCTTTATATAGAAAATCATCAATACTTATATTAGATGAAGCTACAAGTTCTCTTGATTATAAGACAGAGGAATTAATTATGAATTCAATTTCTAAGCTTGCTAAAGAAACCGGCCTTACAATTGTAATTATCGCTCATAGATTAAATACTTTAAAAAAATGTGAAAAAGTTTACCAAGTTGATCAAGGTAGATTAATAAAAACTGATGATTTTTTTAATATGACTTTTTAAAAAGGAGAATTTATTTTGGAAAAGAAATCTACGATTATTATTGATATAGACTCATTTAAATTTAATTATGCATTTCAAATATTCTCAGAAATAGCCAGTAAAAAGGTTAACCTCCCAAATTGGTATGGTTTATTAAAAAGATATGTGCTTTTTAATAATATTATTTCTTCAGGTCCCTATACTATTGTCGCAGATAATTCCATAATCACTGGTCTTACGCCCTTTGAACATGGACTGACTGGATGGTTAAAACATTCTTATACATCGATTCCTAGAGAAACCGCTACCTTACAATATGTATTTAAACAATTGGGATGGAAGACAAAATTCTTATCAGATAATTTACTTAGGCCCGAAGTAACTCCTTTTAATTTTGATTTTTATGATTATAAAAATACAGATAATATAATAGATAGTGTTACTAATGATATTTTGGGTAATTCTGAAGATAACTTTTTCTATTTTTTAAAATTTAATTATCTTCATGACAACGTTTGTGCTTTGTCAGGCAAAGTAAACTCTAGGCAATATTATAAGTTTTGTTTGGAATTATTTTTTAAACTTGAAAAATTTATAGGATTGTTATTAAGGAATATTGATTCTATCAACACTTACGTAACTACTGATCATGGAGTAATTCTATCTAATGATCCCCAGTCTAGACATTTGGAGAATATCACAGGCAATTATTTAACAGATAAAACGATAAGAACCTTTTTTTTATCTCCCAATCCATTAGGAAAAATTACTATTTTTAATTTATATAATAACTATTTAAGATTTAATAATAATCTATATCCCTCTACCAATATTTTTGCAAGCATATTAGATGACAATAATATCTTTTTAAACAATCATCCTAGTAAAGCAATTACAGGAAAAGAAATTAAAGTTAGAGCAATATCGATTGGAGGAGGATTACAACAAAGTCCTTATAAACCATGCTCTTTCTCAATCACTACTTCAAGATTTCGTCACATTATTTATAAAAGAACAATATTTGGATTTGATAAGTATTATTATGAGCTGTTTGATTTGTTGAATGATAGATTGCAATTATATAATTTATGGGAATTACAATCTGATAAAAGAAAATCTATTCTTATAAAATACTACAGAGAAAATTTGTTATATAAAAAACTAAATTTAAAACCTAGTTTTTATTTTAATAATAAGCTTTTGAAATTTTCTAAAAGTAGAATTTCTAAAACAGCAATAAAATGGATCTTTAAGAGCATAATAGGAACTATACCTATCCGCATTGATATAATGAAATCAAGGATAAAAGATCGCTTAATTTATCTACTAAGGTCTGGATATCATTTAAATAAATAATTTTTATTCAAATCATATTTTTAAATTTGATGAAAAAGTTCTAACTCTTCTTTGGGATATATATAATTAATTAAAAATTTAATTGTTTAAAGAATCTTATTTTTTTAACAAAATTAGATGAAATTTAATTGTAAATTTAAGATAATTTTAGATATGTTTAAATTTTTTTTATTATGATGAACGGATAATCTTTATGATTTTATTAAAGAAAATAATATTGATTATTAATTTGAGTAGTTAGGATTGAATCCCAATGATTGGGAATCAAAAAATAATTCTCTTGTTATTTCTAAATTTTCACTTTTGTTATTTCTATGGAAATCCGTAAAACAGTCCTTCCTGTTCTTCGTCCTGTAGGTGGCGATGAAGAAGTTAATGCTATTAGAGAATCAATCGAAAGTGGTTGGTGGGGGAAAGGTCCTAAAGTCGCTGAGTTTGAGAAAAAGTTTGCTGAAATGGTGGGAGCTAAATATGCTGTAGCTGTTAATAGTGCCACAAGTGGACAAGACTTAGTATTAAAAGCATTAGGGATAAAAGATTGTGATATTATTAATCCTACAATTTCCTTTATGACTACTGCTGTAGTCCCTTTGTGGAATAATTGCACATCTAACATTGTTGATGTTGATCCAGTTACGATGTGCCTTGACCCCGAGGATGTAAAGAAAAGTCTGAAGCCAAATACAAAAGCAATTATTGCTGTAAATCAAGCAGGCGTTCCTGCACCGATTGATAAAATTAGAGAGTTTTATGACGGATTAATAATAGAAGACTGTGCACATAGTTGCTATACACCTGGAGCGGGAACAAAGGGTGACATTGCTGTTTGGTCTTTTCAAGCAGTCAAGACAATGCCTTGTGGTGATGGTGGAATGATCACGACAAACGATAAAGAATTGTATGAAAAGTTAGTACCTATGACTTGGTTAGGTATTACAAGCACATTCTCAAGGGTTAAAAAAGATGATGGTCTTACTGGTAAGCCAGGATACTCTTGGGACTATGAAGTTGATATGTTAGGAATTAAATGTTACATGATTGATTTACAAGCAGCAATTTGCCTTGAGCAAATGAAAAAGTTAGATAAAAATTTAGAATGGAGAAGACATATTCAGAAGAGATATAATGATGAACTTGGAGACTTAATACAAATACCACCTCATAGTGAGACAGTTCAATATTATTGTGCAAAGGTTGATCCAGATGTTCGTGATGATTTGATTGACTATCTTGCAGCGAAAAAAATTCATACAAGCGTTCACTTTAAGCCCCTACATCTGTATGATGTTGTAAAAAAAATGAATCAACGTGAATACCCCGTTGCCGACGTAGAATGGAAAAAACTTATAAGTTTACCTTGCCATCCTGCAATGTCTGATAAAGATATTGATTATGTTATTTATTGGGTAACTAAATACTTTAAAAAGGCTTAATCTGAAAGGAAAATAAAAATTTAAACTTGTTATAAGTTTTGGTAATATACAAATATTGAAATATAATTCAATGGGAAAAAATTTATTTGAGAAGGAGCAACAAAATACACCCTTCTTCTCAATACTTATACCTTCCTATAATAGACCTGAGTATATTATTAAATGTTTAAATTCAGTTATTTCTAATGATTTTCAAGACTTTGAAATAGTGATTTCAGATGACTATTCGCAAAGCTCTAAGGAAATAGAAAACAAAATTAAACCATATTTAAAAAAACATAAAATAAGGTTTTATAGTCAAAAAAATAATTTGAAAGAGCCAGGGAATAAAAACTTTTTAGTAAGCAAGGCCATAGGTAAATTTAATATAATGCTTTGTGACGATGATATGTTATTCCATAATTCATTATCAACTATTTATAAATATATAACACTTAATCCTGGGAATGATATCTACTTATTTGGTTATTCAGTAATTGATGAATTAGATAGATTTATTTACAAAAGAAGTAATCCTTCTCAATTTGAAATTAATCATAATCAAACTGATTTGATAAAAGAATTCTTAAATTTTGATATCTTCCCTTTCTGGTTTTTTCACCCAGCTATGTTTTGTTGCAAAGAAGGGTTAGAAATTAAAAATAAATATAGTTCTAATGTTGGGATCGGAGAAGACTTTATGTTTCTAATTGAATTACTAAAAAATAAAAATAAAATGTTTGTCATCCCAAAAAGTTTGTTGAAATGGAGAAAAATTATAAATTCTCAAAATGTAAAACAGATCAATCAATCACTAGGATACTTTAACAATATTATTGCAAGAAGAAAAATATTAAATGAATTGATAAACACAAAGGGATTTAATAATAGTATTAATTCTTATTTGAAAAGTATTAAATTTAGAAGAATTTTTTTATATAGACAAATGAAAATTTTAAATATCAAAAATAATTTTGAAGATATTAATTTAAATAAAGAATTATGGGCAGAATATCAATATTATTCAAAAAAGACAAATATATTTACTGTCAAATGCCAATCTTATCTCAGTAGATGTATAAAATATATTTCTATTTTTGGTATTAAGGGATTATTTTCTATTATGAAAATTTGTTTTGACAGATTTCTTTATAAAATTTATACAAATTAATTTTTATTTACTTAAATGTAGTAATCATCTGCCTTATATGCCTTTGAATCCTTTTCTGATAGTATAGGTTTCTGACCTTTTAATGGCCATTTTATATTAAACTCTGGATCATTCCATCTTATTGATCTTTCATGACTTTGAGACCAATATTTAGTCGTTTTATAAATTACGGATGCCTTCGAACTTACAACTAGGAAACCATGCGCGAAACCATATGGAATCCACAATTGATTGCAAGATTTCGAATCTAAATAATATCCCGACCATTGACCAAAAGTTTTAGAATCTTTTCTAATATCGACTATTACATCATATATTTTTCCATCTACGCATCTGATTAGTTTATCTTGGTTATATGGTTCAACCTGATAGTGCATCCCACGAATAACTCCCTTTTCTGATTCTGAATAATTATCTTGAACAAATGTTATTTCCTTTTTTATTAATTTATTAAATTCTTTGAGATTCCAATTTTCCATGAAGAAACCTCTTTGGTCTTTGAAAAGAGATGCATTAATTATTAAAGGCCCATCAATTATACAATTTAGGTTTGATTTTAAATACTCAGTATTCATGAAATTTACCTTTTCATTTGATAAATATAATTTGATTATTAATCATTTATATTTTTCCCAATCTTTCACCTTTGTAACCTGATTTATTTAAAGCATTGTCACACCATTTCTGATTATTTAAATACCAATCTACTGTTAATTGAAGATTAATTTCAAAAGAATTTTTTGGTTTCCATCCTATTTCTTTTTTGATAAATGAAGAATTAATAGAGTATCTCAAATCGTGGCCAGGTCTATCTTTAACAAATTCTATATTATTAGAAAGTGACCTCTTTGTAGCAAGTTTTTTATCTAAAATTCTACAAACTTCTTTAGCCACTTGTAAATTGGTTCTTTCAGCTGAGCCACCTACGCAATATGTGCTCCCAGGGATACCATTTAAAATAATCTCAAGAATCGCGTCAATATGATCTTCTACATATAACCAATCTCTAATATTTGCGCCATTGCCGTAAATAGGTATTTTTTTATTTTTGAGTGCTTTATTAATAATTAACGGTATAAATTTTTCTGGAAATTGGTGTGGACCAAAATTATTACTGCAATTTGAAATTAATGTTGGCAACCCATAGGTATGGAACCAACTTCTTACAAGGTGATCACTGGCAGCTTTAGAAGCTGAGTATGGACTGTTTGGTTGATACTGAGAGTTTTCATCAAATTTACCATCCATATTTAGGGAGCCAAAAACTTCATCTGTACTTACATGATGAAATCTAAAAAATGATTTTTTATCCTCTGGTAATTTATCCCAATAGTTTTTTGATGCTTCCAAAAGATTAAAGGTGCCTAAAATATTACTTTCTATAAAAATTGATGGATTATCTATTGATCTATCTACGTGGGATTCAGCTGCAAGATGAATAACTATATTTGGTCTTGATTTCTCAACTGCTAGAAAAACTTCTTTTTTATCTTTAAGATTTATTTTTATATGATGATGTCTTGACCTGGCTTCAGTTGAACTCTTTATAAGACTTAGATCACTCGAATATCCTAATTTATCAATATTAAATATTTGAGAATTAGTATTTTCTAGAATCTTTTTTACGAGATGACTTCCTATAAATCCAGCACCTCCAGTTATTAGTATATTTAAATTATTCAATTTTAGATTAGGAAAATACATTTCAAATAAGCTGATTAAGTTCTTCGCTACACAAATTTAAAAGATATTCTCCATAACTACTATTTTTAAATTTCTCTGCATTTTTTATCAAAATTTCTTTACTTATCCAACCACTTCTCCAAGCTATTTCTTCTGGACAAGATACTTTAAGTCCTTGCCGATACTCGATTGTTTTTATGAAAGAACCTGCATCTATTAAAGAATCAAATGTACCTGCATCTAACCAAGCCACGCCTCTGCTGAAAATTTCAACTTTTAATTCTTTATCCCTTAAATAATGCTTATTTAAGTCACTTATTTCTAATTCACCTCTATCTGATGGCCGAAGTTTTTTAGCGATTTCTACTGCTTTTGAATCATAAAAATAGAGACCTGTAATAGCAAAATTACTTTTGGGTTTTTTAGGTTTTTCCTCTATCTCTATAGCACTAAATTCTTTATCAAAGTTAACTATCCCAAACCTTTCAGGATCTCTTACGTTATAGGCAAATATTGTAGCTCCTGACTTTTGCCTATTAGCTTTCTTAAGTACCTTTATAAGATTTTGACCATAGAATAGATTATCTCCAAGAATTAGTGCAGAACTTGATCCATTTAGAAATTCTTCTGCTATTAATAAAGCTTGCGCAATTCCGTTAGGCTTTTTTTGAATTTTATATTGTATAGATATACCCCATTCATTACCATTCCCCAATAATCTTTCAAAATTATCTAGGTCCTCCTTTTTACAAATAATTAAAAATTCTCTAATACCACTAAGCATTAAGGTACTTAGGGGATAGTAAATCATTGGTTTATCATAAATTGGCATTAGTTGTTTACTAATACCATTAGTTAATGGAGCAAGTCTAGATCCATTTCCCCCCGCGAGTAATATGCCTTTTCTAAATCCATCCATTAATCCTTATGTTGGTTATTTTAACTAGATAATTATTATACCAACTAGGCGATTATGAATTTTAAATAAAGCTGATTAAGATTAATTATGCACTTAAAAATTACAATAATTTGATTTTGCTTGATAACTTTCAGATATCCACTTTTTAAAAAAATATTTACTTATCTAATTAAATAATTGAATAATTAATAAAGACTTAATTAATAAAGACTTAATTAATATTTATTAGTTGAGTTAAATTTTAATTTAAAAATTTAAAAGCTTTACTAAAAATAGCTATGCTTGCTGAGTCAATTATTTCCCCTTTTTCTAATAAACTTTGAATACCTTTTTTAGAAATCTCAAAAACTTCTATATCTTCATCCGAGTCCATTTTTGCATTAATCTTTTTGAGTTGTTTTGCTACATAAAGATGAATTATTTCATTTGAATATGAGGGTGCAGCATAAATTAAGCCAATTTTCTCAATTATATTCGCATGTACACCTGCCTCTTCTTCAAGTTCTCTAATAATACAGCTTTCTGGATCTTCGCCCTTTTCAATTTTACCTGAGGGAAATTCGTAAATATATTTGCCTAGACTAAAACGATATTGTTTGATTAATAGTAAATTTCCTTCTTTTGTAACTGGAATTGCCATACACGAATTAGGATGATTAATTGATCCATATTTTCCTTTGAATCCATTACTAAAAAGTAAAGTCGCAACCTGCAAATCAATATTTTCAGTTTTCACATAAAGTTCATTTTTTAGAACCAAATGCTTTTTGTTATCAAACTTTTGTTTATTCACGAAAAATATATTTATTTGTCAATAAAAATTAATCCTTTAATTTCATTATTCTGTAAATCAATATCCTCCTTGATTTGATATAGTTCATTTTTTGTTATCTTACCAGAACTACAAATTATAATTTTAATAAAATATTGTTTAGCATCCATAAGATTACTTGTTAATAAAACTTTCTTTTTCGAGGGAGTCAATTTTTCTTTAAATCTGTCAGAAATAATTTTCGTCTCGTATGAAGATTGATTTTCAGATAGAAGTATTAAAGCCAAATCACCTTTTTGATTAGAATCTAATATCTCTTGAGATATTAAATCAATTGAATTAATCCATTTTTTAATTTCACTTCTAAATAAAGTTTTAAGTGTTGGAATTTGTAGTATTTTTACGAATTGATCAATTTCAAATAACTTTCCAGAAATGCGTTCATATATTATTGAAGCAAAACCACCTAATAAAATAGCTATAGAAGAACCAATAAAAACAATTATCTTGCTAGATAATCCGCTTGGATTATTAAACAAGGTAGGTGTAGAAATTAATTCCCACGGATCGGTTTGTTTCGCCTGATCTAGTTTTAATGCGGCAAGTTCTGCTTCTAATTTGATTAATAATTTTTCCTTTAAGGTAGAGATTCTTTGTAAATTTCTAAATTCTAATAATACATCTTTAGGTCTTGAAAGTGATTGTTTATATGCAATGATTTTTTTATTCAATGTTTTAATAACACTAGATTCGGGAGTAAGAACTGCAGACATTTCGACCAATTTAGATTCTAAAGCTCTCAATTTTTTTATTTGTAATAACTGCCTCTCATTTGATTGAAGATCATAAGGAAAACCATCAATACTATTTGCATTTAAGAAGGGGGACGATAGAGGTAGTCCCTCTTCATTTCCCATTAAATTTTTTGAAGAGAATTCCTGAAGGTTTGATATTGCAATATCAGATTCAATTTTTACTTTTTCTAATTGATCTTCAAGATATGATATGCCTTGCGAGATGCTTTTTTGGTTATCCCTAAAAGAATATTTTTGATATTCAGTTGATATCTTTTTTAAAACAGGAATTATAAGTGATTTATCTTTATCTTGATACTTAATTGATAAAACTGATGTTTCAGGTAAAAGTTTGATTTTTAATGAATTTTTTGACCAAGATAAATAACTTCTATTAAATTTCTTATTTGGCTTCAATTTTAATTTCTCTTCTTTAACAAAATTAAATACAGGCTGTAAAATTGATGGGCTTTCAAGAATTTTTACTTCTGTTTGCAAGCTATTAGCGGTGGGACCAGTTAAAGAAGATAATAGTTGGTTATTAGAAATAAATTGATCATAATTTTTTACATCTGGGCTTTTTTCTCTATCAATGACGATTTCGAACTGTCCTTGCCAAATTGGAGCTCTTATTTTTGCATATAGGATTGATAAAAAAAATCCAGTAGAAACTATAGAAATAAAAAATATTTTTTTACGAATAAGTACTTTAAATAATTTTGAAAGATCAATATTATCTTCATAAATTTCGTTATTAATGGAATTCATTATTTTTGATTGAAAATTATTATTAGTTTCCATTTAAAAATATTTAATCAAATAAACTGTATAAACCATATGATCTTAAAACTGGATCTGCAATTATTGTTATTACCTTAGCCGACTTTGCAAGAAGTGACTCATTAACATGAATTATATCTCCATCCATAAGGATAGGATTCCTTTTAGTATTTATTCGTGCATTTGATGAATATTTAAAGGAACTTCTAATTGTTTCTCCATAATCATTGAATCTTAAGAACTCAACATTGCCACTAAAAACCCTTTGACCTCCAGCCATTGCTAAAGCTTGGTTTAGTCCTGAACCTTTAGGAACAGTTTTTAGCCCATTTGACAATACATTACCAGAAACATAAATATTTATATTATCTGGAGTTAAGTTTGAATTTCTTGCTTTGGCAAATTGTTCTTTTAGGATAATATCGCTCCTCTCTATGAAGATAATATCACCGTCAAGAATACGCATATTTTGGCTTTGATCACCTTCCATGATCATAGATAAGAAATTCAACTCTGCCTTATATTTCGTTTCCTCTCCTTTTTTATTTGGGATAGTTCTGATTAAATTAACATTATTTAGTTTGGAATAAGGAGTAATTCCTCTAGAAATTTTAATTGCATCAAAAACTGTAGGAAAATTTGTGTAACTAAATGTTGGAGAACTTTCATTAGGGAAAGTAACTATTTCTGATTCACCTGTGGTTGTATCATTATCTTCAATTTTGTTTGAATTAATAATGTATTCACTGCTAGGCAAAGGTTGTTGTACTGAATAATATCCTGGCTTTTTTACTTCACCATGAATATAAAATCTTACAGGCCTAAAAGCACTAATAAGAATTTGAGAATTAGGTTTTTTGACAAAAGTTTTATATTTAAAATCTAATTTTTCTTTCAGTCCTTGAATAGTTAATCCACTGACTTTTAAACTATTTATTTCTGGAAGAAACAAATATCCATCAGGACCAATTATTCTTTTTCCGGTTAAATAAGAGATATTATTAATGTTTATAAAAATTTCGTCGCCAGCCCCTAATCTATAATTCAGTAACTCTTTATTTAAGGCCTCAAAATTTTCAGATACTTTTTCCGAATTTTGTTCTTTCTCAATAAAATTATTATTAGATTTAACTTCTATTTGCGGGAAAATAAGAAATATAATTAGTAAATATTTTTTAAAAGGAAATATTAAATTTAGTAATAAAAATTTTTTAAAAATATACATTTCTCGAGTAAATATAGTTTGAATAGTAGAATTGTTTATAAAATTTCTTATATATTAACATTAAGTATTTTACTCATTTAATATCATATGTTAAAAGATCTTCTTTTTTTAATAAATCTTTTTATTGAATTCTTCTTAAGATAATCATAAGAATATTTTTATTCAGTTGAAATATGTTTAAACCTAGTAATGCAGTTATTAATGGTCAATTTTTAAAGAAAAATAATGACCAACTTGTCTCAATATATTCTCCTTCTTTTCAATATGGCCTAACGGTATTTGAAGGAATAAGGCTGTACTTTGTAAAAAATGAATTAAAGCCTTTTTTATTAGAGGAGCATGTAACAAGACTTTTACGTTCTTGGAAGCTTTTAGGTCTTGGTGATGTAACTTCAAAAGAAGTAATTTTTAAAGATATTAATATTCTTTTGAAGAATGCAAAAGCAAAAAATAATATTTACCTAAAATATTTAGTTGGCTATTTAACTGAAGGTTCCTGGAGTACATTTGAAAAACCTGATAGATTATGTTTTTTTTATCGAAGTGAAAGCATATTTGAGAAAAATGAAGTTCCCAAGGCTAAAGCTTCAATAAGTAGTATAAAAAGGATTAACTCAAATTCTTTAGCAGCAAATATAAAATGCGGTGCAAATTACATTAATAGCAGATTAGCTTATATGGATGTTCAGACTAATAAAAATACTAATACTATTCCAATTATGTTGAACGAGGCTGGAATGATAGCTGAAAGTTCTGGGACATCATTGTTTATAATTAAAGATAAAGAGGTGATTACACCTTCACTTTCTGCAGATATTTTACCGAGTATTACTAGAGAATACTTACTTAAATATATTTCTAAGAAAATTAATTCTATAAATTTTAAGGAAGCTAACATAAGTAGATGGGACATATATGATGCTGATGCTGTTTTTTTGGTTGGGACTGCAGCAGAATTAATTGAATTATCAGAAATAGATTTATATCAATACAAACCAAATAATATTATCCTTAATAAAATTTATAAAGAATTTAGGAATTATATTTTTCAATGAACTCCTCCAAATTTTGTAATTATCTTAAGAGGTTTTTTGATCTTTTTTTTATAATACCTTTGATAATTTTGGTAATGCCATTAATAATATTATTTATAATTTTGATATACCTAGAAGATAAATCTAATCCATTTTATTTCCAGAAAAGAGTAGGTTATCTAGGTAAACATTTTACAATTTTCAAATTAAGAACCATGACAAATAAGAAAATAGAAATTGACCATAATAAATATTATTGTTTTGAAGAAGATCCCAGAATTACTAATATTGGAAAATTTCTTCGAAAATATAGTTTTGATGAATTTCCTCAATTTTTTAATGTCCTAATTGGTGATATGTCATTAGTAGGTCCTAGACCTCCAATTCATGATGAGTTAGATTATGAAACAATTGATGATATAAATATGCCAATAATTAATGAAAGGAAAAAAGTTAAACCTGGCATTACAGGTTATGCTCAAGTAAAGTCAAGAAATGACTTAACTTGGAATCAAAAGTTAGAATTAGATAAGCAATATTTATCTTTTAAACCCTTCAAAAGACTTTTTGTCGACTTTAGGATTTTATCTCTTACATTTGCTGAGATTTTCAATTCGAAAGGCATTTATGATAAAAAAGTTTGAATTTATCTTATTGTGAAAAAAAAAACTAGAAGATTTAATACGAATTTATCAATGTGATCATGATAGTTACTACATTATCGATCTAGAAAATCTTGCAAATGATCTTCAATTATTTAAAAATGCCTTTCGTAATTTAGATCATGTAATATCTTACTCTTATAAAACTAATTACTTAAAATCAATTATTCAATACTTAGATATAAACCAAGTTAAATCAGAATTAGTATCGCCATTTGAAATAGAAATTGCTAAAAAATATAAGATCAATCCATCTTCAATAATTTATAACGGTCCTTTAAAAGACGAAGAAAGTATTTCTTTTGTTTTGAAAGGGGAAGGTATAGTCCATGCAGATTCTCTGGATGATTTACTTCTGATTAAAAATGTAGTCAGGTATTTAGAAAATACTATTCAAAATTTCAAGATTGGTGTAAGACTCTCTATTAAAGACGATAAATTGATATCAAGATTTGGCATAGAGTATGACAAAAAAAACTTTAAGAAGATTCTTAATAATTTAAGTGAAATAAATCTAGATTTTCCATATTCTTTGCATTTTCATTATCCTTCAAGAGACTTCTCATCTTTTGAGTATAGGATAAATAAAATTATTGAAACCTTAAAAGAAATTTTTGATGATCATGGGCAAATCCCTAAATACGTTGATTTTGGTGGTGGATTCCCTTCAAAAATGCCTGATTCAGTATTAAACACATTTAAGAATAATGTTTATTTACCAATTAATAATTATGGCGAATATCTTTTGAAAGCAATCAATAATTCAAATTTGCCAAATTTTAAGTTGATATTAGAGCCTGGAACAGCCATTGTTGCTAATTCTATGTATTTGGTAGGGAATATAAAATCAATAACGAATAAATCAAATAAATCTTATTTAAATACGGATATGACAAGGAATCTTATAGGAGGCATGAGTAACGGCACTTCCTACCCCATAAAATATGTCTCAAGATTTGTAAGTAAAACTAGTGATAAAGTTAAGAAAAAATATTTTTTAGCTGGATATACATGTGTAGAAGGCGATTTAATGGGGGATCTAGAATTAGATATTAAACCGGAAATAAATGATAAAGTCATTTTAAGCAATATTGGTTCTTATTCCAATGTGTTTAAGTCACCTTTTATAAGACCTGACATAGCTACATATACTTGGGATGGGAAAAAGCTTAAATGCGTTAGAAGGAAGCAGCTTATTGAGGATATTGCCAATCTAGATTTGATATGAAATATATATGTTTTACAAATGATTGTATTATTGCTTCCTCTTTGGACACACTTAATCCTGTTGATACTATCTTTGTAGATTTGGAAATATTAGGAAAGTTTGATCGCCAAGGCCATACAAACGGATTAATTTCTAATCATAATTTTGAAGATATCAAAAACCTTAGAAATTGTTTAAAATCAACCTCTCTAGGAGCACGCATTGATCCATTTAATACTAATAGCAAATATCAAATTAATAAATGTATTGAATATGGTGTTGATGTAATAATGCTCCCAATGTTTTCAACAGTTGAGGAAGTTCAAAATGTTATTTCCTTAATAAATAAAAGAGTTTCTTTAGATTTATTATTTGAAACGCCTAGATCATTAGAAATCATAGATTTTATTCCTAAAGAATATATTAGAAAAATCCACTTCGGTATTAATGATCTTGCTTTAGCTTACTCTTTTAAATCAATGTTTAATTGCCTATTTTTTAAAGGTCTAGAGAATGCCGCAACGAAATGTATTCAAAAGGGATATGAATTTGGTATCGGAGGTATTGGAGCATTAGGTTCAAAACCAATAAATCCAGAGCTTATATTTTCTAAACTAATTATGATGAAATCAAGTAGATTGATTCTTTCAAGGAGTTTTTTAAAAAAAATTGATACAAATAATTTAACCTCCGCAAGGAATACAGCAAAAATAAACTTAGACGCATTAATATGTTTAGAAAAAAAACTAATGTTATTAGATGAGGAACAAATAAAAATAAAATTAGATATTTTTAAAAAATTGATTTGAATAACCAAAATATTTAAAATTAAAAAAAATCATTATTTAATAAAAATCTAATTATTAATTATTTAAAGTAATGAAAAAATTACAATCAAAAAATGGAAAAATTTTGCAAATTAATATTTTCTAATATGAACCCAGTAAATTATCCTTTTAATGATTTATAAAAGCAGAAATATTTTTAAATGTGAAATTATAATAGATTCTTAAAGAAGAGTAAAAATTGCCAATTTTTTAGGAAAAAAAAATCTTAAAACTTTGCAAAAAAAATTTTCTAAACGTAGTTAAATTGTATAGATAAATTTTTTAAAAGCTATGTATTTTTTTCATTAATAAAGTGCAAAAAAGCTAAATATTTTTAATAAATTAAATTAAGATATTATCAAAAAAAAAAAATAATTAAGAAGATAAAATTAATGTAATATAAGAAGAAAATTTCTAAATTATGAAATCTGTTTATCTTGGCATGTCAATAGATATATTTCATCATGGTCATATAAATATTATCGAAAAAGCTTCAAAGTACGGAGAACTTACAATTGGACTTCTCACAGATGAGGCTATAGCTAATCATAAAAGACTACCTTTGTTATCTTACGATCAGAGATATAAAATCATTAAAAATATTAAGGGAGTCCATTCTGTAGTGCCTCAAAAAGAATGGGATTATGCTCCTAATATAAAAAAATACAAACCATCAATTATGTTCCATGGAGATGATTGGCTTGATGGCCCCTTATTTCCTTATCGAGAAAAGGCAATAAATGCATTAAATAGTTATGGAGGAAAATTAATTGAAATCCCATATACAAAAAATATTTCTTCAACTGAACTTGTAAATAGTCTGTATTCTCAAGGCATAACGACGGAAGCCAGAAAAAAAACTCTAAAGAGATTATTACAAGTAAAGCCTATAACAATATTTATAGAAGCACATAGTCCAATATCAGCAATTATTGCTGAAAAGGCATCATTCAAAGATAAAAATATAAATAAAGAGTTTGATGGATTTTGGTCAAGCTCCCTCACTGATTCAATTGAAATGGGAATGCCTGATATTGAAGCTTTAGATGTATCTAAAAGACTTTCTAATATAGATAGTATTTTTGATGTTACAACAAAACCATTAATAATGGATTTAGATACTGGAGGGAAAGTTGAGCATTTTCAAATTAATATTCGTACTATCGAAAGACTTGGAATTTCTGCTGTAATAATCGAAGATAAAAAAGGATTGAAAAAAAATTCATTATTTGGAAATGAAGTAGCCCAAGCTCAAGAGGATCCAGACGTTTTTGCGGAAAAGATTGCTATGGGTAGAGCTAATAGATTAAGTAGTGATTTTATGATTATTGCAAGGATTGAAAGCCTTATTTTAGAGAGCGGGATGGATGATGCTATTTTAAGAGCAAAAAAATATGTAGAAGCAGGAGCTGATGGAATTATGATACATAGTAGACAAAAGGAACCTGATGAAATTTTTCATTTTGCCAAGCTCTTCAGAACTCACTTTAATCATGTTCCTTTAGTTTGTGTTCCTACTAGCTATAACCATGTTAAAGAAAGTGAACTTCAAAAAGTTGGATTTAATATTGTGATTTACGCGAATCATTTAATGAGATCCTCTTATCCTGCTATGCAATCTGTGGCTCAAAATATTCTTAAGTATGGAAGATCTGCTGAAGTTGATAAAGAATTAATCAGCATTAAAGATGTATTAGAGTTGATCCCAGGTACAAAATAGTGATAGACCCTAAAGATTTTATAGATGGACTAAGGTTAGCGGGGATTGATTTTGCAACGGGTGTCCCAGATTCCCTTTTAAAAGATATTTGTGCATACATAACAAATTCATTTGATAAGGAAAATCATATTATATCTACGAATGAAGGGTCGGCTTTATCCTTTGCAGCAGGATATTATTTGTCTAGAAGAAAACCGGCTCTTGTTTATATGCAAAATTCAGGCCTTGGGAATGTTATTAATCCAATCACATCACTTCTTCACCCACAAGTATATGGAATACCAGCAATATTATTGATAGGATGGAGAGGAGAGATAGATGAAAGAACTAGTATACAGTTAAAAGATGAGCCTCAACATAAAAAGCAAGGAGCCAGTACAGAAGAATTATTAAAAATTTTAGATATTGAATATAAAGTTATTAATTCTAGTACAAAAAATATAAAATCTATAATTCGCGAATCAAAAGAAAAAACTTTAAAGTTACAAGCTCCTGTCGCAATTTTAGTAAAGAAGAATTGCTTTTCTTCATATAAATTAAAAGAAAATCCTCAGAATTATTCACTTAATCGTGAAGAGATAATTTCTAATATTGTTAAAATAATTCCTTCAAATATTCCTATAGTTTCAACTACTGGTATGGCTTCAAGAGAGTTATTTGAAATAAGAAAAAAAGAAAATATTAGCCATGAAAGAGATTTCTTAACTGTTGGAGGAATGGGCCATGCAAGTCAAATTGCTGCAGGAATAGCTTTTTCCCGACCTAACAGTAAAGTCCTATGTTTAGATGGTGATGGCGCTTTACTTATGCATACTGGTTCATTAGCAATTAGTGCCGATTGTAATAATCTAGTTCATGTCCTTTTAAATAATGAGGCACACGATTCTGTGGGTGGACAGCCTACAAAGGGAAGGTTTTTGAAATTTAGCGAAATTGCCAAAAGTTTTGGTTATGGTACATCTATAACTGTTTTGGATTCAGATCAATTAAGAGTTGCAATTGATAATGCAATTGAATCAAAAAAAAGCACATTTATAGAAGTTAAATGTAATAAAGGTAATAGATTAGATTTGGGTAGACCAGATAGAACTCCAAAAGAAAATATGATTGACTTTATGAATTTCTTAAATTATGAATAAAACAATTTAACATTGGATATATGAAGAAATTTGAGAACTCAATTAAAGATTTTGTTGCAAAGAGGAACTCAGACAAAATACTTTTTACAGCAGGACCATCTTCTATCACTGAAGCAAATATTAATGGTTTAAGACCATGTTTTGGTAGGGGAGACCATGACTATGAAAATCTTGAGAAAAGAGTCTTAGATAAATTAAAGAAACTTTCAGGACATAGTCAATTAGCAAGAATGCAGGGATCAGCATCATTAGCCCTCGAAATAATGATAGTTAACTTCCTTTATGGGAAAGTGCTCTTAATTGATACTGGATTTTATAGTCAAAGACTTTACTCGATAATTAATTCATCTTTAATGCATAAAAATCATAATTTCAAGAATGTCCAAGTAGTTAATTGGAAAAATATAAATGAAGTAAAAGGTAAATTTGATTGGGTTGTTTCTTGTTATACAGAAACCAGTTGCGGACTAAAATTACCTATTAAGTTTCTTCAAAAAACTTCAGAAAAATTATCAGCAAAACTAATGCTTGACGCTACAGCATCAATAGGATTAGAAGAAAACCATAAAATAGCAGAAGTTATTGCATATAGTTCTTGTAAGGGACTTTTTGGACTTACTGGAGCAGCTTTCATTGCATTTAATGAATTTCCTGAAAATAAGGTTGATTCATTTTATTTGAATTTGAATAATCATTTAGAAAAAAAAATGACAGGTCCTTATCATCAAATATGTTCTATGGATTTTATACTTGAAAATTATTCTTTCTATAAATCAGCTGTATTAAATAATAAAAAAATATTTGTTGAAAAATACAAAGAGAATTTAATTTATCCTTTAGATTATCAACCTCAACTTTGTACCTATGTAAATTTTAAAATTAAGTCTCTTGATAATAGAGCTATTTTATACCACCCGAGATCTAATTTAGATGGAAGTGTTGTTTGCCATTTAGGTGAGGTGCATTTAGGTAATAATGCAAAAGGAGATATTCTCAACTCTATTGGAAAAGATTCATGAAAAGAATAATGGTAGATATGTCAGCGACTTTAATACATCATGGGCATATTAGATTACTTAAAAAAGCCGCTGAATATGGCTATGTAGTGGTTGCCCTCACAACTGATCAAGAAATAATAAGTAAGAAAAAGTTTGTGCCAGAACTTAAATTTTCAGAAAGAGAAGAAGTATTAAATGCTATAAAGTTCGTAGATGAAATAGTTCCATCTCCATGGTTAATTGATTCAAAATTCCTAGATAAACATAATATTGATCTTTTAGTCCATGGGGAAGATAATTCAAATCCAATTAATGCTGAAAGATTATTGATTTTGCCAAGAACTGAAGGGATTAGTTCATCATTATTAAGAGAAAGATCAAAGTCTTCACTTGAACAAATTTCTAATGACTCTTAATTAAGTTGATATATAAAAACTAAGTTTTATGTATATTGTAAATTAGAATAACTAAAGTCCTTTTGAGTATAATAATTTTGTTATTAATTAATGCATGTCATTTATAAATTATCAGGAAAAAATAAATCAATTTAATCCTCTAACTAGAAAAGTTATTCTTATATCAATAGATCTTTTTTTATTCCCAATATCTACTTTGTTTGTTTTTTGGATTATGGGATCAAATCCTTTTAGTAATGATTCAAGAAATTCATTATTACTTATTTTAATGAGTAGCATTGTAGGAACTTCAATTTTCCTTTTCTCTGGTCAGTATAAATCAATAACCAGATATGCAGGAAGCGCTGCTTTTTATAGTATTTTTTTTAGAAATTTATTACACGTTTTAGTTCTCTCTACTTTAAGTTTTATTTTTAATTTAAAAATCCAACCTTTAGGTTTTTGGGTCTTATTACTAATTTTTTGTACATCAACTACTGCTTTTTATAGATACTTAATTAGAGATCTTATTATTAAATTACGTTCATTGAAAAAACAATCGGTTGTGGTTATTTATGGAGCAGGAGCCGCAGGGGCCCAATTAGCTGCAACCTTAAGAATGAATGGCAGACATGTTGTTGCTTATTTTGTAGATGACAATTCTCTTTTATGGAATAGAACTATAAATAATATTAGTGTTTTACCTCCAAGTGCTCTTGAAAAGGTTACGAATCAGATAAATCAAGTTTTTTTAGCAATACCTTCAATTTCTAAAACTAAAAGAGCCAAAATAATAGAATTCGTACAGCAAAAAGGTTTAAAAGTTAAGCAAGTTCCTGCAATTAACGATCTTACGAGTGGAAGGTTAAAAATAGACGCTTTAAGACCAATAGATATTGATGATTTATTAGGAAGAGATCCAGTAGCTCCAGACCAGAATTTGTTATCAGAGGAAATCTTATCATCTATAATTTTGGTTACTGGTGCAGGAGGATCAATTGGTTCTGAATTGTGTAGACAAATCATAAATTTGGAACCAAAAAAACTAATACTTTTTGATAATAGTGAGGTAAGTCTTTACAAAATAAATCAAGAATTATCGAATCAGAATTTAAAAACAAATTTTATAGTTCCTATCTTAGGATCTGCCACAAATTCTCGTTTAATTAAAAAAATCATAGAAGACCATGAAGTATCTCTTATATTCCATGCGGCAGCTTACAAACATGTACCTTTATTAGAAGATAATCCTTTGCAGGGTATTTATAATAATGTATTTTCTACAAGTTGTATTTGTATTGCAGCAGAGCAAACTTCTTTCATAAAAAAAGTTATTCTTATTTCCTCTGATAAAGCAGTAAGGCCTACTAACATAATGGGTGCCTCTAAACGTTTATCCGAATTGGTTGTGCAGGCTTTTGCATACAAAAATAAAGATTTTGAAAAAAAATTTAAAACTTGTTTTTCAATGGTAAGGTTTGGGAATGTACTTGGTTCATCAGGTTCTGTGGTACCACTTTTTAAAAAACAAATAGAAGCAGGGGGTCCCATTACTATTACAGATCCAAATGTTATGAGGTATTTTATGACCATTAAAGAAGCTGCTCAATTAGTTATTCAAGCAAGTTCTCTGGCAGAGGGAGGGGATGTCTTTTTATTAGATATGGGAGAGCCAATAAAAATTTGGGAATTGGCTGAAAAAATGTTAAGTTTGAGCTCTTTAGCTGTTAAAGACAGTAAAAATACTAAAGGTGATATTGAAATTGTCTCAACAGGATTAAGGCCAGGGGAAAAATTATATGAGGAATTATTAATTGACTCAAATAGCCAATCCACAGCACATCCATTAATATTTAAAGCTAATGAAAAATTTATATCTCCAGAAAAGTTATTTCCAAAAATAGATTTATTAAAAAAATATCTTTTAGAAATTAATGAAAAAAAATCATTAGAATTAATGAAAGAATTAGTGCATGAATGGGATAATGGTATGTAAGTCCTACAATAAAAATCTATTTAATAAATGTATATTATCTAAAAATATTCAAGTCATCCTAATTATTTATTTTGCTGAGCTATTAATTTATAAGATTTAATATAGATTCTTTTTGATTAATAATTATCATTGATTCTGTAGTGTAAGAAGGCAATTTATAGTTATAAAAAAAATACCCACAAGTAGCTTCAGTCTGATATGAAATAGCTTTAATTTTATTTAGTTGGCAATAACTTAGAACTGCAGATACATCGGTTATTAATAATGAATTTTTATTTAAAAATTCATCAGGTGTTAAATATTTAGGGAGAATTTCAACTCCTTTATTTTTCAAGATAGTTATAATTTCTTTTTCAAATGCCACTATAGATCTGGGATGCAGTTTTGCATAGATTTTTAAATCAGGTTTATGAAATTTAATAAAATTAACTAATTCAATCCAAGTATCTAAAGCTAAATAAAATTGTTTTTTAGATTGACCTTTATCAAGCAATAGACTTGGTAATAAATATAGTTTTTGGTATGAAGAACTTTTTTTTTTTACTAAAAAAGTTTCCCTGATTTAATAAAAACGAATCTGCTTTAAGATTTTTATTATGCCATTTTGGTACATCAATAAGCAAAGAATTTAGACCAACCCTATCATGAGCAATTAAGCTATCAATTGGTACTCCTTGATTTAATATTATTTTTGGGATAATTTTTATCTGTTGAATTCTATTATAAGGGATAGTCTTAAGACAAATAAATATTAATCTAAGAATTTCTTTATTTTTTTTTAGAATATCTATTAATCTTGAAATTCTGAAAACTAATTTAGTTTTTATTAGAAAATTAAGACTATTACTTTTACTTAAAATTGAGAATATTTTTTGATCTCTTACTCCATGAGAAGGATAACCAGAACCTTGATAATAATAAAATTTAAAATTTGTTTTTAAAGAAATTGATACTAGATAGGAAATATAACAATGCAACCTAGTTGGATTACAGCAAAATATATGCTTTATTTTTTTTTTAATTATAAAATCTTTAAAATATAAAAATAACTCTTTACATTGATTTATATCTGACTCTACATTAGGGATATAAAAAATATTTAATTTAAATTTTTTTATAATCTTGTTAAGAGTTTCTTTCTTATCTACTTTATTAGTTTTGGGAATGAAAATAAAAAGTTTATCTGAATTCTTTTCTGAAATTGAATTTAAGAAACATGGATCATAAACTAATAAATCAATATGAGAACCTATTAATAATTTATTCATTACAAATTTATTTATAAAACAAAATTATCACATCAATTTTTTTAGAAATTATTAATTTAATAATTTGTATTAAATTTTTCTAAAATATAATAAATAATTACTAATTTCTTTGGTCTTTTTTTCTAAAAAATATGCTGATTTATTAATTAATTTTGAAAAAATAATTTCTAAGAATATATCTTTTAAATAGCTGTCCAGCCACCATCCACAAAATATTGCTGCCCTGTAGAATATGATGATAAATCGGAACATAAATATAAGACCATTCCAACCATATCTTTAGGTTTTGCCATCCTTCTTAAAGGCGTTCTTTCTGAATAACTTTTTACAAATTCAGGATCATGATTATTCTCTACACCTCCTGGAACAATTGTATTTACTCTTATACCTTTTTCTCCCCAATAAGTAGCAAGCCATCTTGTAAGACCGTGAACACCAGCTTTTGCTGCGGCATAGCTAGCTAATGAGTTAAATGGCATATCTTTATAAATGCGATGATCAGGTCCAACGACACCATAAGTACTTGAAATATTTATGATAGAACCACCTCCACAATTTAACATTAATTTCCCAGCTTCTCTTGAGACCAAATATACACCTGTGAGGTTTACTTTTAAGTTTTTTTCCCATATTGCTAATTTAGAATCCTCAAAACTTGTAAAAACTTGACCTTCTCTCATTAAATGTTCGCCAGTAGCAGCTGCATTATTAATAACAACATCTATCTTTCCAAATTCAATATTTATCTTTTTAAATAAATCGATAATTTCATTCTCAAAAGATAAATCTAATTCCATTCCAAATATTTTTAAAGATTTAGTTTGAGATAATTTCGCAGCTATCACTTTAGGATTTGTTTGCTTTAGATCAGCCATTATTACTTTTGCACCTTGATGAGCTAATTCCTGGCAATATGTTTTCCCCAGTAGGCCTGTACCTCCTGTGACTAAAATGATTTTATCTTGAAGATCGAATATCATGTTTTTTTTGGGGAAATTCATTATTTATACATTAAAATTATAATAATTTCTCTTAAATTAAGAACAGAGATTTAACTATATAATTGTAAAATATTGATTTAAATTAATCAAATGATATATGAATTATTTGCTTTGATTTTTTTTATCAATTTTTCTAAATAATCTAATCTTATTTTTTTACTAGAATAATAATTTTAGTATTTTCTTTCTAATCATTTTTTGTAAAATATAAATAAAGTTAAAATTATATAATTTCACAAATATAATTAAAACAATATTTATATCTACAAAAATTTTGAAGAATATCTAGTTGTAATTTAACATTATTTTACTCTAAATATTTAGTTAGTAAATTTTAAACTATTTCTTCTTTTTTTCATGAAATACTCAATTATTTCAAAATCAAATTCAGAATCAGGATCAAAAATTTTCTTCAATTCATATAAAAATAACCCTTAGATTTTCCATCAAGTAATCCCTCTGAATTTTTTAGAAAATTTGGATTTAGAACATAAATTGATGCAATATGTTCGTAAACTTTTGGAGCATTTTGCCTACATAAAATTGGCTTATCTAAAGCTTTTGAAATTTTCAGATGTTAATTTTATCATATTAAAACATATAAAAATAAAGGTTTTTTCTCGCTAAATACACAGAAAAAATAGTATCAACATTAGACTTGTTATATAGATCTTTTGATTTATAAATATCATTCACATCTATAATAGGAGATTTACAATAGAGGTATCCGAAAATATCGAATTTTTTATTATAGAATTTTTCACATTCAAAGAAAAAAATTAGCATTACTTCTTGAAAATGGAGTTGATATATAAATCATTTCTAAATTTTCAGTAAATCTTTTAAATTTTATTCTATCATCTTTTAAAAATGATGCGTTTTAAATAAAGTCTCATATTGAGTTATCAGCATTTGGAGGAAATATACTTTTTGATTCAGTAGTCATTTCATCTTTAACAAAATTTGGTTGATGCTAAATACATTCAGCACCAGACTTATAAGCTTCATTAACCATATTCCTATTCTTAGCTATGTTGTTAATACTTCCTTGATGATTGATTCCTATTTCAGCAATAATTAAGAGATAATTATCCTCACTTATTTGTCTTTCTTTAATCTCCACTTCTATTATTTTTTACAAAGATCAATTTTTATATTAGCAACATTATGCAAGTGTATATAAGTAAATTTTTTATATCAAAGAGATAATGCAAGATTGTTTAATTTTATTATAATTTTTATTTTTAATTATTTTAAATATAAAGCTTAGATATATTTTAAATTTAGAAAACAGATGGTATATTTGTATTCCCCGAGCGATAAGAATTTCCTTTTTTTCTATATATATCAGGTGGAACATTTTTGAATTTATCGGAATGATATTTTTCATAAAAGTCTCCACTAGAAAAGGGAGTGTAAGTATAAAATAAAATTATTCTTTTTTTATCTGACTTATTTGAATATGAAGAATGAGGGACATAGCTATCAAAGCATATTAAATCACCTTTATTAGTTTCTTTCTTCTCTAAAGTTACAGAATCCTCTGGCATGTCTTCAAAATAATCAGTTTGCATATCAGTGAATCTAGGGCCAAAATAAATACAACCATTCTCAACATTTGTATCACATAGTGGAATAGCTATATTAACGTGTTTATTGCAATACATTCCCCATCCTGCAGAAACATCTTGATGGGGAATGAATCCTTCACCACCAGGGTATTTAAAATTAATTTTATCTTTGAAAAGAATAGGTTTCTCTCCTAATAAGTCATGAGCAATTTTAATTATTCGTTTGTCATTTGCTAACTCTAAAAAAAATTTATTAAATTTGACAAAATATTCAATTCTATTAATACGTCTAATCTTTTTCTCGTAAAATTTCCAAATATAATTTTTTCTATCTATTTCTTCTTCTAAAAATTTCACATTCTCATTGATTTTCTCAATTTCAAAACTAGAGAAAGAATTTTTAATTATTTTCACTCCAAATGAATCCATCCAGATAGGTTTATTTAAAATCGGCTTCATAAAGGATTTATAAAAAAATTTTATCATTTAATTGTATGTTAAATAATTTTTTTTTGCAAAATTCGTAAAGGTATATAGTGATGGATTTATTCCTAAAAATCATTTAATTAAATTTAGGAAATAGGAATTATAAGAATTACAAATGTAAATAAATTCTTTCTTTTACGTTAGATTCAATTTTTATATTAATTATCCTCTTATTGGTATAATTACAGGATAATTTTTTTTTTAATGAGAAAGTCTGAGACAAATAAATATAAATTATTAGGAATAAATTTTATTGTTCTTTGCTTTTTATTTATTCTTCCAGCCGCTACTTTGAACGGGTATAGGGGATTAAAGAAGCTAATTTTTTTATTTACTAGTAAAAGTGTTTTTGAAGATCCTAGATCTACTTATCCAATTTATAAAAATAAGGAAGTTACAAAACAGGTCTTTGCAGAACTTAATTTTTTAGAAACTGAATATAAATCATTTATTGGTTGGAGAAGGAAAAAAACTAATCAAAAGTATACTAATATAAAAGGAAATTACTATACAAGAGTTTCAAAAGGTGAAAATATAAAAAATTCGACTTGGTTTTTTGGAGGTTCAACTATCTGGGGCACTGGTGTAGGAGATTCTGAAACTATTCCTAGTATTTTTAACGAAAAAACAGGATTCAATGTTTTTAATTTTGGAGAGAGTGGTTGGGTTGCAAGACAATCTGTAAATCAATTATTAAACTTAATTTCTGATGGAAATATCCCGTATAGGGTTATTTTTTATGACGGGGTAAATGATGTAATTTCAAGATGTAGAAGCGACTATAGAAAAATTGCTATTCATGCTAGGGAAAAAAAAATTGCTTCTGCTATTAATAATCAAAGAAAACCTATAAATTATATTTCAGAGATTATTCTTGAGCCTTATTTAAAAATTAAAAACCTTTATAATAGAAAAATTTTAACCAGCAGCTATGATTGTCATATTAGTTTAGAAAAATCAAAAAATGTAGCTACATATCTTGTGAATGATTGGTTTTCAGCTTTTCTAATTTCAAAAGCAGCAGAAGCAAAATTCTATGCGATATTACAACCCACAATTTTTGACAATGAATCTAATTTTGAATATTTTAATTCTGAAGAGAAATCTTTGTTGCCTATCTATAAACTTCAATATGAGAGTGTCTATCCAAAAATTATTGAAGCAATAAGGACAAAATGTTTGATACAAAAAGAATTTTGTAATTCTTTTTTAAATGGTACTAAATGGATACCAAAAGATGCAAAAGTTTTTATGGATTTTTGTCATCTTACTAAAGAAGGCAACACCATAATTGTAGATGAAATAATTAAAGGAATATCTAATAAATGATGATAATATTGTTTTTAAACTAAAATTTTGTTTTGAAAAAATACGTTCTTGGAATTTCTTGTTTTTATCACGATAGTGCAGCAACATTAATTTGTAATGGGGAAATATTAGTTGCAGTTCAAGAAGAACGTTTTTCAAGAAAAAAGCATGATTCTGGATTCCCTACTCAATCCATCTTTTATTGTCTAAAATCTCAAAATATTGATTTAAGTAATATTGAAGCTATTATTTATTATGAAAAACCTTTACTTACTTTTGAAAGGCTATTAGAAACATATTTAGTTACTGCTCCTAGGGGGGTTAGATCATTTATTGCTGCGATGCAAGTTTGGCTTAAAGAAAAATTATTTATAAAATATGAATTAAAAAAAAGATTGAGAGCTATCCAGAAAAAATTTGTTCTTAATGAAAAACCTCATTTGCCAGAATTACTTTTTGCTGAACATCATCAATCTCATGCTGCTGCTGCTTTTTATCCAAGTCCATTTCAGGAGGCTGCTATACTTTGCATGGATGGTGTAGGTGAATGGGCCACCACCTCTACATGGATCGGTAAAGGTAATAAAATTAAACCGATTTGGGAGATAAATTTTCCTCATTCTCTAGGACTTCTTTATTCAGCCTTTACATATTATTGTGGCTTTAAAGTTAATTCAGGTGAGTATAAATTGATGGGACTAGCACCTTATGGTGAACCTAAATATATTAAAAAGATAAAGGAAAATCTTATTCATATCAAAGATGATGGCTCATTTAGGCTTGATATGAGTTTCTTCAAATTCCATCGTGGATTTAGAATGACAAGCAGAAAATTTCATAAACTTTTTAATTCTGAACCTAGAAATAGTGAATCAGAGTTGACACAATTTCATATGGACTTGGCCGCTTCTATACAAGCCGTTACTGAGGAAATTGTGATAAAACTTGGAAAGTCATTAAAAAAAGAAACTAGCAAAAGTAAACTTTGTTTAGCTGGTGGGGTAGCTTTAAATTGTGTTGCAAATGGAAAATTATTAAAGGAAAATATCTTTGATGAAATATGGATTCAACCTGCAAGCGGAGATGCAGGATCTGCATTGGGGGCAGCTTTATTAGCTTGGCACGAATATTTTCAAAATTCAAGAACGGCGAATGATAGCGATTCTATGAAAGGAACATATCTCGGCTGCAGATTTACAAACGCAGAAATAATAAGTTATTTAAAAAAGATTAATGCACCTTATGAAAAACTTAATGATGATAAACTTTTCGATAAACTTTCAGAAATCATAGATTCAGGAAAAGTTGTAGGGTGGTTTAATGGTCCAATGGAATTTGGCCCACGAGCGTTAGGAGCTAGATCCATAATAGGTGATCCAAGAAATATTAAAATGCAAAGTATTATGAATCTTAAAATAAAATATAGAGAAAGTTTTCGCCCTTTTGCGCCTTCAGTTTTAGAAGAAGATTTGGAAACTCAATTTGATTTAAATACCAAGAGCCCATACATGTTATTAGTTGCCCCAATTAAGAAAGAACTTTGCAAAGAAATGACTGAAAAGCAAAAGAAACTATTTGGTATTGAAAAATTAAATATACCAAGATCTTCACTACCAGCAATTACGCACGTTGACTATTCTGCTAGAGTTCAAACAGTTAGTAAAAAGACTAATCCTAGATATCACAAATTAATAAGTGCTTTTAAAAATAAAACGGGATGTCCCACTATTATTAATACTTCATTTAATGTAAGAGGTGAACCAATAGTACTTAATCCTCAAGATGCCTATAGATGTTTTATGAGGACTGAAATGGATGTTCTAGTCTTGGAGAATATAATTCTTTTTAAGAGTGAGCAGCCCAAAACTCAAAAAGATGAAACTTGGATGCAGGAGTTTGAATTAGATTAATGTTAGAAAAAAAAATATCCCGAAAAAAACTAAGAGAATTTGGATATCTCATTGGAATTGGTATTCCATTTTTAATTGGTACAATATTTCCCTTAATAAGTGGCCATAATATAAGAATTTGGACTTTTGTTTTTGGTATAATTTTTATTTTTTTTGCTGCTATAAAACCAAATATATTATTTTACCCTTATTTAGCTTGGATGAAACTAGGTTTTTTGTTAGGTTGGATAAATAGCAAATTAATATTAGGTTTAATTTTCTTTTTAGTACTTCAACCTATTGCCTTAATTATGAAATTATTCGGCTATGATCCTTTGAGGTTAAAAAAATCAAATAAAAAATCTTACAAAGAATATAGGAAAATTATATTAATTGACTTAAAAAAGATTTTTTAAAATTTAACTTTATAGAACTTTTTAGAGGTATTTAGGCTTTTCTAAAAGTAAGTTTCTTGTATTGGTTAGGCCCTCTTATTTTTAATATAATTCTGATAAATTTTTAATTGTTCTTACGTAAGAATCAATGATTAATACACTTATATATACAAATTTTTAAAATCCGAGTTTATATATTTTTATATTAATAAATATTTTTTTTAATAAAGTAAGTATGAATACTTTTAATAAGCCTATAATTAAAGTAATAGATAAAAGATTTGATCAAATGTATTTATAAATTATTTTGGGAGACAAGGTCTACGCCATTTATTATCCCAAAAATGGTTAGTATCCCATCTAGGTAACTTAAAAATAAAATCTTTATCTTCTTTAAATTTTGCAGGACCAATATCGGTAGAAAAACCTAAATCAATATTAAGTTTTCTCATTATTTTTATAGTATTAAAATCATAACCTCCAAATGGGAAACTTATTGAAATCGGGTCTTTATCTGATATAAGATAAAAATCTTTAAGAAATAATAAGCTATTTTCAACTTCTTCCTTTTGCTCCAAAAAATTGAGATTATTTAGCCATCTATGAGTATCACCATGACTTCCAAAAGACATGCCCTTATTCTTCATCTTAATAAGATCTTTTTTGTTAAGGTAAAGTTCTGATGCTAAATCAGACTGTTTTTTGCATATGAATTTTTCAAGAAGTATATTTATGATCCGCTTCCTATTTTTTTCACCAATTAAATCTTTCTGAAGAATTCTTTTAAGAATAAGTGTATTTCTATTATCATAATTATTTGTAGTATTGAAATTTTCTAGGTATGATTTTATATCAATTTTTTGGTTGTTTAGACTTAATTTATATTTAAAAATAGTACATAATTCATATATTAAATCTAAAATTTCTTTTATTTCAATTCCTCTTTTTCCAATAAGCATATGTATAGCATTCACATCTAAAATATTCCCATTTAATATTTGACTAGGTGGAAAGAAAAAAGCATTCAATTCTTTCTCGTACAAGTAATTTGCACAAAATAAATGATCTTTATACCCATCATCAAAAGTTAATAAATAGGCTGATTCTTGTTCATTATTTAAAAAGTATTTGATTTTTTCTAAATCATTACAATTAACTATTGAAGAAGTTTTTTCAAAAAATTCTATTTGAGATACAAATTCATTTTTTCTTCTGCAAAATGTGTCGTATTCATATTCTTCATTATTTCTTACATAATGATACATCAAAATATTTATAACCATATCTATAAAATCTTTTATCTTATTTTTCTATAATACAATAGAGGATTTTACCTTTTTTCATTACTTAATTTTATTATTATCAAATTATTTAATTTATTATTAAGGTAAATATTTTTGCTTAGTAAGCATTTTGAGGGAAATCTTAATTTTAATAAATCCTTAGGTATATTATATACTTAGAAAAAAGGTTAATACTCTATACTATTTAATTAAGTGTTATTCTTACTAAAAGGATTAACTTTTTTAATGTATCATCTTATTTAAATTTATGATATTTTAGCTTAAGTTTTTTTCTAATTAAAATTTTAATTGACCTTTCTTTTGATTTAAAAATTTGTTATCTGAATTTAGTTATCCTTATGCAAACTTATTTCGAAAATAAAAGTTTTGGAAAAATCATTTGAATTTTTTAATAAAAAGTCGATATTTATTAGTTTAATAATCGGTAAAGTTATTCTTTTACCAATAATTTATTTTTTATTTAATTTTTTTGATGAAAGGACTAATGCATTGTTTCTTTTGCCAGATATTATTAAATACGAGGATTCTGAGAAAATTTTAAATTTATTTAATTTTGGTTCTTTGGTTCCAAATGTTGGCTATATGTCATTACTTTATTTAGTAAAAAAATTAACTTTCATTCATAGCTTAAAATTATTTATTAATTCATTAATTTCTTTAATATTTATTTCTTTTTCGCAAACTTTAATTTTAGATTTAGTTTTCAAGGAAAATAAGTTTGCTAGTAATAAATTAAAATTTACAGCATTATTATTAAGTATTTCGAATTTTTATATTCTAATTTATTCTTTTAAACCCTCTTCTGATGTTTTTGGTTGTTTTGGCATATCAATACTAATGTTGGCTCTCGTTAGAGCTCAAAAGATAAATTTTAATAAAAACTATACGTATTTTCTAAATTGGACTTTTATTTTTTTAATCACGTGCTTATTTAGAAATAATTTGATTCTTATTTTACCTTTTATACTTTTTACTAAAATTAAAAAAATTCTTATAAAGTCAATATTTTCTTTTGATAATAAAAAAAGGTTTTTTATATTATTAGCAATAACTGCTTTGTTGGTGATAAATATTTTTCAATTTGCTTCTGCATTTTTACCCTACATATATCAGCAACAACATTGGGGTTTGATTACGATTTCTAATGAACTTAATAGCTTATCTTCCTTTTCTTTTATAAAAGATATTTTAATTTTTATTTCATCTAAATTTATTTTTTTATTAAGTGCAAGAGAAGCTGTAGGTATGTCAGGTGATTGGTTAATAAATTCGCAAGAAGATATTATTTTCACTTCAAATCCAATTTTTACAAATATTTTACCCTCAATAATCTTATTTATAATAAATATGTTGGGCTTAATTTCAATATTTAAATTTTTCAGTAAAGAATTCAGAAACTCTTTTTTATTTAGTTTAATTCCTTTGATTCCAATTTTAAGTTTTGCAGCTCATCATAGATACTTTTTACCTTATTCATTGATTACTACTGCAAGTCTCCCTTTTTTATTCCAAACTAATCTTTTTGAAAATAAATAATTTTAAGCATAAAATTTAAGCCTACAATTTAAAATAATATAAATAAAATGCTACATAAAAAAGGTAAACTCAATTCTTAAAGAAAAAATCTTTTTGAAGATAATTTTTACTATAAAATTTTATAAATGTAAAAAATTTATTTTTTATTTATTTATATGTCTATTTTTTTTGAATATATAAATTACAAAAAATTTTTAAATGAATTATTCCTTTTAAAATATAATATATAATTTAAAATTATGATTTTATAAATTAAGATTTCTAATATTTAATGTTTAATTTTTTATGATTCTATTTATTTTCTTTAATTATTAATTCAATAATAATTTATTAATTTTGATTTTTTTTTTCAAAAATTATTATATTTACAATTAATTAAATGAGTTAAAATTATATAAATTATAGTATTGTTCTTTAGATGAATATCTATAGAAAAAGAATATGTTTGGTTTTGCCTCATTTGGATGATGAGTTTGCTTTAGCACCTTTAATAAAACACTTAGCTAGATTTAATGAATTTAAAGTAATTTTTTGTGCAGAAAGAAAGAATACTTCTTTAAGTATCCAGAAACAAAGACGAAAAGAAAATAAATCATCACTTAATTATCTAGGGATAAAATATGAAGATGTTTTTTATATTAACGATTACTATTTAATAGAAGATATGAAAATTCATCTTTCTAAAAAAATTATATATAGTTATTTATCTGAGATGAATATTTTATTTAAATTTGATATCCTACTTACTTTAAATCTCGAGGGAGGTCATCCAGATCACGATAGTTTATCTCTAATAGTAAAAAAATTCTCTAATGATGAAAATATTAAAGCTTATTATTTCCCAGCATATAATCATAGAAAAACTTTAATTTTCATACCTTTTAGTGTATTTAAACCTTTAAAATCTCAAGAATATTTTTTCCAGCAATATCGAATCAAACGTTTCTCTTGGATAGCTTCATTTTTTGTAGCTTTAAACTATCGCTCTGAATGGAGGGCAATGATAAAGATTATACCTTTTATTATTTTTAAAGTATTAACTTCTAATTTTATTCTCTTCACTGAGAAACTAGACCCTAAATCAATTGATTGGGATAGATCGCTTACTTATTCTCGATATGGTGTTGATTCTTCCTTGATTTTAATTAATTAATTAAAAGTAATTAATTAAATTTAAAAACAAAATATAAGTTAATTACTGATAAAATAGAAAAGTTAATTAAAGGAAATTATTAGTTATAAAGATGGAAATAAACAAAAATTTGAATGATGATATATTAATTTTAGTTCCAGTATTTAATGAGTCAGAAAATATTATTAAACTTATTAAAGAACTTAGAAAATATTTTAAAAATATACTTGTTATTGATGATGGAAGTATAGATGATACCTTGTATTTATTAAATAAGAATAATATTAACAACTTAAGTCATATTATTAATCTTGGTCAAGGAGCCGCCTTAGATACTGGATTAAATTATTTTATTAATTATACTAATTTTAAATATGTAATTACTTTTGATGGAGATGGTCAGCATCAACCAATTGACGCTCATAAATTGAGTTTAGAAATAAGGAGTGGAAATTACGATGCTATTATAGGATCTCGATTTATAATGGATGAATCTAAAAATAAAATACCCTTCATAAAAAGAATTACATTAAATTTGGCAAAAATATATGAAAGAGTTTTCTATGGAATTGTTTTATCAGATGCGCATAATGGTTTAAGAATTTTGGAAAGATTTTTAGTTTTAGATTCAATTCTACCTATAAAAAGTTGTAGGATGAATCATGCAACAGAGTTATCAGCAAAAATTTTTCACTCTAATTTAAAATTTATTGAATATCCTGTTTTTATTAAATATAAAGGCAAAAAGTCTCAAAGCCCTATAAATGCTATAAATATCTTAATTAATAAAATTTTTTATCATTAATGTATTTATACACAAAAGTTATTTTCATAATCTTAATTTCCTTTTCATACTTCAGTATCTTTCTATCAGGCAATACTAATCTTAAAGCTTTAAATAAGGTATTTCTAATCTCTTTTGCATCTTTGATCTTCCTTGGAATAATTTTTCAAGAGACAATTATGAATAATCTTGCTGAAATCCTTGGCGTAGGCTATGGGCCAGAGGCTATTTTATATTTATTTATTTGTATGAGTTTATCAATAAATTTTATATTGGCAAAAAAAGTAATAATTTTAGAGGGAAATATCAAGAAAGTTGTTCAAAAAATTTCCCTTTTAACTGAAAAAAAGTATTAATTAGTTCTTAATCTTTAATATTTTAAAACACTAAGTCGTTGTAATTTTTTGCAATTCTGTTTTTTAGTATTTTCTAAGTACATGATTTATGTAATATTTAAAATAATCTAGATGGAAGTTGAAATACAACTCAAATTATGGCATTCACTTAAAGATAATAAATTTCTGAGAAAGGAAAGAGAAAGTTACCATAAAAGGTATAGCAATTACCACTGCTAAACTTGAAGAGAAACCTAAAGAAATTATTGTTTTAATTAATAACCATTGTAATATCCAGCTTAATATTACTAAGAGGGTGTAAGCTGCAGGATTACCTGTACGCTTGAAAACAAGATACTTATTAGCTAAGTATCCTAAATAAGCATGTATAGTTTGACTTATAAAAGTCGCTAAACCCAAAGGGAAAATAAATAGTATTAATACCAATAAACTATTACTTAAAAGTGTTATTAGAAAACCAATAAAAACAAAAATTATAAAGGATTTCGATTTGATAAATCTAAAATTATTCACATTCAGTTTTGAAAATAACAAATTATATAAAATTCATCTTTTGATATATTCTATTATGTCTTAAAAGATATCTAAATCCGCCATATTTATCTTCCAATTATTGATATCCAATATTTCAGGCGAGGGTTTGTCCTTAATTACTATGAATAATTCTAGTGGTGTTGGCAAAAGAAAATTAGGAATTCTTGGGAATAAAATATTTGACAATGGATTATTTATTTGGATTGTTCTTAAAGAAATAATTAAATTACATTTTAGCTTGGAAGCTAAAAATATTAACTTTAATAAAAGTAAAATTTCTATAAAAAAACTCTTCTTAGTGATTACAATTTCCATTATGACAAAGATTTTTAACCCAAACTTTTTTGATTCTCTATAAGCTATATATCCTATAAGTTTATTATCTAAAAATATATATTCTAGAAAATAGTTAATTTTACTCTTTGAGCTATATCTCCATCTGATCCAATTTTTGCTTCTTTCACCTTGAATAAGATTGTCTTCATAATAATTTTTTATCATAATTTCAAATTGTTCATTTTCTACATCATTTAAAGAGAAATTAATTTTGAATAATTTTTGGAAATTATTGAGAATAAATTTTTGTAGTTGTAAAGAAAAGGTAATTAGAAAACTTGGAATTTTTATTCTAAATTTTTTATTTTTTATTGAATTAATAATAGGTATTATCCTTAACTCAAGCCTTCCAATTGGCTTAAGATGCAAAATTTTCTTATAAATATTAATAGAAATTTCATTAGGTAGCATTATGCTTAAGTTTGAATTTGGGATATCTTTCTTTATAAAAAAGGGGTTTGTTAGTTTAAAAAAATTATCCAATTTTCTATTTTCTTTATCTATTAATAGATCGCAAAGATTAGCACCATTTATAATATGATTTTTAAAAATAAAGTTTTTCTTTTGATAACTAATCCTTGCTACTAATTTATCTCCAGAATATCCGTTGATCCCATAAGATAAGCCTTCTGGATTATTTAAATATTTCCATTTCAAATGTTCCTCTTGAGATATGGGATTATCCTTAGAATATTCAGCCTGACTTAATAAAGTATATTTTTTGATTATTGGGATATCTACTAATTCTTTTTTTAAAATAAATTTTGAATTCTTCATATAGTTCTAATATTTGCAAATAATAAGTCTTTCTTTTCTTGGATTAATATTCCCAGCTATTGAAATATAAAAATTTTCAAACTCAATAAATGACGAATTAAGCATATATCCATCAATCTTATTTTCTATTGTTTTATTTTCTAGTTTGAAAATCCATTTTGAAAGATCTTTAAAAATGCTCCCTTTTTGCCATTTGATTGCAGCCTCTTTTCGAACCCATAGCTTTAGAACCTCAGAATTTAAAGCTTCATTTTCAAGATCTTTAAGTAATTTTTTTTCATTGTATCCAAAGAATTTGTTGAGTATTTTTTTTGCCTCAAAAAATCTACCTGCCGATTCTATGTCCACTCCTATGTTTTTTAGTGACCAACCTATTAGTAACCCTTCTCTACAATGACTAAAACTTACGCAACCCATATCAGAGGGTAATTTTGGAGGTATCCCAGGTGGAGAAATTATTGGGATATCTAATGCAGGGATTCCTAAAACATTTGATAAAACTTCACGCACGTATCCCCTAGAGTGTTCGTATTGGAATGATCTACTACAAGACATATTTTTTTTCCAATTTATTTCTTTAAAACTAATTGGTTTTAAGGGAGAGTTAATAGGGACAAACCAAAGAGATATTTCTTTTTTAAACATATATATATTTTTAGACAAGATAAATTTTTAGTTAGTTATTTTAATTTTAATAAATAAAAAATTTATTATTTTTAAACATTAACTATTTAAATAAAATTCATAAAAATTGAATTTATTTTCCTCCATTAAGTTTAATTATTTCTCCATTATAAAAGTCTGATTTTTGTATAAACTTGATGGCGTCAACAATATCATCACTCGTACCAAGTCTTCTTGAAGATGTATTAAATATAATATTCTTAATTTGTTCTTTATTAAAAGATTCTATTAATCCTTTTTCGAAATATCCTAATTCAATTATATTTGAGGTAATTCCAAACCTACCATATTCTTTAGATAAAGACTTACTATATCCTATAAGGGCTGACTTACTCGCAGCATATACCCCAGCACCTTTAGCTCCCTCATTCCCAACTATAGAAGAAAAGTGTATGATTCTCCCCCATTTTTGATTGATCATAATCGGGAGAAGAGCTTGTACTAAATAAAGATTTGAAAAAAAGTTCAATTCAAACGTTTCCCTAACCCTATCTATTGGATAGTTAGCTATTAAACCATCAAAACTTTTTACAGCAAGATTCAAAACTGTTATTTGATTTAAAATACCTTTATAGTTCTTAACTAAATTATCTATCTCTTCATGATTAAGAAGGTCAATATTTACACATATGCCTTTCCCGCTATTTTCTAATTTTTTTTTATTACTAATAGCTATTAAGTCATTTTCTTTAGAAAGTTTTTTAAAAAGTTCGTATCCAATTCCACCTGAAGCTCCAGTTAATATAAGCATAAAATCACCAACTAATTATGGTAGATCCTAATGAATAACCAACTCCAAAACCTATAATTAATACCTTATTGCCAGGAATTAGTTTTTTTTCTAAAAAAGCATCTTTTAAAGCTATTGGAATTGAACAAGAAACTGTATTTCCTTTTAGTTCTAAATTAGTGTATGTTTTATGTTTTTCTATACCAATTTTTTCGCATAACAACTCTAATACTAGTTTACTTGCTTGATGGAAGATAAATAAATCGATATCTTTTAAGCTTAAACCATTTTTCTTTAATGTTTTGTTTATTAATTTTGGGACCTGGCTAAGGGTAAATAATAAAATAGCAGGACCATTCATATAAAGTTTTTGTTGGTCGCGTTCTAAATTTCCTCTAGCTCCACTTCCTTCAACAATTAATTCCTTTGAACCAGTTCCATCACAACCAAAGCTGAAATTTCCTATATATGAATCGCTATTGTCTTTTTCTACAATACATGCGGATGATGCGTCACTAAAGATCATTTTATTTGTTCGGTCATTTGAATTGATGTACTTAGAATATGTTTCTGCACAGATAATAAGACAATTATTAATTTCATTGGATTTTAATAAAGAAGAGGCTAATGCCAGTGAATTCACAAATCCTGAACATCCTAAATTAATATCTAAAGCTAAGATATCATTTCTCATGCAAAGCTTTTCTTGCAGAATACAAGAGGAAGGAGGTAAAACATAATCAGGACTTTGAGAAATGAATAACAAGGCATCTATTTCTATAGGTTTAACTTTATATTCTTTGAATAAACTTTTAGATGCACATAATCCTAAATCAAGGCTAGTTTCATCATCCCTAGCGATGTATCTCTGAAAGATCCCTGTTTTTTTTTGAACCTTATCAACTTCCCATTCAGGATGCATTTTTTTTAATTGAACATTAGTTTGGACAATTTTTGGTAAGTAATAACTTATTTTTCTTAAACTTAAACCAGTATTCATTTAATTTTTAATCTTTATAGAGATTATTTTCTTTTAATACTTCTTTAATGGAAGTTATGCTTGTAGCTTTAGATAATGAATTGATTTTAGAACATTTACCCTTTAATACTTGATCTAGTTTTATGAGGATAGATAAATGACCAAGAGAATCCCATAAAGAATGCCAATCTTCATCTCCACTGATTATTGTGCCCTTTTTTAATTCTAAAGCTGTTTCAATTATTTCTATAAGTTCTTTTTCTTGGATCATATTTTTCAATAAGCACAATATATTTCAGTCCAACATATCAACTTACCAAACTTTTGACAATAGTCTATAAATCCATCTTTTTTAAGTTTTTCTAATCTTGCATAATTTTTATATAAATCTTCTGGGAGAAACCACTTATTATGAGAAACTCTTTTGATATTTTGGAAATTATTATTAGCTATTTCAAGAATCCTTTTTGTATTTGATAGAGATATTACAGGAAAGAATATTTTCCCATTATTTTGCAAAAAGTTTTTTGCTTCATTAAGTACTTTTTCGATATTGCTTGTGCCATCGTAACCGGCATTACAAGGTACATTTTTAAACCAGTCAGAAAGTTTGGCAACTTCTTCTGATATACCAGAAATATCATCTACTATAATATCAAACTTATAACCTTTCCAATTTGAAAAAATATTTGATTTAATAGCTTTACCTTCACAATTGTTTAATTTGATATTTAATTCGGCAAACTTTACTGCTTCATTAGAAATATCTGAACAATAAATTTTATTGGCTTTATTAAGTTTTGATAATGATATTCCAACAATACCATTGCCGCAGCCTATGTCTAATAATTTATGAACTTTTTTTATATTGGAAGCAGCAGCAGAAATTAAGAAATCTGATGTTGCTGTAGGATTAAAAACATTATCATTTGTTTTTAAGATAATTTTGATTTTCTCATCGTATTTAGGAATATATTCAATTGTTTTGTAAGACATTCAATTTTTAGATTTAAGTTCAAAATCTTATTAAGTAAATATTAATAAAAATATTAATACATAATTATCAGAATTCTAATATTTTTTTTAATCATGAAAAACATAATAGGTTTATTTGAAATCAATTGCTACATTGATAAATTTAAAATATGATTTCTCATTAGGAAATGTATAAATTTTTCTTGTTTTTCTATCTTTTTTTTTAAAAAAAAAGTAAATATGCGGCTTAATACTCTATTTATAAAACAAATATTTTCTTTATATTATTTATTAGTTTTGAAATAGGATTATTTTAAATCCCACAAAGAATACTCACTAGAAATAATAAAACTTTAAAACCTAAAACTTGTTATGACATATTATTAAATAAAATCTCTCTCATATTATAGTAGGTATCCAAATACTAATTATAAGATAGATCCTGGACCTGATTACACACAAATGCAATATGTAGAATAATGGATAAATAACTATAGTGGGAGAAAACCTAAATTAAGATAGAAAATTAATGAATAAATTAAATTATATAAAAAGTTAATGTATAAATCAAAACTGTAAAAAATTAATTTTATTTTCAAATGATGGTCATCTTAATTGATAGTTTTATAAGTTATTTTATAAGTTGCTTTATATTGATATGTTTAACAATAAAAAATTTATCTTTTAATTATTATTCTAATAGTTAGCAATTTTATAAAGAATCTTGAAATTTTTCTTTTGATCATTTATGCTACAAAAATCTTTATGTATATTATTCATAAAGAATTTAACCATTTTATAAATACCAGGTTTAAATTTAACATCAAGGTTTGTTTGAGCCTCAATTTCATATTTATTTAGCTTTCCTCGATCAGTGCAAAATAATTTCTCTAGAGGCGAGAAATATAATCTTCGCTTATTTGTAGTAAGCTCTAAATTCCATCTTCCTGCAGATTCCCAGTCAGATATATATGAAAAAACTATTCCTTTATCTGTTATACCGCTTCCACTAAATGCAGAAGCATTTTTGTTCCAAAATATTCCTCCAGAATAAAATGCTGAAAAATCTTCTGGGTTTCCACAAAAATATAAAAATAAATCAATTATATGCGATGAATTACACAATAATATTTTATTTTCCAATAAAGCTTTTTTATCAATTTTATCTAAGTAATGGGTCCATTCAGTAAATTCAAAAAATGAAGTTCTTAATCCCCCATCTTGTTTTATGATTTCTTTTGCAAGCTCAACGGATTCATAAAATCTTCTATTATATGCAATTAATACATTTGAAGAATATTGATTAGCCTTTTCATATATAGAATTAATTTCATAGTTATTTAAACCGCCTGGTTTTTCAACAAGTAAATTTTTTACACCGCTTTTAATTAATGAAATGGTTACTTCATGTAGATTAATTTCATCTACGCATATAATCGCGTGTTTAGGTAAAAATTTAGCATTTTTAATATAAAAATCTATTCCACCATAAAAAGGATTAATATTATTTGATTTTTTGAAGTTTTCAGCAGTTTTTTTATTTCTGCAAACTGTTTCAAAGTTTATAGATTGCGCTCTTAATACATCCACATAATTTGAGGCCATTTTCCCAGCACCTATCAGTAATAAATCTATGCTTTTCATATAATGAAAAAATTAATAAAAAATTTAATTTAAAAAATAGAATAAATAAAAGGTGCTACAACTGAACCTTGCGTAAATACTAATAAAGCTCCCATAAAGATTATTGTCAAAATAAGTGGAGCTAACCAATATTTTTTCCGAATTTTAAGAAAATCCCAGATATCTTTTACTAGATCAAGAAAAGTATCCATTTTTATAAAATTTTACTTAAATAAATTTATGTTCTTTCTTATCTTACCCCAAGTATTATTATTTTTAATATAATCCCTTTAATTTTCTATATCTCTTAATTCGTATAATTTAATCATATTTAAAGAAGTTATAAAAATAAAATTAGAATTAAAATAATTTAGCTATTAATGTTTCTGAGTAATTCTTAAAAAATATCTAACCTTAATGAGGTTATAAAAGTAAATTATTTAAATATGCCAAGAATTAACGCTAGGAAATTAATCATTAAAGTCGATCCTTTGAAAGTGTTTTAATATAAATTAAGAAAAATCAATCGAATAATTTTTTGGAAACTAAATCCTATTAAATACAAAAAATTTTTTTGTTATTAAAATTTTTGATTTTCAATCTAATTCAAATTCTTAATCCAAGTTTTGATTCATTTAATACTTGGGCTAAACAATTTAGTGAATCATTTATTTTACAATAATTTATTTACAAAAAAATAATTGATTTTACTGAATAATATATATTCAAAAATATATGAGAGGCTATTAAAATCTTATTGATAAAACATATATGTCCCTTAATTTAATATAAAATTTAAAAAGTTTAAACGCATAAAAATGAATAAAGATGCAATAGTAATAATTATTGGAGCTGGTCAACTTGGTTACAGATATCTACAAGGTCTTATCCCTTTGTTAGATTCAATTAAAGTTTATGTAGTAGATTTTTCTGAGATTAGTTTAAGAAAAGCAGAAAAGATGCTTAAGCAAAACACATTATTAAATTTAGAAAATGTAATTTATCTAAATGATTTTAGAAAAATTGATATTAAAAATCCAGACTTAGTAATAATTTCTTCTACATCTAAAGGGAGGGCTAAATTAATTATTGAAGTTGAAAGGTTTATGGGACCAAAGTATTGGGTCATAGAAAAAGTCCTTGAACAGTCATTAGTTGAACTAGAAAAAATCAGATTGCTTTCTTCTAGTTTAAAAGGAAAAGCTTGGGTAAATAATCCTAGAAGAATAATGTCATGGCACATTAATCTAAAAGATCAAATAAAAAAACTTAGAAGTAGAGAAGGTAATTTGGACTTTGAATATATAGGTATTAATTGGGGCATGGGTTGTAATGCTATACATCTTATAGATTTGGTCACTTGGTGGATGGATGAAATACCCTGTCGAAATATTAGTTGTAATATTGATGAATGGCTACCTGCTAAAAGAAAAGGATATTATGAACCATTTGGTAAATTAAAATTTGAATTTAGCAAAGGTTCAACTTTAAATCTTATCTGTAATAAAGGTGTTGATAATTTTGAGGATAGATTTATTGAGATCTTTTATCGAAATTTATCTCTATTAAAAATTGAGGAATGCTTAGGAAAAGCAGATTTTAAAAATCAAAAAATTATAAATGGCAAATTAGAATTACAAAGTGAAATGACTTCTGGATTAGTTCAACAAATACTTATAAAGGGTAATTGTGGTTTAACTCCATTAAGAATGTCTATTATTGAGCATGAGATTCTCATAAAAACGCTTTCAAAAAGTTGGAAAAAAAATGAAAAATTTCAATCTGCAATTGGCTTCGTTCCTATAACCTAGATTTCAAAATTAATAAATATTACTAATTTAACTAATGAATTAAAAAAATTTTTTAATTGTTTGAAACCAAATTTAAATACGTTAAATCATAAAGTATTTAACCAATTTTAATCAATCATAAGAGTCTATTTTAATTAGAGGAAAAGTTATTATTAGATTTAATTTGATTTATAATATTTTGTTAGTTTATTTTTTTTGACATAATAAATAATTAATTTATTTCTTAAGTTATAATTAAAATTAAAAAATCTTTTGCGAAATAAATATGTAGTTTATTTGCATATAATAAATTAATTAAAATTTAAAATAAATAAATATAATTACCAAATTTGTCTTCAGATAATTGCCTAGATAATCCAATATGTATATTGGATGATTCTTTACATATTTCCTGCTAACTTCTATAAGAAACATAAACATAATGTAAATAAGCGGAATATAACCGCTCAACAACTTTATCCTATTAAAGTAAAGGTATTAATAATTTAATCTGGAATTAATTAAATTACTTTATTCCATTCGGCAAGTAATTCATTTGGTACAGCAACATAGTCTCTAGAATTATTTTTTAAATCTAAATGAGTCTTAGAAAATAAAGCAAAATTTCTTTTTTTACTTGTTTGTATTGAGAAAATTTCCATATTATTAAATTTGATATTTTCAATTAAATTATTACATTTATACAAAAAATCCTCTTCGCTTATGTTTCTCCTTGAAAAAGGTAACATTTCAAAAATAATAAAAGGTCTCTTATTAATTATGGTTTCTTTTAAACCATTTAGTACTTTTATTTCTGCTCCTTCAACATCTATTTTTATTACAGAAATATCTTTTACTTTTAAATTTTTTAATATTTTATCACCATTTTCAAGAATTACTATTCTCTGATAACACTTTTCTTGTTGAATATCGATAAATTCTTTTTCAATAGTTGCGCCAGTATTATAAAAATTAGATAAATCGTTCCCAAATGAATAAAATTCTTCAATAGAAAATCTATCTGATAAGCCAATTGGAAAAATTGTTTTGTCTTTTAATTTATTTTCATTTATAAATATCTCAATTATTGCCGCAGCATAACTTTGAGGTTCAAATCCAATATATTCCCTTTTATTATCAATTAGTAAAATATTATTCAAAGTTTGCCCTATATTAGCACCCACATCCACTACCGCTCCAGATTTTATTTGAAGTATTTTCTTAAATGCCTCAAAAGTTGAATTATTTATTTCTTGAATCGGAATATGGGGATTATAAAAAAATCTTCTACTATAAAAAGATTTATTATTAAATTTATAAATTCTTTTAAAATTTAAAATTATATCTAATAAAATTTTCTTCAAAACTAAATTTTTATCCTCTAAATATAATCTAATTTCAAAATTCTAATTTAAAGTATTTTTATTATTATATGCAATTATTACTGGTTGCAGAGATAGCCAAATAGAATGCATATTTACACATATTTAGAACTGAAATATCACGACAAAAATGGTTTAAAAATTCAGACTAATTGGTATAAAAAGCATCAATCCTGATGGAGCCAAGCAGACTTGAACCTTTGACCCCTTGCATACCATGTGGAAGCCAAAAGCAGTGTAAGCCCAGACAAATAAGGGTTTATGACAGTATTTTAAAATACCTGAGAACAGACCTAAGAGCAGAATTATCCAAGCAATTAAAATTTAGTAAATACATTGATATAAATACGTTTTAGTTATTTTACTTTATTAAAATTCGTCATAAATGTGGATTTTAAAAGGGCTGTTACTACATCCTCCTTCATTGATATACATTAGGAATTTCAATGATTTTAATATAGCTAAATAGAATAAATAGGTTAAATTAGGAAAATTTATATTCAAGTTTTTTTAAATATCGACTAAAGTTAAAACAATTCTTAAATCGAACAATTAAAAGCTAACCAAATTCTAACTTTTCTTTTTATTTGTCTTATTTTGCTTTATCTTAGAAAACGATATCAATAAATTATTTTTTAAATCAAAAGATGAAAGATAAATCTATTACAAAAGAATTCATATTAAAACTTATATATTCAATTATAGATGAACATAATTTGTTAAATCCAGAGGATCTAAAACTTGAAAAGTCATTAGATACTTCACTTTTTGGCAATGAAAGCAAATTAGATTCATTAGGTTTGGTAAACTTTCTTGTAGAGGTTGAAAATTTAATAAATAATAATATTGATCAAGATATTTGTGTGATAAATGAAGAATTATTTTTAGATGAAAATGGTCCTTATGATAATGTTAAAACTTTATTAGACTATATTTTCTTAAAGATTAAATGAATTTAAATTTAAATTTAATCTCAGATTTTAATATTGACCTTCTTAAACGTGTAATTGAGTCAAAAAATATCAGCGAAATAAATGCTGTTAATACTTCATCTTATGGTCAGCTATATCAATCTATTTTTTCTTTTGAAGAGGACTTTAATTCAATAAATTTTATTTGGAGTCTTCCAGAAAGTCATATTAAAACATTTCAAAGTGCTTTAAATTTTGAAGAGATTAATAAAACTCAATTAAAAAAGGAAGTTGAAGAATATGCAAATTTATTAGTA
>MDTG01417649.1_pt1 | contig 51765 bp, 54 predicted proteins | sample 811421 | NCBI WGS metagenome assembly MDTG01 (sample SAMN05326645, study PRJNA326480) | marine metagenome | isolation source: seawater | place: Pacific Ocean: South East | collected 2011
GAGAAAACTTTTTTCCTCTATAACTCAGTAGATTAATCTGATTAAAATATTGACTTATCATTTTATAAGTATGACCACATTCTCTAAAAAAAATAATCTTATCAATCAACATCTTTTGATATTGAGAGTATGGATAAGGATTTAGTCTTAAGTTTGATATCTTATAGTGAATTTTAAGGGTGATATTTGTATAATCTCTAAAACTATACATACAAAACGAAATCATTCCACGGTAACAGATTTTGCTAGATTTCTTGGTTGATCAACATCTGTTCCCTTGAAAGTTGCTGCAAAATATGCAAGTAACTGAACTGGCACACAATAAAGTATTGGTACAACAAAATCATTTACTTTTGGTATATTGATGATTTGATTACTTAGTGTTTTAAAATCTTCAGCTCCAGAGTAATCTGTGATCAAGAAAACTCTTCCTCCTCTTGCTATAATTTCTTGAGTATTAGACATATTTTTTTCAAATAATTTGTCTTTGGGCGCAATAATTATAACTGGCATATTTTTATCAATTAGAGCAATTGGACCATGTTTCATTTCACCTGATGCGTACCCTTCGGCGTGAATATATGAAATTTCTTTTAATTTAAGTGCTCCTTCCATAGCAATTGGAAAGCATGACCCTCTTCCTAAAAAAATTGCACTTGTGGAATTGACAATTTTTTTTGCTATTCTTTTTATCTGCTCAACATGATTCAATACTTCTGTTATTTTTGAGGGTAGTTCAATCAAACTAGTTGTCATTGCTTGTTCAGTATTTGTTGTTAATAACTTTCTATTCTTTGATATAATAATAGTTAAACATGCCAATATTGAAAGTTGGGCTGTTAAAGCTTTTGTTGAAGCTACTCCGATTTCAGGACCTGCAGCAATTAGTATACAGTGTTCAGACTCTCTTGCCATACTACTTTCCTTAGAGTTAACAATACTCAAAATCTGCATTTTATTTTTTTTTACATGCCTTAACGCAGCCAAACTATCTGCGGTTTCACCTGATTGAGAAATAAAAATAGTTAATTTATTTTTATTAAAAATAATCTTTTTATATCTATATTCAGACGCTAACTCAGCATTACATGAGATTCCAGTGTATTGTTGAAACCAATATGTTGCCGTTAGACATGCGTAAAATGAGGTGCCACAGGCAACAAGATCTATTTGATTTATATTATACCAATCTATTTTTAAACTATTCATAGTTATAGTTTTCTGGATTGGATCAATAAATCTAGATAAAGAATCACCCAGAACGGATGGCTGTTCAAAAATCTCTTTTTGCATAAAGTGATTAAAATTCCCCTTTCCAACACCCTCTCCACTGTAAGATGTAAAGGTGATTTTGCGAGAAACCTTTTGATTATTTTTATCATAAATTTGACAACTTTTGTTTTTTATAACAACCCAATCACCTTCCTCCAAAAAACAAACTTTTTGCGTAAATGGAGCTAAAGCTAGAGAGTCAGAACCTAAATAGTACTTTTCATCAGTAATACCAAAAGCTAAAGGACTTCCTTTTCTTGCACCGATTAAAATATCGTGTTCTTTAAAAATTACAGCAATTGCAAAAGCACCCTCTAATTCTGGTAAAGTTTTTCTTATTGATTCCTCTGGTGAAAGTCCTTTTTTTAAATAGTCTGTAATTAAATATGCAATTACTTCACTATCGGTTTGTGACTTAAAATTATAGCCATTGATAGTTAACTTGGTTTTTAATTCTAAAAAATTTTCAATAATCCCATTATGAACAATACTTACATTTTCTGTTGAGTGAGGATGTGCATTTTTTTCAGATGGAATCCCATGCGTAGCCCACCTTGTATGACCTATAGCGATTTTTCCTTTCAAGACCTTATTTTGAAGAGTATATTTTAAATTTTTAAGTTTGCCCTCTGCTCTATATGTATAGATTTTATCATTATGTATAAATGACAATCCTGAAGAGTCGTAACCTCTATATTCTAATTTAGAAAGTCCAAGAATGACCTCCTTAACAACAGATTTACTACCTATTACGCCAAAAATTCCACACATAAGTTTAAGTTTTACCTTTTTTTTTGTTCACTAATTCTGATTTTCTAAAAACAGTAGTATTACTTTCAATATTTCTCTTTACAACTGTCCCCGCACCAACGATAGAATTTTTTTTTACCTCAATTGGAGCTATCAAAGATGTATTTGAACCAATAAAGCAATTGTCACCTATAATTGTTTTATGTTTTTTTAATCCATCAAAATTACAGGTAATGGAGCCAGCCCCAATATTTGTGTCTGAACCAATAGTAGCATCTCCGATGTAAGATAGGTGAGAAAGTTTTGAATTTTTCTTTATTCGAGATTGTTTTATTTCAACAAAATTACCAACTTTTACATCTTTCTCAAGTTTTGTATTTGGTCGTATTCTAGCAAAAGGACCTAATTCACAATTACTATCAATATAAGCTCCCTCCAAATGTGAAAAACTTTTAATTTTTACATTATTTCCAATACTTACTCCAGGACCAAAATAAACATTTGGATAAATAATAGAATCTCGACCAATTTTAGTGTCATAACTAAAATAAATTGAATTTGGTTCTAACAATGAAACACCATTGGATTTAAGTTTTTTCTTAAGCTCTTTCTGAAAAAAATTATCCAATTTTTGTAAATCATCTCGATCATTTATTCCTAATGTTTCTTCATATTTGCATCTAATATGAGTTACTAACAAATCTTGATTATTAAATACCTCAATTAGGTCAGTGAGATAAAATTCTTTTTTTTTATTATTGTTTCTAATTTTATTTATATTTTGAACCAAAAGTTTAGTGTTTACCGCCATAACACCAGAATTACAGAGTCTAATTTCTTTCTGCTCTGCAGATGCATCGATATCCTCTACAATTTTTATTACTCTTTGATTATTATTTACCACAACCCTACCGTAGTTCTTTGAGTTATCTGGAATCATAGATAATATTGATAGTTTTGAATTTTTTTGGACTTCATATACTAGTTTTCTTAGTGTAGAAACTTTTACAAGAGGTGTATCTGCATATAAAATTAAAGTAGTGGTGGAGGAATTTTTTTTGACTGCTTTCACAGCGTCTGCTGTACCAAGCTGTTTTTCCTGCATGAAAAATTTAATTTCAGAAAATAAAGAACTGATCTTATTTTTAAAAACTTTTAATTCTTTTGAAATTACAAGATTTATAGATTTTGGTTTGAGTTTTTCTATTGAATTTAAAACATGAAAAAGTATTGGATAATTTGCAATTTCATGAAAAACTTTCGGCTTCGAGGAGTTCATCCTCTTTCCTTTACCTGCAGCTAATATTATAATGGATAATGATTTCAATTTTAATTTCAAAATGTTAATGATTATTTCATTATATACTATAAATAATTATAAAAGTACTGTAATAAAATTATGAAAAAAGTTAAATGTTATATTTTTGATTTAGATGGAACAATTTTAGACTCTGGAGCAGACTTATTAGATTCATTAAATTTTGCTCTCGAACAAAATGGTTTATCAGCTGTACCTAACAGATTAATTGGCAATCTTGTCGGGGGTGGAGCTGAAGCCATGATAAAAAAGGCATTAAAATACTACGAACTAAAAATCGACAATCGTAAGCTTACCAAATTAATTGAGCAATTTATCAGTTTTTACGAAAGAAACTGTTCAAATAAATCCTCACTTTATGAGAATGTTTTAGAAATAATTAAATTTTTAAAGTCTAAAGGAATGATCTTAGCTATTTGTACAAATAAAATGGAATATCTAGCTATTAAAATCTTGAGGGAACTAAATATAAGTCAGTATTTTGATTTAATTGTGGGTTCAAATAAAAAAATAAAATTAAAACCAAATACTGAGATGCTCGAAAAAATCTTATTCAAGCTTAAACTGAAAGAAAGGGAAGCAATAATGATTGGTGACAGCGAAAAAGATATTATTCCTGCAAAAAAATTAAGAATGAGAAGTATTTTTGTAAATTATGGATATGGAAGTATAAATGACCAAATAAAGGCTAACTTTATTGTTGATGATATAATCCAACTTAAGCGAATTTATAAAAATTTATCTTAACTATATTTTTATTTTTTCTGTAAAAAAATTATTTATTTCTGATAGAACTGAGAAAATTGTCATTAAGGCTATTATAACAGCAATTGAACCTATTAGATAAAGATATTTCAAAAATTTTTTATCCATGTCTAAATATATCTATCAATAAACTTTAATCAAACTAAATTGAAGAACATTAGCAATCATTCTTCAATAAATAAAACTTGTATTTATTAAAAAACCTGTATCAAAATAACCAGGATTTAATAAAATACATTGTAGTTTTAAAAACCAAAAGGAAAATTAAATTGACCATTCTTAAGGAATCAATTTTATCACTTGAATCTGCTTTAAACTTTCTAAAAAAAGGAGATTTAATATCATTAGCTACAGAAACGGTATATGGGATGGTTGGAGATAGCTCAAATCCAAACTCCATAAAAAAGATATATGAATTAAAAAAAAGACCTTTATTTAATCCGTTGATTATACATATAGATTCAATTAAAACAGCAAAAAAGATTTGTCACTTTAATGATGATGCACTTAAGTTAGCCAGACTTTTTTGGCCAGGACCTCTAACATTTATTTTGAATTTTAAAAAAAATAATCTTGTATGCTATGAATCAATATCTAATTTAAACACCATAGCTCTAAGAATGCCTCAATCTAAAATTTTTTTAGAAATTATTAAAAAATTTAAAAAACCGTTAGCGGCTCCAAGTGCAAATATAAGTGGTTATGTTTCACCAACCAGTGCAGAACATGTCTATGATTCTTTTAAGGATAAGTTAGGAATTATAATTGATTCAGGTAGATGTAAATATGGACTTGAATCTACAATAATAAATTTATCAAAAAAACCTTATAAAATTGAAAGAGTCGGAGTTATAAATGAACAAATTATTTATTCAAAAGCTAAGATAAGTGTGAAAAGTTATAAAAAAAGCAATACAGTAATATCTCCTGGACAACTTGGACATCATTATTCACCTCATACACCAATAGAACTTAATGCAGAAAAATCACAAAAGAATTCGGCATTCCTAACATTTGGTTTAAATTATGATCCGTCAATTGAAAATTCACTTAATTTATCTTACAAAGGAAATTTAGATGAAGCAGCATTTAATTTTTTTGATTACATAAGAAGGTTAGATAAACTACATTTAACAAAAATACTAGTTTCTCCAATTCCAAATGAAGGAATTGGTATTGTAATAAATGAAAAACTTAAAAGAGCAAGTTTAAAAAAATGAAAAATTTGAGAAAATATACAAGTATTATTTCTTTTTTAGATAAAAGTGAATATTCTTTTGATCAGCAAATAATTGATAATTATTGCATTGATTGGAGAAAGGATTTTGTTGGAACATCTGAAATAATTTTATTTCCTAAATCAGTACAAAAAATCTCAAAAATAGTTTCCATTTGTTCAAAAAAAAAAATACCAATAGTACCACAAGGAGGAAATACTGGACTTGTGGGAGGCTCGGTTCCTAGAAGAGAAAGAGGAGAGATTATTTTAAATTTAAAAAATCTTAACAGGATAAGAAATTTAAGTTCCCTCGATTATTCAATAGTAGTAGAAAGTGGTTGTATACTTGAATCAATTCATGAATATTTAGGAAAAAACAATTTCCTTTTTCCCGTCTCAATGGGTTCAAGAGGTAGTTGTCAAATCGGCGGAAACATTGCTACGAATGCAGGTGGGCTTAATGTAATAAAATTCGGTTCCTTAAGATCAAATATAATTGGATTAGAGGCTGTTATGAATAATGGAGAAATTTTTTCTGAATTAAAAAATATAAAAAAAAATAATACAGGCTATGACTTAAAACAACTCTTGATAGGTTCAGAGGGAACTCTAGGAATAATCACTGCTGCAAATTTCAAAATATACCCTCAATCAACAAACAGGAAAGTTATTTTTGCAAGTTTCACCAATTTTAATTCGCTATTAAATTTTTATTATAATAATATCAAAATATTTGGTTCTTCAGTTTCAAGCTTTGAATTTATTAATCAGGAATCTATGAATATCGTTCAAAAGCATTATCCAGAAATTGGGAAAATTTTAGACGAACAAGATTGTTACTGTTTAATCGAAATATCAAATTACAATAATATACCAAGTTTTGAAAAGTATGTTTTCAATAATATCAGTAAATATGCATCTCTGGCTAAAGATATTGTTATGTCCAAATCAGAATATGAGAACTCAAAGATTTGGAAATTTAGAGAATTAATCCCCTTAGCAGAAACAAAGGAAGGATTTTGCATAAAGCATGATATTTCCATTCCACTTGAGAACATGGAAAATTTTATCAAAAAGACTATGTTGGAAATAAAAAAGATTGAACCTAATGTAAGATTAGTCAATTTTGGTCATCTAGGAGATAATAATCTACACTTTAATATTATGTACCTAACAAAAGAGAATTCCCAAAAATTGAGAAAAAATTCTGACAGAATTAACAATGTAATTTACGAAAAAGTAAAACAAAATAAAGGAAGTTTTAGCGCTGAACACGGGATAGGGCAGCTTAAAAAAAAACAGTTAAAACTTTATAAAAGTAAATTAGAATATTCTAAAATGAAGGCGATTAAAAAACTTTTTGACCCAAACAATATATTTAATCCAGGAAAGGTTATTTAAATAAAAAGTCATCGTAAATTTTATTTGCTTGTCTACAAATATCAATAGGATTACTCGTAAGTCCAGTCAATCCAATAATGTAGAACTTTAGCCATTTTGAAAAAAAATTTTCGGTTGTTTGTCGCCTTGAAAATCTAAATGCCCTTCCTGTAAGTCTTCTAAGTGCAAATCTTTTATATTTTTTTTCTAGACAATGATTATCTTCAAGAAAAAGTTCTAAGGCTTTAGAAACTCTATAAATTTGATTTATCTTTTTTTCGGAAATTTGACCAGGTGCTATTTTAGGTAATATTGCAATATATTCATTTAATCTATAAAATCCACCAAAAAGAGAAAGTCTTAATGTCAAAGAATATTCCTGAGAAAACTTAATTCTTTCATCGCATCCACCGGATTGTTTGCAAATTTCTGTTTTAACCAAAAACTGTGATGGATTAAACATTGAATTTCGCATAGCAAGTTTAATTGGTTCCTTGACCAAAATATATTTTTTCGGATTTATTTTTATATTTAATTCTTGATTTGATAAATTTTCTACTTTCCTCTGCAAGCCATATACAAGATTACATTTTTTGTTGTTTTCAATTATTTGTAATAAAGTTTCAGTAGCAGAATTTATAATTACATCATCAGCGTCCAGAAATTTTATATATTGATGTTTAGCGTGTGTTATACCAACATTTGTTGCATTTGCAGATCCTCTATTATTTTGTGAAATTATGAGACAATTTTTCAAATTTTTAGTCTCAGATTTTAAAATTGATAATGAATTATCTGTTGAACCATCATTTATAAAAATAAACTCCCTTTCGAAATTTCCTGATTGTTTTTTTAAGGAATTAATTACAAATTTTAAATAATTTTGTTTGTTGTAAACTGGAATTATAAAAGAAACTGAACTCATATTCATTTTTCAAAACTTATGAGTTCTTTATAATATTCTTTAGTACCAAAAGCTGAAGCTTTTGTTGATTCAATTCTCCTTTCCTTAACTAAACCTACATTATCACAGATCCATTCATCTGAAATTATATCAACTTTTATTGGACCAGTTCTTGTGTCTGCAATAAAGTCTGCATTTCCTTTACCTTTAATGTGATTACAATCTTCAAATTCTTTATTATTGACCTTTATTTTAAGATTTTTTGATATCAACCTATAGTTCATTTCAAAAACAGCAGATGGCTTGAAATCTCTAAGGGGTGGCTGATAGCCCTTTGATACAAACAATTGAGATATTGAGTTCCACTCTTTATTTACGAAATCTAAAGATGGAATTATAACTTTATTTACTGGCTCATCAAATCCAATATCAAAATTTAATTTTGCACCAATTCTTTTTAGATTCTTCTCTTCTTTGCTTTTAAATAAGATAAATACATTTCCATTTGAATATACTTTTGTATATTTAATACCATCTTTTTTTTTATGAAGCTCAGAATTGGTTACTGTTAATCTTTTTTCTTCAGTATTTCCAGTGTAGTCAGAACTTATTAAAATTTTATAATTCCATTTTGTTCCGAGTGAATGTGGAAAAAAATTTTTTTCTTCACTTACATCACAAGATGTTAAGAAAATACAAAGAACATAAAGAAATAATTTTTGATACATTTTTGTTACAAGGTGCCCAAGGGAGGAATTGAACCACCGACACAGCGATTTTCAGTCGCTTGCTCTACCAACTGAGCTACTTGGGCGGAAATAATTAATTTGCAGTTACTCCATATTTCTATAATTAAAAAAAATAAAAAGCAACTAATCATTACTACTTTTTTTCCACCCCAAACCTGATAACATATTTTTAGTGTCATATAAAGATAACCCTACAATGTTAGTGTAAGAACCTTTTATTTTCTTTACCAATAAAGCACCATAAGACTGAACTGCATAACCACCAGCTTTAGAGATACCATCTCTTAAAATACGCTGGTCATTTAATTCTTCTTTTGAAATTCTTTTTAAAAAGACTTCAGTTGTTACTAATCTTGTAATAATTTTTTTTTTAGGTGATATTATGCATATACTTCCATAAACAAAATGCTTTTTTCCTGAAAGTTCACTCAAATATATTTTTATTTTTTTTTCTTCATTTGTCTTTTCATAAACTTTACCAGCTCTGTAAACTAATGTATCAGCAGCAATGACATATTTATTTTTACAAACTTTTTTATCAATTACACTTAATGCTTTTTTTTTTGCAATATCTTTGAAATTCCGATTATTAAAACTTATTTCTTCGTTAAAATTGTGTCTTAAAACATATTCAGGTTTAATACCAATTTGACTTAATAATGATAATCTTCTTTCTGAAGAGGAGGCTAAAATAATTTTACTTGTTAGGGTCAAGACTTACTTACTTAAATCTAAAAGTTATTCTTCCTTTTGTTAAATCATAAGGGGTCATCTCAACTGTGACTCTATCACCAGCCAACACTCTGATCCTAAATTTTCTCATTTTTCCAGCTGTATGAGCTATAATTTCATGATCATTGTCTAGTAAAACTCTAAACATTGCGTTAGGCAATAATTCCTTTACAGTTCCATTAAATTCCATTACCTCTTCTTTTGCCATACATTTCCCCTTAACATTCAATATTATGATTTTACTAATAAATCAAGGTATTTATTCCTTATTTTCAATTCTAGTTTTGATAGAAAGAGCGTGTGCCCCAAGACCTTCTTCTTCTGCCAAATTAATAGCGTCTGGTCCAATTCTTTTCAGACTTTTGAGACTACATTTAACTAATGAGGTTCTTTTCATAAAATCAAGCACATTTAAACCAGATGAAAATTTTGCTGTTTTGTTTGTCGGAAGGACATGGTTAGGACCGGCAATGTAATCACCTATAGCTTCTGGTGTGTATTTCCCTATAAAAATAGCTCCTGCATTAATTATTTTTTTCAATAATTTCTCACAATTTTTAAAACTTAACTCTAAATGTTCTGGTGCAATCTCATTGATTAGTTGAATTGAATCCCGAATATTTTTGACTAAAATAATAGCTCCAAAATTTTTACAACTTGCTTTTGCTATTTTTTGTCTATCAAGTTTTTTTAACTCTTCGATTATGCTTTTGTTTACATTATTTGCAAAGTTCATGTCATCAGTAATTAAGATTGACTGAGCACGTTCATCATGTTCAGCCTGAGAAAGTAAGTCTACAGCAATATGCTTTGCATTATTAAATTTATCAGCTACGACCAAGATTTCTGAAGGTCCAGCAACCATATCAACACCAACAACACCAAATACTTGTTTTTTTGCAGAGGCAACAAATGCATTTCCAGGACCACAAATTTTGTCTACTTTTTTAATACACTTTGTCCCATATGCGAGAGCAGCTATTGCTTGTGCTCCTCCAACTTTATAAATTTCATTTATATTTAAAAGTTTTGCAACTGCCAAAATAGTAGGGTTCATTTTTCCACACGGACATGGAACAACCATTACCACTCTTTTTACACCAGCGACTTGTGCGGGTATAACATTCATCAAAACAGAAGATGGATAAGAAGCTTTTCCACCTGGAACATAACAACCTACCGAGTTAATTGGTTGCCACTGAACTCCTAGGGAAACTCCATCGTCATCAGTATATAAATTATTCTTAGGTAATTGTTTTGTATGATAATCTTTAATTCTTTTTATAGCGTGTTTGATTGCTTTTAAAACATTTTTGTCTGTAATCTTGAAAGCTTCCTCAATTTCTTGAGTCTTAACAATTAAACTATCAAATGATGGAATTTTGAAGTTATCAAATTTTTTTGTAAAATTAATTAGAGCTTTATCAGAACCTTTTTTAACTTTTTCAATAATTTCCTTAGAAATTTTGTCCACTTTTTCATTAGACGAATCTCTATTTTTCAATACTTTTGAAAACTCATCATCAAAATTTACATCATTTTTATCAATTATTTTAAGCATAAACAACTTCCTCAAATTTTTTTACCCATTTTGAAATATCTTTATTCATAACCTTGTAAGCAACTTTATTAACTATCAGCTTAGAAGTAATATTCATTAAAATCTCTGTTTCCTCAAGTTGATTTTCTTTTAAAGTGTTTCCGCTTGACACTAAATCTGCTATAACGGAGCACATATTTAATTTTGGGGCAAGTTCAATTGCACCATTTAATTTAATGCATTCCGCTCTTATCCCTTTATTTGCATAATAGTTAGTAATTATATTTTTGTATTTTGTAGCAACCATTATATGACCAATTTTTGAATTCTTTTCGTAACTTTCTCCTTTTCTTTTTGCTATAGATAATCTACATTTTCCAATTTTTAAATCTAAAACAGAATAAATTTGCTCATAATTGAACTCATCTAAAACATCATTCCCCGCGATACCTATTTGAGCTGCGCCAAATGCAACAAATGTGGCAACATCAAAAGCTCTTACTCTAATTAATTTGAGATTACTATGGTTTGTATTAAAAAATAACTTTCTGGAGTTTTCATTAAAAAACTCTTGTTCGGCTAAAATTTTTGCTTCTTTTAATATTGGAATAAACTCAGTTGATATTCTTCCTTTTGGTAAAGCAATAATAATATTATTTTTCATTTTAATTCTTTAATCTTTTAATCAGTGCATTACAATTAGATAATTTTTTTTCAAGATTTTCATAACCTCTATCTAGATGATATACCCTGCTTATGAGTGTTTCCCCTTTAGCCATCAAGCCAGCAATAACTAATGAGGAGGAGGCTCTTAAATCTGTAGCCATTACTGGTGCTCCAAAGATTTTTTTTTTACCATTAATATAAACTTTAGAACCTTTAATATTAATATCTGCACCCATTCTATTCAATTCCGCAACATGCATAAATCTATTCTCAAATATTGTTTCCTCAATTACTGAAACACCATTTGACTTAGATAAAACTGCCGTTAATTGTGCTTGAAGATCTGTTGGAAAATTCGGAAAAGGTCCTGTTTTAATACTCACCCCATCTAAGAGTAACATTTCAGATTCTATCAAAAGTGAATGTTTATTTATTTCTTCGAATTTAAGGTTTTTAAAAAAACCAAGACACTTTTTCAGATTTTCAATTATCAACTTGTTTAAATTATTTATCTTCAAATTTCCAGAACACCCTAATAAAGCTAGAACATAAGTTCCAGCTTCAATTCGGTCGGGCATAACAGAGAAACTGCACCCATTTAATTTTTTTTTTCCAAAGATTTCTAATCTTTTAGTTCCAAGTCCTCTGATATCTGCGCCCATTTTAATAAGACAATCACCTAAATTTTCAATCTCAGGTTCTATAGCAGCATTTTTAATGATAGTTTTTCCTGATGCAAGTGTTGCTGCCATTAGAATATTTTCAGTGGCCCCTACAGAAGAAAAAGGCAAATTTATTTCTGAGCCGATTAAACCTTTTTGAACCTTGCCCTTAACATAACCTCCCTCGATTTTAAACTCAGCTCCAAGTTTTTCAAGACCTGCTAAATGCATGTTTATTGGTCTAGCTCCTATAGCACAACCTCCTGGCAAGGAGACTTCAGCATTTCCGTAACGCGCTAATAATGGACCAAGCACTAAAAATGATGCTCTCATTTTTCTTACAAGATTGTAATCCGCAAAATTCCTTTTTGGCTTGTTACTCTTAATATTGATTTCATGTTCAGAAAAAATAAATTCTGAATTTAAGGACTGTAGTAAGTTTAACATTGATTTTATATCTGAGAGTTCAGGAACATTTGATATAATCATTTGATTATCTGTTAAGAGACTACTTACCAAAATTGGAAGTGATGAATTTTTGGAGCCACTTACATTTATTTCTCCTAATAGAGGATTACCTCCTTTGATTTTAATTTGGTCCATCAACTACAATTTCGGGAGAGTTACACCAGTTTGATTCATATATTTTCCTTTTCTATCAGCATATGAATTATCACATACTTCATCACTTTTAAAAAAAAGAAATTGAGCTGCGCCCTCATTAGCATAAATCTTTGCAGGTAACGGAGTTGTATTTGAAAACTCCAATGTTACCTGTCCTTCCCACTCTGGTTCTAAGGGTGTCACATTTACAATAATACCACACCTTGCATAGGTAGACTTTCCTACACAAATTACAAGTACATCGCGCGGAATTCTAAAATATTCGACAGTTCTCGCTAAAACAAAACTATTTGGAGGAATAATACAACAATCGGTCTCTTTATCAACAAAACTTTCACTTAAAAAATTTTTTGGATCAACCGTAACTGAGTCAATATTTGTAAAGACTTTGAACTTATTAGAAACTCTTGCATCATAACCATAGGATGAGAGTCCATAGGATAATACCCCATCTTTTTTTAAATTTTCTTCAAAAGGTTCTATCATATTTTTAGAAATTACCTGTTTTTTAATCCAATTGTCTGGCATGATCGTCATTAGCTTTTACCTTTTTTTCTTCTGAGAAGATTTTCTCTTAGTTGTTCTATTCTATCGTTAACATTTTTTCTCGATTTTTTTTTTTTGATAATTTCTTTATCCATTTTATATTCCAAATAAACATTTAATTAAAGACAATTTTCAAAGTTCATTATATTTTTTTGATATACCTTTGCATAATTGTTCGGGATATTTCTTTTCATTTTTCTTTATTTTTTGTAAACACGCTGACTCCAAATCTATATTTGCAATATCTGCAAATCTTATCAAATAAAGTAAAATATCTGCAACCTCTTCAGATACCCTATTATAAGTTTTTTTATCATTAATTATATTTTGATCTGCCCATTGAAAAATCTCTAGTAATTCAGAAGCTTCAACTGATAGAGCACAAGCTAAATTTTTAAGATTGTGAAATTTTTCCCAATCTCGCTTTTTAGCAAATTCTCTTAACAAAAGTTTAATTTTTTTTTCATTCATAATTTTAAAATAAACTTATAATAACCTTAAATCACTTCAATAGAAGTATTATTTAATTTAAAATTATAAAAAAACTAAATTTGCGTTTTTTCAAATTTTTATATATTTTAATACAAAAAGGAATTAATTTTGAGTGAAAAATTATATTGCCCAAAATGGATTTTTGATATTGCTGTTGTAGCAACTGCAAACGATTATCTTTTAAAAGATATTTTAATAGATGTCTCAGCAAAAAAATTTGTTAGGGGTTTAAACACACACTATCAAGAAATAAAATTATTAGAAATAAAATATGGAGCAGAAGCAATAATTTCTTTTTTAGGAAGTATTAAGAAACCTACATTTGAACCATGTGAGGGGCTTAGACAATTTTTGTTTTTTACATTAAAGTATGAAAAAAAGTTTTTTTTATCTCGAAAGAGATTTAAGAAATTAATTGGTTCACCTTTTGATGGAACTAAAAAGAAAGGATATAACGAAGATAAAACACTAGCGGACTTTAAAAAATATATTTATTCCTTGAGAGCAAATCTTGTTGAAAAGGCTCCGATGAGTTGGTCTATTAATGATGATCAAGAAGAGGACCTACAATTTTTAAAACCCTTATTAACCGATAATCTCTTGGATTCAATTTAGATTTAGCCCTTATAGTTTAATGGTAAAATACGGTCTTGGTAAGACTGAGCTTCCTGGTCAGTACAGGGTAAGGGCACCAAATGTTACAATTATGAAAAAAAAAAAAATTGATTATTGGAGATGGATTGGATTTTTACTAGCAGTTATTGGCGCTTTAATACTCGGTAATGCAGAGATAAAATCTCAATGGTTGGGTTGGACTATTTGTTGTTTATCTTGTATAATTTGGATTTCAATGGGGATAAAAGATAAAGACATACCAAGAACTTTGATGGAAATTATGTATTTATTTCTTGGAATTAGAGCAACCATTAGTTGGTTAAGTTACTTTTAATATGGATAATAAAAATCTTACCAAAAATATATTTTTTGCATTTATATTAGGTATAATTGTTGGAGTAATTTTTAATTTTTCAAAGGATCTTTTTCCTACGTTTTTTGAGATAGGTACAGAAAATATTTTCAATTTAGGTGGTGAAATCTTTTTAAAACTCCTAAAAATGTTGGTTGTTCCTATTGTATTTTGCTCATTAATATGTGGGGTTTGTAATCTTAGTGATTTTTCAAGCCTTGGAAGAATTAGCCTAAAAACTATTTTTTTATATATTTTTACAACATCTGTTGCCATAACTATTGCTTTAACGGTGGCCTCATTTTTAGAACCAGGACTGAATAATAACAATACGATTTCAGAAAAATTAATTGACCTTTCTAGCGCACCAAAAATTTCGGAAGTTTTTATTAACATTATACCTCAAAATCCTTTTAGAGCTTTAGTAGAGGGAAACATGCTTCAAGTCATTTTTTTTGCATTACTGTTAGGGTGTGCAATATCATTATGCAAGGAAAAAGGTAAAAATGTTGCAGACTTTTTTATCAGTTTAAATGATATCATGCTTAAAGGCTTGGGTATTATCATGTTTTTCGCACCAATCGGTATTTTTTGTTTAATTGCTAATACATTTTCAACACAGGGTCTTGAGATGATTATACAATTAAGTAAATATTTTTTTACAGTGATTTTTGTTTTATTACTTCACATGTTTATTTTTTATGGTCTGCTAATTAAAACACTAGGAGGAGTATCTCCTCATATCTTTTTTAATAAAATGAAAGAAGCCATTTTTTTTGCTTTTTCTACTTCAAGTAGTAGTGCAACTATTCCAGTGACAATGAAAAATGTTAAAGAAAATCTTGGTGTTCAAAACAAAATAGCATCATTCACTGTTCCACTTGGTTCAACAATAAATATGGATGGTACAGCAATAATGCAAGGAGTTGCAACAATATTCATAGCAAACTTATACTCACAGAATTTATTCTTTTCGGATTTTTTAATGATTATTATAACTGCAACATTAGCATCAATTGGAACTGCAGGGGTTCCAGGTGTTGGATTAATAATGTTGGGAATGGTTTTAAATCAAGTGGGATTACCACTTGAAGGGATTGCAATAGTAATGGGTGTAGATCGATTTTTGGATATGTTAAGAACATCAGTCAATGTTTCTGGGGATGCCATGGTAAGTTTAGTCATTCATAATTCTGAAAAAAAAAGATAAAATGTGGTTTGTAGTTGAAACTGAAGTATTTTTATTCGGTAAAGAGATAGAATATATAGAAGCAGATAATCAAGAAACTGCAGAGATAATAGTTTCTCAAAAATTAAAAAAAAAATTTAATTGTTCTCATGACCAGATAAGTATAGTTTCATGCAAAAAGATTAAAAATTAAACATCTTGAAAAGTAAACTTTTTTCCAGAAGGCTTTCCGTGCACTTTATTCTGAGACATTACAACTTGGCCTCTAATTATTGTCATCACTGGCCAGCCTTTTACCTTTATTCCATGATAAGGCGTCCAACCTGACTTACTTTGGATCCAATCATTTTCTATTTTTTGTTCTTTTTTTAGGTCTACAATTGTAAAGTCTGCATCAAAATTTTTTTTAATTTTTCCTTTTCCTGAGATTTTAAAAAGTTTAACTGGATTTTCACTTACTAACCTGACCATATCAGCTAAGGAAAGTTTTTTTTGATTGACAAAATTAAGAAGAATAGGAATCATTGTTTGTACTCCTGTCATACCTGAAGGAGAATTAGGATACGGTTTATTTTTTTCTTCAAATGTATGAGGTGCATGGTCAGAACCAATTATATCTATGGTTTTATCCTGAATTGCTGTCCACAGAGCTTTTTTGTGCTCAATATTTCTAATTGGAGGGTTCATCTGCGCAAAAGAACCTAGTCTTTGGTAACAATCAGGAGAATGAAAAAATAAGTGCTGAGGTGTTGCTTCACAAGTAACATATCTTTTATTTTTTTTTATTAATTTTAATTCATCAAGTGTGGAAATATGAAGTATGTGAACATTATTATTATTTATTTTTTTAACTAAGTTTAAAATTCTATCTGTACTTTTATAGGCGGTTCTGACATCTCTCCATTTCTCATGAAAATAAATATTTACATTTTTTTCTTTTAACATATTTTTTCTATCAATTAAGCGGTATTCGTCTTCACTATGAATAGCTATCCTTCTATTTGAATTTTTCATTATGTCTTTTAAAGAATTATCATCTTCAACAAGCAGAGTTCCAGTTGAAGAGCCCATAAAAATTTTTACACCACAACATCCAGGTAGTTTTTCTAATTCCTTGATATTTTTAGCATTCTCTTTAGAAGCTCCAATATAAAATCCATATTCGCAAAAGGATTTTTTTTCAGCTATTGAAATTTTCTTTTCAAATTCGATCTTATTAACGGTAGGTGGTTTGGTATTTGGCATTTCAAAAATACCTGTGATACCTCCAAGAACTGCTCCTTTCGTTCCACTAAAAAGGTCTTCTTTATGGGTTAACCCAGGCTCCCTAAAATGAACTTGGGTATCAATACACCCAGGAAGAACATGAAGATTTTTTAAATTAATAATTTTTTTTGACTTTAAATTAAGGGAGTTTCCCATATAAGTAACTTTTGAGTTTTTTACACCAATATTTATTTTTTCTATTTTTTTTGATGGTAAAAAAACATTTCCGTTAGTTAAGAGTAAATCAAAATTTTCATTCATGAGTAATTCTCATTGCTTAAAATTGCTAAAATATCAAAAGTATTTCCATTGTAATTATTATAATCAATATTTGAACTGTGCCATAAAGCAAAAAAAATTAATCTCCAAACTACCGTCACGCTATATTTATCATTACCTAAGCCTAAACATAATTTTTTAATTTCCAATTGAGGAAAAATATTTTTTAAACATTTTATCTTTGGAAGTACCTCTAAAAAAAAATTTTTATATTTTGGAAGCCATAATGTCATTGGCACGGTAAATCCTTTTTTTTTTTCAAATGAATTATAATAATCTAGATTTTCACTCATAAATTTTCTTATATAATATTTCCCAAATTTTTTTTTTATTTTAATTCGATCGTTGGCAAGAAAGAAATTAGTAAATAAATCAGTGTCCACAAATGGTGTTCTTCCTTCTATGCCGTGTGCCATCAAACATCTATCTAATTTTATTAATAAATCATTGGGTAACCATTCTTCAAAATCAAAAAATTGAGCTTTTTGAAGTTTAGTTAAATTTTTATTATTTATATTTTCCTTTTTAAACTCTAGTGAAACATTGAAACCATCTAAGTATTTACTTAATCCTTTAAATTTATTAAATGGCCCCTTCGAAAGATAACTTTTCTTTAAATTTCTGTATCTTCCGTAACCTCCAAAAAGCTCGTCTCCACCTTCTCCTGTTAAAACCACTTTAACTTCTTTTTTTGCTACGCTCGCGAGCTTATATGTTGGAACACTTGCATAATCAATAATCGGGTCATCCATTATGTATGCTACTTTTGGTAAATAGTTCCAAAAGTCCTGCTCAGTAAAATCAACAATTGTCAATTTGGAATTAAATTTTTCACATAGTTTTATCAAATATTCAGTTTGTTTTTTATTTTCTTTAAATAAGATTGAGTACGATTTTATGGGTTTTTTATTTATTATTGACATAAAGTAAAGGATTAAAGAGGAATCTATTCCACCTGAAAAGAATGCTCCATATGGCACATCACTTCTTTGATGAAGCCTTACAGTTTCCTCAAGCTTTTTTTTTACAAAGCTTTTTTTATATTGAAATGTCTTCAAAGATTTAATTTTATTAAATATTTTACTTTTTATAATTTTATTATTTTTAACTACTAATATTTCGCCTGGTCTTAATCTATTAATTGAATTAAATATTGTTTGTCTTCCAGTACAAAATTGAAATGCTAGAAGCTCATTTCTTTTTTTTAAATTCATTATCGGTTTTATGAATTGGGATTTAGTTATAGCTTGTACTTCTGAACTAAATAAAAATCCATCCTCAAGTAAACAAAAATACAAAGGTTTTATACCAAAAGGATCTCTTCCAAGAATCAAACAGTTTTCTTTTAAGTCATAAATTGCAAAAGCATACATACCCCTTAATTTCTCAAAACCTGATATTCCAAACCTATTATAAACAGCTAAAATAGACTCCGAATCAGATTTTGTTTTATAATTATAATCTTTTTTATTTTTTCTTAATTCCATATCATTGTAAATCTCACCATTTGCTACTAGTACTAATTGATTATTTTTGATCGGTTGTTTGCCCCCGGAAAGGTCGATAATTGACAGTCTTTTGTGTAGCATTACTAACTTATTATTTTTAAATATACCTGAACCATCAGGTCCTCTATGAGAGAGAAATTTAACCATTTTTTTTACTTTAATTAAGTCGATTAGATCTACGCTTGATTTCATAAGACCGCAAATTCCGCACATTATTTTTTTACCCCTTTAAAAAATTCTAAATATTTTCTCGAAATTACTTCCTCTGAATATTTTTTTTTAAACTCATCATATCCATTTTTTATAATTTTTAATCTTAAGTCATCATGTTCTTCCATAATCAGTAAACATTTTAAAAAATCGTTTAAATTATTGTGGTTATATTTTAATCCATTTTTTTTATGGGTAATTAACTCTTTAGGACCCATCACATTAGAAGCTAGAACTGGAATCTTATGTGCCCATCCTTCAAGAATAACATTTCCAAGTGGTTCAATTTTTGAAGAACATATAAGAAAATCAGCTGTATTGTAAAATTTAGAAACATTGTTTGTCCAATTGATTAATTTTAGCCTATGCTCAACACCATATTCTTTTGCTATTCTCAAATATTCTTTTTTCAATATTCCGCTCCCTACCAACCACAAAACATAATTACTACTCACATATTTTAATGATTCTATCAAAAAACTAAAACTCTTATTTTCATGAAATCGTCCCAAACCAAGTAAAATTTTTTTATTTTTAGGAGTATCAAACGATGTTTTTTTCAATTTGGAGTAATTATTCTCGTTTACAAAATTTGGTAGTAATTTAATTCTATTTTTGTCCCAACCCAGACTAATCAAGTACTTTTTTATCCCTTTTGTATTTGCAATTAAATGATCGCAATTGATGTAGTTTTTAATTTTATAATACCCTCCTAGTCTTCCAATAAAAACGCACGAGGCATCTAAATTTTCGGGTAAATTACTTGATGCTCTATTCATCCAAGTTAAAACAATATCAGGTTTAAAGTCATCTAAAATTATTTTTATTTTTTCAGTAGTGAATAATTTAAGAAAGTTAAAAAAAAATAACTGTATCACATCAATTTTATATTTTTTTAAAAAAAGAAACCTGTTTTTATTTCTCTTGATAATTACTTTAAGATTAACATTTTTTTTACTTTTTAAAGATATAGATAGTCTTTCAAAAAAACTTTCTGCACCTCCTTTTTTTGATCCTGATATAATAGACAAGATTTTTAATTGATTATTTTTTTCCATAAAATTGCTATTTCATCCCAAGATTTATTGCATTCATTATTTTTTTTTATATTTTTGTTTATTTGTTTCCATAAATTTTCATTTTTCAAGAGTCTTACAGAGTTATTACTAAATGAAAAATTATTATCACATACAAATCCTGTAATATTATTTTTAACTCTTTCATTCATGCATCCATAATCACACACAACTGTCGGTAATCCTAGTGTTTGTGCTTCCGCAACGGCCATGCAAAAAGTCTCCTCTTTACTACCCTGATATAAAAAAATCCTAGCATTTAAGATTTTTTTTTTAAGTTCACTTCTTTCTAATGGTTTAAATAAATGAACACCTAAGTTTCTGAGTTGTTTAGCCCTTTGTAATATGGATAATATCTTATTTGAATGCTTACTTCCAAAATTTCCATAAGTTTCTATTCCTGAGTATAAATGCAATTCAGCTTCTGGAACTTTTGAAATAATTTCATTTTCCCACCTATCGAGTAACCAATCAAGCCCTCTTAATGGATTTGATGTAAAAATTGCTATTGGTTTTTTTGGTTTATTTATTTTTACACTGTTTAAAAAAAGATTATCAATTCCATAAGGAATAATGTATCTCTTTTTAGACGGTGCCCACTTTGGATAGGTTTTTAAATGATACTCACTTGAAAAAATAATTTTTGTAGGATTAAAAAATAACTTTGATAAATATCTATACTTAAGTAGATATTTTGCAGGATTATGAATCCAAAATATCCTGTTTTTACACGCGCTTCTAAAATTAAGATACTTGTCTCCTCTATTAATTATCAAAACATCAAATTTTTCATTTTCAATTTTTGAAGATAATTTTTCCCAAACAACTCCTTCATGATAGCCAACATTTTTGCAATTATTAAATACTTTTATTTTATAAAATTTTGAAATAGCCTCAACCATTGAAACAAATGCATTTTCTGCTCCTCCTGAAGGTTTCTCTCTAACAGTTATAGAATCAAATTCAATCCCGTCATCAATAATCAGAATCTTTTTCATCTTTTCTTGAAATACAATATTTAATATACGATAAAAGAGGATATAATGATGCCATTAGAGCTATCATAATGCCAATCCTATTTTCTTTGTAACCTTTTCTTAGAAAATAACTCTTCCAAAATCTAGAAAAAAGTCTTCTGATATTTTTAATTAGAGTTTCTTTTTTTTTAGTATAAACCAGGTCCTTGGCTCTGGCTGAGGAATAACTATCTAATTTTACAAACATGTCAGATATACTCTTACAATAATAGTGATCAACAGAATTTCTTAGGGAATATCCTTTTTGACCCAATAATTTTATATTTGGATGCACTCGATTATTTCCCCAAATTTTCATTTTTTTTCGAAAAAGTCCTGGGTAAGCTGATTTACCAAAATATGCACCCCAGCCGAATTTAACTAGTCTATTACCAATATAATTATTTACAGGGATTAAATGAAAGTCAAACTTGCTTTCATTTATACATTGAACTATTTCGTGTTGTAGTAATTTTGGCACTCTTTCATCTGCGTCAATTTCTAAAATCCACTCTGTTTTACATTTTTCAATACCAAAGTTTCTTCTCTCACCTTCGAACTCCCAGGAGCCTCTAAAAACTCTATCAGTAAATTTTTTTGCAATCTTTTCTGAATTATCAGTACATTTGTCAAGAATTATTACAATTTCGTCGGAAAACTTTATAGTTTGAAGACATTCGAACAATTGTTTTTCTTCATTATTAATAACAACTAATGATGTAATTTTTTTTTTCATTATTTTCTTATTTTTTTATAAAATGATATGAAACCCTTTTCAACAGCAGAAACGCTGAGCCCTAGCATTAAATTTTTCTTTGAACTAAAATGAAAACTTTCTTCGTTCATCAATTCTTCTGGTTTCATAGGTGTTGAAATTGCAAGAGTTTGTGTTCCCCATGGATGATATTGCTCAACTGAACTTGGTCCAAAAAGTCCAATTGTAGGAACATTTAGAGCGGCTGCTAAATGCATTAATCCAGAATCATTTCCAATGAAGCAAATAGATTTTCTTAATAAAAAACAAATTTCGCAAAGTTCAAAACTTCCAGCAAAATTTTGAACACTAGAAGGTTTAAATTTGTCAGAAATTTCTTTTAATTCTTTTGTTTCCTCTTTTGAACCAATAAGTAAAAAAAAGAAGTTTGAGAATAAATTATTTTTTTCTAGTTTTTTTAATAATTTTATAAAATTTTTTTTTGGCCATTTTTTTCCTTCCCAATTTGCTGAAGCTGCTACTGAAATAATTTTTTTTCTTTTTGTAAGTTCAATTAAGTGTTTCAACTTTTTTGAACTATTACTTACTTTTTTATCTACATCTATGTAAGGCTCAATTATATTTTTTCCCACTAAATTTGAATAGGATATTACTTTATGAATTTTGTTATTTTTATTTGAGTATATCTTTTTATTTTGTCTAAACAAAAAATAACTAATTCCTGTTCCTCTAAGATCAATGACTAAATCCCAAAAATTTAAGAATACTCTCTTCCACAAAAAAAACCAGTGGATTGAATAGTTCTTTTTTTTTAATTTTATTAAAGATGTTATATTTTTAAAAAATTTAAATAATTCAAATGGAACTTCGCCACAAACGAATGTAATTTGCGCTTTTGGATAAGTTTTCTTATAAAAATTAAGCAAACCTGAGGACAGTATGGCATCCCCGAGACGATTAGCTGATATTATTAATATTTTTTTCATAGATTACTTAACTATTGAACAAAGATATATAAAAATTATTATAATAAATATGATAAAAGAAAATAAATATTTTAAATTTAATAATCATAATCTTATCATAATCAGTGGTGAAGATAGATTTAAATTTATTCAAGGCCTGATTTCAAATGACATTTACAAATGTAATAACGGAATTATTTATGCTTCATTACTTACACCACAAGGAAAATTTCTTTTTGATTTTTATATATTTGAACATAATAATTCTTTATTATTAGAGTCTGTTTCAGAAAATTTGGAGCTTATTATAAATAAATTAAACATTTATAAATTAAGATCAAATGTATCAATTGATAAATTTGATAAATTTAAAAGTATAATTATCAACGAAAATCACTTTGGAGTGCTTCCGAAAATTTCAGAAAAATTGGATTTTATTTACTTCAAAGATCCAAGAAAAAAATTTTCACTTATTAAGATCTATGCTGATATAAATAATTTAGAACAACTTTACGAGATGCTTGATGTTTCTCATTTGACAAATGAGGAATACCATAGGATAAGACTTAAAAACACGATTCCTGATTTTTTCAAAGATGCTGAATCCAGTAAATCATTACTTTTAGAAATAGGTTTTGACAATTTAAATGGGATAGATTGGAAGAAGGGTTGTTACATGGGACAAGAATTAACTGCAAGAACAAAATACAGAGGTAATTTAAAAAAAAGAATTTTTGGATTTTTGGTAGATGGAGAAATTAATAATAATGTTATTTGCTTTGAAAATAAGGAAATAGGCTTCTTAACAAGTTTTAACTCAGAATACGCTATAGGTATAGCTAAAATTAATGAGGCAAACCTAAGTATTGAAACAAAAAAAGCATTAAGTTGTGATAACGCGAAACTGACTCCTTTCATCCCTGCATGGATGAAAGATTAATACTATTTTAATTTAATATTTATTTTTTTTCTAAGTTTATTTAGTGTTTCAAAAGGATTGGAATTATAATTAATATGTTTTTTTAATTTAGAAAATCCCAAGAAACCATAATCGTTTATTAAACTTTTATTAATCCATTTGATATCTTGAGATTTTCTACAAATATTAAGATGATTTTTTTTTTTTAACCAATCCCACCTTACATCTAAACATTTTTTTAATTCATTAAATCCTTTATTTTTTTGAGACGAAACTGAGCAAATTCCAATATCCCATCCTGATAAATTATTGAAATATGGCTTACTCTGATTCAAGTCAGACACAGTGATATTACTCAATTTTTCAAAATCTCCCTTTGTAACAACAATTAAATCAGGGATCTCTATAATACCTGATTTCATAAACTGCAATACATCCCCACTTCCAGGTTGTACACAATATATTACTGTATCAACAACATTTTCAATACTTACCTCTGATTGACCAACTCCAACAGTTTCAATTAGTAATACATCAAAGATTGAACGCATGACCACCATTGAAGGGTATGTTAACGCTGAAATTCCTCCTAAAAAGTCTTTTGCAGCCATTGATCTAACAAAGACCTTATGGTCATTTGGATCTATATCAAAACGTGCTCTATCCCCTAGTAAAGCTCCGCCGGACCTCATTGATGAAGGATCAATTGCAATTACACCTACTGATATATCGTGCTTTCGAAAAGTCAAAATCAAGTTATTGATCAGGGAGGATTTTCCTACACCTGGAGGTCCTGTAATTCCGATGACATGACTTTTTGAATCTTTATGATATAAATCAAGTTTTTTTATTACCGATGTTGAACCACTCTCAACTTCAATTAATTCAAGAATTTTAGATAATTCTCTTTTTTTTTTTAATGAAAAATAATTACTCATCAATTTTTTTGTTTAACAGTGAAAATGAGCATTTACTTTCAACAACATATTTACAAAAGCTTAATAAATTATATCTGTTTTCTCTAAGCTTGGTTTCGTCACAATTTACCGTAACTGTTTCAAAAAAAATATTAATGGGGGTTGTTAAAGATATGAGATTAGACAAATAGAAATCAAAATTTTCATTATCGTCAATGTTTTTTTTTATTAATAAAGCTTTTTCGTATAGGATTTTTTCCTCATTTACTAAAAATAATTTCTCATTAATGGAAGAAATTGAATTTTTTGTATTGTCAATTATTGAGGTTATCCTACGATAGGATTTAGTAAAATCCTTTCCATGATTTGATTTTAAAAAACTTGATAATTGATGACAATTGTAAAAAATCAAATACGGATTAAAGGATGTTTTATTTAAAAATGAATTAATAATATCTTCTCTTAGCCCTAATTCTTTGAAACAAATTGATAATCTTACACTTATAAAGTTAATAATATCTTGAATATTGAGTTTTTGTTTAAGCTCTTTAAAATCGAATAATGATAAATTTTTACGCATAAATTCATTTAACTCAACATCAATTTTGTTTTCTATTAATATTCTAATCAAACCTAATGAAGCTCTTCTAATTCCGTACGGATCCTTCGAACCTGAGGGTTTTTTGTTACTTAAAAAAGTTGAAATAATTTTATCAATTTTCTCGGCTACAGCCAAACACACTGATAATTTTAATGTAGGGATTTTTTCGTTGATTCCAGGAAAATATTGTTCAATCAACGCTACAGAGTTTTCTTCAGAAAAACCTTCACTTTTTGCATAATAATTTCCAACATAACCCTGTAAATTTGGAAACTCATTTACCATTTCTGTAGTGAGATCACTTAAGCACAGCTTAGATATTTTTTCTTGTTCTTTGGAAAAATTAAAATCAATTATTTTTGCAAAATTTTTTGACATTTTTGAAATTCTTTCTGATTTTTGTCTTAAATTTCCAAGTTTCTCAAAATATATAATTTCTTCTAGTATTTTAATTCGGTCCTCTAAGTTAATTTTAGAGTCTTCATTTATAAAAAATAAAGCGTCTTTAAATCGGGCTTTTAAAACTCTTTCGTGTCCTTTTTCTATTTGCTTAGTTTTATCAGTGCTATGATTTGTAACAAAAGCAAATAGATTGCTTAAGTTCCCTTTACGATTTCTAAACGAAAAATATTTTTGTTGTCCTGAAACAATGGAAATAATGAAATCTTCAGGCATTTTGAAAAATTCTTCATCAAACTCACCATACATGACATTAGGATTTTCAACTAATCTGGCATTTTCATCAATTAGTTTATTTTCTGAGTTTAAACTTAGTTTATATTTTTTACAAATTTCTTCTAATTTAGATTTAATTATTTTTTGTCTTTTATCATGCTCAAGTATAACATTATTTTTATTCATAAATTCCTTATATTCTAAAAAATTATCACATTTCACCTGATTATTACCCAATACATAATTTCCAAATACTTTGTTATCAGAGTTTTTTCCTGCGAAAGAAAATTTCACAACTTTATTTCCAATTAAACAAAATATTGATTTTATTGGTCTAGCCCACTTATCATTTAAAGATGACCATCTCATAGATTTTTGCCATCTAATTTCTTTAAGCAACTCAGGTATAGCATTTCGTAAAATATTAAAAATATTTTGTTCTGGAATTTTTTTTTCATAAAAATAATATTTTTTTTCTTTTATTTCTTTAATTATTAATTCATCTTTTTTTATATTATTTGATTGGCAAAAACCTTGAATGGCTGTGTCCTTTGATTCAGTTATAGGACCCCTAATTAATTTTGAAAGGCGTTTTTTCTTAATTGGAAGATTTGGTATAAAGATCAGAAATCTTCTTGATGTTGTGTAAGTACTTATTTCATTAAAAGGAATCTTTTGGGCTTTTAAAAATTCTTTAAAAACTGAATGAAGACCTCTTTCTCCTTCACGCTGCGAGTTTGGAGGCAAATCTTCACAAAATATTTCAAGTAAAAAATCATTCATTATTAGAAACCTTCAAAAAATTTTCACAACATAATCTTGAAAGATTTCTTATTTTTAAAATATATGACTGTCTCTCAGATACAGAAACCAATCCTCTTGAGTCAAGTAGATTAAAGATATGACTAGCTCGCACACAATATTCATAAGCAGGTAAATATAAATTTTTTATTAAGAGTTGCTTGCAGGTAATTTCATAATCATTAAAGTTTTTAAATAATAAGCTACTTGATGCTTGATTAAAATTAAACTCTGAAAATTGTTCCTCGTTTTGCAAAAATAAATCTCCATATTTTACTCCCATTTTATTCCATAATATATCAAATACATTATCTACCTTTTGAATGAACATAGAAATTCTCTCTAATCCATAAGTAAATTCAGCACTCACAGGTTTGCAATCAAAACCACCTATTTGTTGAAAATATGTATATTGTGATATTTCCATACCATTGCATTGTATTTCCCAACCTAATCCAGCAGCACCCAAGGTTGGACTTTCCCAATCATCCTCAATAAATTTTATGTCATTTTTTTTTGGATCAATATCTATAAATTTCAGACTATCTAAAAATAAATCTTGCGCATTTTCTGGTGAAGGTTTAAGAAGAACTTGAAGCTGATAGTAATGCTGAAGTCTATTTGGATTCTTACCAAACCTCCCATCACTTGGCCTTCTGCACGGTTGAAGATAAACTGTTTTCCAAGGTGTTTTTCCTAAACTCCTCAAACAAGTTGCTGGATGAAAAGTAGCTGCACCCATTTCTAAATCATAAGGTTGAATAACAACACAGTCGTTATCGGACCAAAATTTTTGTAATTTAAATACAAGATCTTGAAATGTTAACATTAACTTTTTTTACTCAAACTATTGAAAAATAATATTATAAGCGAATATATTTAAAACTACATTATAAAAATATTAAATGGTAAAGCTAAAAATTATTAAAAATAACCTTAATAATGCAACATCATTCGACAAAATCATAAAATGGTTGCATTACGATTTGTCAAAGGTAAATAAAAAAATATTAGAGGGTATGTCCAGTCATGTACCACTGATTCCTGAATTAGCTGGATACATAATTTCTTCTGGTGGTAAAAGAATCAGACCAATCTTAACTCTTGCTTGTTCCAAGTTATGTAAATATTCTGGAGAAAGACATATAAATCTTGCCGCTGCGATAGAGTTTATTCATACAGCAACTCTTCTTCACGATGATGTTGTGGACGAAAGTAATCAAAGAAGAGGGAAAAAAAGTGCAAATGTAGTTTGGGGAAATAAATCAAGTATTTTAGTTGGCGACTTTTTACTTAGTAAGGCATTTAGACTAATAATAAAAGATGGTTCAAATCAGTGTTTAGATATTTTATCCGAAACATCACTTGAGATATCTCAAGGGGAAGTACTTCAGCTTATGACTAATAATAATATCCAAACCCCAGAATCGAAGTATTTAGAAGTCGTTAACGCAAAAACTTCTGCGTTATTTGCAGCTGCCTGCAGCCTAGGTGGAGTAGTGTCTGAATCTGGAAAGGAAAAAATAGAGGCTTTATCAGATTATGGTAGATATCTTGGTATTGCTTTTCAAATAATTGATGACGCACTTGATTATGATTATAAAAACAAAAAATTTGGTAAAAATATTGGAGACGATTTCAAAGAAGGCAAAGTTTCTTTACCTATTATACTAGCATACACTCGTGGAAATAAGAGCGAGAAAGATTTTTTAATAAAGGTCATTAATACATATCAACAAGAAAAAAATGATTTATCAAGAGTCCTCAAAATTATAGAGAAATATGATGTAATTCATGATTGTGAAAAAAAGGCAAAACATTTTTCTACAATGGCTCAAGATTCATTAGGTCACTTTGAAGAATCATTCGAAAAGGATATGCTTGATGAAATCGCTAATTTTGCAGCTAATAGAACATATTGATACATTTTTTTTTGTGGAATAAAAATTGCAGTTTTAGGCTATGCACAAAATTACAATCGAAAAAAATAAGGATTACTTTTTAATAAAGCTTTTAGAGTTTTTTTCTAAAAATTATGTTCTTATATTGATACTATTTTGTCTCATTTTCTTTTTAGTTTAAAATAATTGTTTTATATATTTAATTATATATTAAATTAATAACTATGAGTGAGAACAATCGGCTTTCAAAAAGATTAAAAAGATATACTAATCTTGGAGCATCTGCAGGTTTATTGGCATTAAAAGTTGCTTCCTCAAAATTACTCAGTAATAATTCTAAAACCGCTAACGATGTGGCGAATATGCTTGGAGATTTAAAAGGTCCAATAATGAAAATCGGTCAACTATTATCGACTGTTCCAGATTTATTACCTCCTGAATATACAAATGCACTCACTCAGCTTCAATCTAACGCTCCACCTATGGGGTGGAATTTTGTGCGAAGAAGAATGAAAACTGAGCTTGGAAAAGAATGGGAAAAAAAATTTAAAATTTTTGAAAGAGAACCTTTTGCAGCAGCTTCTCTTGGTCAGGTTCATAAAGCTATTAATCTGATGGATAATAAAATAGTTTGTAAGTTACAATACCCAGATATGAACTCAATAGTTGAAGCAGATTTAGTGCAGCTTAAGGTAATTTTTTCAGTTTACAAAAGTATTGATCCGAGTATTAATACTTCTAATATTCAAAAAGAAATATCCTCAAGAGTAAGAGAGGAGCTTGATTATGAACGAGAGGGTAAAAATCTTCTTTTGTACCATAATATCTTAAAAAAAATAGATGGTGTTAAAGTTCCTAATATTATAAAAGATTTGTCTACTGATAAGCTCTTGTGCATGGAATATTTGGATGGTAAAAAATTATTGAATTTTAAACAAAAGAGTCATGATATAAGAAAAAAAATTGCTATTAACATGTTTAAAGCATGGTATTATCCTTTTTACAAGTCTGCCATTATCCATGGTGACCCTCATTTAGGTAACTATTCTATTGATGAAAATTTAAATATAAATCTACTTGATTTCGGGTGTATAAGAATCTTTAACGCTTCTTTTGTTAAGGGAGTCATAGACTTGTATTTTGCTATTTTAAATAATAACCAAGAATTAGCTGTTCATGCATACGAAAGTTGGGGATTTGAGAATATATCCAAAAAATTAATTGAAATACTTAATATATGGGCAAAATTTCTTTACTCCCCTCTACTTGAAGATAAAGTTCGAAAAATGGAGGATACAAATTCTACTGCATATGGTGCAGAAACAGCTGCAAAAGTCCACAAGGAATTGAAAAAAATTGGGGGTGTAAAACCTCCCAGAGAATTTGTATTCATGGATAGAGCAGCAATTGGTTTGGGCTCAGTTTTTTTACATTTAAATGCCGAAATAAATTGGTATCGACTTTTTCATGAAATGATTGGTGAATTTAAAACAACTAAAGTTGAGAATTATCAACAAAGTCAATTAAAAAAAGTAGAAATTATATAATTTTTTTTAAGTTTAGTAGAAATTTTTCTGATTGAGAAAGCCACTTGTCAACTTCTGCCATTGTGGCACTCATTTCTTTTGAATTATCATTTAACCACACTTGAAAACTTTTTAAGTAAATTAAAAAGAGGGCATTGATTTTTAAAAAATCAAAAAAATCTCTTTTTTTACCGCTAGAAATCGTTATGAATAGTTCAAATGAGTTCATCAGAGAGCACAAAATTGTTTTAAGCTCCTTGGGCTGATTTCTAATTTCCTTGATAAGTACTTTGAGACAATTTTTAAATTCCTCCAGTTTTTCAAATCTAAGCATAACAAGTTCAAACAAATTGTCTTTAACAGAATTATCTTTAAATTCCTCAACATCTATCTCTGAGATTACTTCTTCGTCAATCATTTTTGAAAAATACTTTAAAAAGTCGTATCTGTTTTTAAAATAAAGTTTTAAAATTTTTATATCAATTTGTTTTTCTTTTGAAAGTTTTGTGATCGAAAAATTTTTCCAACCATTACTTTCAATTAACTGAAAAGCCTGTTTAATGATTTTATTTTTTTTATTCTCTTTTTCATTCATTACAAAAAAATCAAGTTGTAAATAAAAATAATATATATAGTATAAGTAATATAGGAAAGTATATAAATATAAAGATATTTTACTTTTAGCAGATTCCAACTTAATTACAAAATAATGGATCTCAACGAATTAGAATCAATTATTACTAAGATTCCAGATTTCCCGAAACCTGGAATTTTATTTTATGATATATCTCCAGTTCTTAATGACGCTAATGCTTTTTCGTTTGTAACTGAAAAGATAGAAAATAAAATTAAAAAGTATAATGTAGATACAATTGCAGCAATTGATGCCAGAGGTTTCATTTTTGGAGCAGCTGTTGCACAAAAGATGAATCGCGGCTTAACCATGATTAGAAAAATTGGAAAATTACCCGGTAAAATTATTAAAAAAAGTTATAAATTAGAATATGGAACAAATACCTTGGAAGTAAATCCTTTGTATTTAAAGGGAAATGTAGCACTTATTGACGACCTTTTGGCTACTGGAGGTACCGCAAATGCATCAATAGATTTAATAAAGGAATCAGGTGCTGACGTTGTATGTTTTTGTACTGTTATTGAACTTGAATTTTTGTCTGGTAAAAATAATTTAAACATACCATATGAATCAATAATTAAATATTAAAATGACGAGAGATCACAAATTATTTTTAAAATGGTTACTTCAGTTTAGTTTAATATTCTTTTTCTTTTATTTTATATGGGATCAAGGATTGATTGGTGAATTAATCTCAAAGGATAGAAGTTATATTACTAGTACTATATTAATAATTTTTATGATTATCTGTTGCCATTGCGCTTACGCAACATTTATAATTTCATCTGAATTGAATAAAGCACATATTATAAAAAAAAATTTGCTTCGAGCTAATGTTCAGTTAAAGATTATAGATGATAATCTCATTCTATCTTCAAAGGGGATTGTGTCGAATGGAATTGTAGCCGATTATTTCAAGGATTTACTAGATTTAAAAAATAATGGATTAAATGGTCATAGTCAAATACTAGAATCTTATGTAAAAAAAACCAATGGTTATTATGAACTGGGATGGTTTAGTGCTGATTTGATGCTTAAACTTGGGTTGATTGGAACCGTTATTGGGTTTATTATAATGCTAGGTTCACTCTCAGACATAACAACATTTGATGTAACTTTATTACAAGGTGTTTTGACAACCATGGGAAGTGGAATGGGTGTAGCATTATATACAACTTTGTCAGCATTAGTAACAGGAGTACTTATAGCACTTCAATATTTTAATCTAGAAAGTGGATGTGAGGAACTTTTTTCAGTACTCAATCAAATTTCAGAAGTTAGTATTAATAAAAGTTTTTAGATGGCTTATTCAGGTAGAAGAATAAAAGCTGATCCCTTCACTGATTTGTTATTCAATGTTCTACTTGCTTTTACATTGTTAATGTTTCTAGCAATTATATTCATGAACCCAATACCTAAAACGGGTGTAATTAACCCAAAAGCGGAATACATTATTACTGTGAGTTGGAAAGATAATAGTCCTGATGATATAGATACCTATGTTCAGAGCCCAACTGGCGAATTAGTATGGTTTAGGGGAACTGAGGCTGGATTTGTTCACTTAGATAGAGATGATAGAGGCCTATTAAATGATACAATAGAAGTCAATGGTAAAAAGATACAGAATCCATTAAATCAAGAAGTAGTCACAATAAGAGCAGTAGTTCCTGGAGAATATATTGTAAATGTTCATTATTATGCTACAAAAACAAATCAACCTGTGGATGTAAATGTTAAGGTAGAAAAAGTTAATCCACAATTAGAGGTTATATATTATGGAACAATTCCCCTTGAAAAAAAAGGTGCTGAAAAAACTGCTACCAGATTCAACATCTCTCAAGGTGGAAAAGTCAATGTAAGTGGTAATTTATTTAAAAAATTAGTCCCAGAAAATTAAATACCTAGGAGGAAATTATGGACTCAACAGTTTTATCAATAGTAGTAAGTTATACTGTACTTGCTTTTCTATTATTAATATTTAACTTACGAACATCCTACCATTGGTTATTAAAATCATTATTAATAGCCTCGGTAACTTTGTTTTATATTCTAACATATAATTCTTTCAAAGAAATTCTTGGTTGGCCTACCAAAGAAACCTTACCCGATAGATTTAGACTGGTGTCTGCTCAAATCTATGAGCCTAATGTTATTACAAACTCAAATGGATCAATTTATATTTGGATAACTGATATGAATGATAAATCTGGTTTGGGAATTCCTAGATCTCATCAATTACCGTATTCAAAAGAAGTTCATGAACAAATTTCAAAAGCATCAATTAGTCTGAAAAATGGAGTTCCTCAAATGGGTGAAATTCAAATTGAAGAAGAGAAAGTAGGAGTTATAACAAAAATTCTTGAGAAGAAAAAAACTGTAGCTACAAGCACAAATTTAAAATTTTTTGATATGCCAAATCAATTATTACCTGAGAAATAATGAATTTTCGTGTCGTTTTTACAGTTTGTAGTTTTTTGTTCCTAGTCCAGAGTTGCAGTGATAATAAAGCTGACTACTTTCCTTTAAAAAATAAAAATCTATGGGCTTACAATATTCTCATAACTCCAAGTGAAGAGGATCAAATTAATTATAAAAAGACTAATTTTTCTCTTGCAAAACAGAGTATTAAAAAAGATAAAACCATAATTGATGTTTATCCTGTAATTAGAGAAAATGAGACTCTATACTTTTATTCCAAGAATAAAGACGGCATTTTTAGAGAAGCTATACAACACAACCAAAGTCAACCAATAAGTTTTGAAGAAAAAAAAAAAACTGTATTAAAATTTCCTTTAGAAAAAGGAACTAAATGGACAACTCCAAGTAAAACGTATCTTATTTTGAGAAGATATGCATATTTTGATTATAGAGCGAATACAAATTTCTCATTAGATCTTGAATTAACAAGTAAAACTTCAATAGTAAAAGTACCTGCAGGTATTTTTCGAAATTGTCTTAAAGTAGAAGGTTATGGAGAAACTACATTTATCGGAGATAGAGAAATTGGATCTATTAAGATCACAATAAAAACTATTGACTGGTTTGCTCCAGGTGTTGGCTTAGTTAAAAGTGAAAGAATAGAAAGTACAGATAGCGATCTTTTTGGAACAAGCCAAATGATTCAAGAACTTGAAGATTATAAATAAAGTTATGTTTTTTAAAAAATTAGAAATTTATATTACCTTATTTTTAGTATTTATAATTTTATATTTTGGAAAGTTTTTATTGCTGCCATTATTTTTTTCTATTTTTATATTCATAGTTCTAAAATCTTTATCTAAAAAAATCTCAAAAATAAAATTTCATGTTGTTAATATTAGCTACTCTTTAGCGTTCTTAATTTCATCTTTAATTTCATTATCATTAATCTACTTTTTTGGAATACTTCTAAACGAGAATTTATCTAAAGTTATTTCTAACTCAGATTTATATCAAAATAATATGATTTTTATATTCAATAAAATTAAAGAGTTTAGTCAAAATAATCTCCCATTCCCTACCAATATGTTTTCTTTTGATTTGGATTTTACTATAATTTTTACAAAAATATTAAATTCTTTTACTAACTTTGCTGGAAACTTTTCAATTATAATTTTGTATTTAATCTTCATAATTATTGAGGAGAATTTTTTTAATATCAAGATTAATAAGTTGTTCTCTTCAAATTCTACAAAAAAAATAATTGATAAAATAAATCTAGAAATTTTTAATTATTTTCAAATAAAAACTTTTACGAGTCTACTAACAGGTGTATCAACTTTTGCTGTAATGAACTTCTTTAATAGTGACCTTGCTATCTTTTTTGGTATATTATCATTTATTTTGAATTTCATTCCTTTTTTAGGCTCACTACTTTCTATTTTACTACCTTTTATTTTTTCATTAATACAATTTCTAAATCCATTTGACTCTTCTTTAATAATTATTTTTCTTTTAGTTGTTCAAATAAGTGTTGGTAATTTTTTAGAACCAAGACTTATGGGAAAATCATTAAATTTAAGTCCAATGATTATGCTAATTTTTTTAAGTTTGATGGGACAGTTATGGGGAATTGGTGGGATGTTTCTAAGTGTACCATTTTTAGTTATATTACTAATTATTTTTAGTAATTTTACTTCTACAAAAAAAATTGCACTTTTTTTATCTGAAAAAGGAGAAATTAATTAAGTTTAAATTACCTTCTTTATATAACTTTTGACTTAAATCAGTTGATAGTATTAGACCAAATCCAAAAAAATATGTGATCATAGATGACCCACCGTATGAAACAAGAGGAAGTGGAATTCCTACAACAGGTGTTAATCCCATCACCATTGCCATATTAAGAGCTCCGGCAAGAAAAAAATTAGTTATTATTGATACACCTATAACCTTTGAAAAAAAATTTTTCTCATTAGAAATACTTATTACATACCCCACAAAGCAGATTAATATAAATAATCCAATCACAGAAATGGTTCCTAAAAATCCAAATTCTTCTCCCAACATAGAAAAAATAAAATCTGTTTTTTTTTCTGGAAGAAAGTCTAGGTGTGATTGAGTGCCCTTTAACCAACCTTTTCCAAAAAAACCACCAGAACCAATTGCTATTTGAGATTGAATTATATGATACCCTGTTCCAAGAGGATCTTGATGTGGGTCGAAGAATGTTAATAACCTCTGCTTTTGATATAAATGCAATGAGCTCCAAAAAATTGGAGATAGAATCAAAAAAATAATAAAAATTGAGATAAAAAATTTCATGTTTATACCAACTATAAAAAATACAACTATTCCAATAAAAATTAAGATTAAAGATGTTCCTAAATCAGGTTGGTTTAATACTATTAAAAAAGGAATTAAGACAAGAACGATTGGAAAAATTAAAAATAAATAATCTCTTAAATTATCTATCTTTTTTTCATCAAAAAATTTTGCAAGTGCTAAAATTAAAAAAATTTTCATTATTTCGGATGGTTGTATATTTATTCCTAAAAAGTTAATCCACCTTCTTGAACCTTTTCCAATATATCCATAAAAAGTAGCATAGATTAGAATCACCACACCTAAAATGTACAAGATAAATGAATATTTTTGCCAAATGTTAATATTTACGAGACCTACGGATAACATTATTATAAAACCAAAAAGAAGTTTTAGTATTTGTGAATAAGTAAAACTTAATCCATCAGAATTAGTTGCACTGTAAATCATAATAATACCGACAACAGAAAGTGAAGTTATTAAAAATATTAATGTCCAATGTAAATTTTTAACCTTGAAAAGAAAATCACTCATATTTTTCTCTCAAAAGTGAAATCTAAAATTTCCTTTGCAATAGGAGCTGCTACTTTTGAACCACTTCCGTGATGTTCAACTACAACTGAAATCACATATTTTGGTTTTTCGTAAGGAGCAAATCCTGTAAATATTGAATGATCTCTCAATTTATAAGGTAATTCGTCATTCTCTAAAACTCCGCTTTCTCGCTCTAATAAACTGATTCTTCTAACTTGAGATGTTCCTGTTTTACCCGCCATTTTTATTGATTTATTTGTCAATTTTGAGGAAAAAGCTGTTCCATTGTATTCATTTACAACATTAAACATTGAGCTTTTTATTAAATCAAACGAATCTTTCGGAAAATCGAGTTCTTCAAAATATTCGCTGTTTTTATTAGAAATTATAACAGGTCTTACTTTTTTCCCAGTTGCAATTCTTGCGGTCATTGTTGCAATTTGGAGAGGTGTTGAAAGAGTAAATCCTTGACCAATAACAGCATTATATGTCTCACCTAAATGCCATGAATCACCCTTGTTTTTTTTCTTCCAATTTTCATCTGGCATGATACCTTTTGACTCTCCAACAAGATCAATATTTGTTTTCATACCAAATGAGAACTTTCTTGCAACACTTGCTAATTCATTAATACTTATGATGTTAGCAAGTGAATAAAAATAACAATCACAAGACTCTTTTATAGCTTTGTTTAAATCAACATGACCATGACCTTTCCTTTTCCAACAATGAAAAGTATGATTTCCGAGAGATTGTTTTCCACTACAAAAAAATTTCTGGTTAACATCAAAATCTTTTTTGTTCAAAATAGCCATTCCAACTACTAATTTAAAAGTTGAACCAGGTGAGTACAGACCTGAAATAGTTCGATTCAAAAGAGGATTGAGTGGGTCAGACTGTAAATTTCTCCAGGTATCATTTTTGACTCCGTAACTGAACTCATTTATATCAAATGATGGTGAAGAAACCATTGAAATTATTGACCCTGAATTACAATCCATTAATACTATACTTCCTGCTTTATCTCTTATTTTATCAAAGGCAAACTCTTGTATTTTTGAATTAATGCTCACTTCAATATTTTTTCCTGAGGTACTATTTTTTGAATTTAAGTTTCTAACAACTTTTCCTGAAGAGTTTGATTCTACTTTTTGCCAACCTTCTTTTCCAATTAATATTTTGTTGTAAATTTTTTCTACTCCGGTTTTACCTACTTTAAGTTCTGGTAACTGTTTCTTTTTACTTGGTTTTTGGGAATCATAGCCTACATATCCAATTACATGTGAATATGCAAAATTATCTTTATATGATCGTACTTTTTTTTTATTAATGTCTAAATATGGAAATCGGTGGGAAAAGTGTGAAAATACCTCAAGCTCACTCCAAGTAAGATTTTTTTTAATTGTAAGATAATCGTCTAATGAGTTTCTTATGCTATTTTTTTTAAAATCCTTGATATCTGCCTCTGAGATAGAAACAATTTTTCTTAAATCATTTACAATCTCTTCCATTTGATTTTTTTTATCTTTTAAAAGAATAATTTGAAAATCATTTCTATTTTCTGCTATTTTCTTTTTACTTTGACCAAAAATAATACCTCTTTCTGGATATAAAACTTTTATTTTTATTCTGTTAATTTCAGATAATTCACCAAATTTTGATTTGTTGATGATCTGTAAATAGTACAATTTTCCGATTAACAAGGAAGTAAAAATGCCCTTGCCTAATCCAAGTAAGAATAACCTTCTTTGAAATTTTTTTAAATCATCAAATTCTTTACTCATCTCTAAATTTTAATATGTTATTCAAATTATTAATCAACCAATATAACAATGGAAATATTAAACCAGTAATAGCTATTGATAACAAAATATTTACAAAGTTAATATCAACTATCTTAAACACTAACCTATGTATAAGCATTAAAAAAATAAAATATGATGCGAAGAAAAATATAAATCTTATCCATATTCTGCTAATGGATTCAGAAAATAAAAACTCAGAGTTTTTTCTTTGTATTAAAAAAACCATGAATATAAAAATAGAGGTTAATCCGAAAATCAGATTTGATATAATGTCAATTAATACTGAAAGAAGTAAAATCAAAAAAGGACGAATTTTTTCATGATCAATTAAAACCCAAGAATATAGAGCACAAAAACCAAAGTAACTTGAAAATGGGCTAATCCCAAAATATTTTGGCAAAGAATCAATCAGAATCAAAAATATAGATGTAGTTATTGGTGATATCTTCAAAAAATAGTCCCATATTATTTCTAGAAAACTTTTGTCCATTTACTCAAATTCGGGTTGTTTTTTTTCAAAATTGTAAATTAATATCTTAACATAGATTGAATCACTTTTATCTGAAAAAGGTACGATTATTGTTTTACTTTTATCTTTTTTAATCCTACCTACTCTTATTCCTTCTTTAAAGTATCCTGAAGAACTTGTAGTTAATACCAATTCGTTTTCGATTAATTCGTTAAGTTCGTCTAAATGTAAAATACTTAAATGATCTGTTTGTCCTTGAGCAAAAAAATTTTTTTTACTTTCTAATGAGTATACTGGTAAAGTAGATTGTCTACTTTTTATTAATAAAACTTCTGAAATGGTGTCTTTTGTAGAAACGACTCTTCCTAATAATCCGTTTTTATTAAACACAGGATTATTAATCTTTATATTTTGATTGCGACCAACATCTATAAAAATATTTGGAGATATTGCTGAAGAAGAATCAAAAATGATCCTTGCTGAAATATTTTCAGATGTAGGTGGGGCCTTTAAATTTAATAATGACCTTAATTGAGTATTCTCAATTTCTAAATGATACATTTCAGAAAGTGTTTGTTCGTATATTAAAATTTGATTTTGTAACTCTTTATTTTTGTTTTTTGTATCAAAAATTGAGTTTATCTTTTTTAGAGAATCATTTATTTTTGATGTAGGATATATTATTATTTTTGCAAAAGGATTAATAAATTCTAAAAAAGATTTTTTTATTTCTTTACTCACTTCCTGATAAGAGATTGAGTAAAATATTATTAAAAAACAACAAATAATAGATAAAATAATTTCAATAAAGTAATAATTAAATAAGGATGGTTTTAAAAACTTTGAAAATGACGATTTTTGCCCCATCTTATTTTAATTAATAGCTACTCGATAAAACTGAACTTAATGATTTTAAATTTTCTGCACATTTCCCTGTACCTTGAACAACACAGCTAAGTGGATCATCAGCAATAGTCACCGGCAAGCCTGTCGCATCTCTAATAGTTTGATCCAAATTACCCAAAAGTGAACCACCACCTGTAAGAACAATACCTTTGTCAACAATATCTGCAGCTAATTCTGGATCGGAGTTTTCCAAAGTATTTTTAACTGCTTCAATTATAGATAATACAGGTTCTGACAAGGCTTCTGCTATTTGTTTCTGGTTGATAACAACCTCTTTAGGTACACCTTTTAATAAATCTCTACCTTTGATATGTAAAACTTTTCCATCTCCACTTGTAGGAGAGGAAGCAATTCCAATGGCTTTTTTGATTCTTTCAGCACTACTTTCACCAACTAGCAAATTATGTGCTCTTCTGATGTAATTTATTATTGCATAATCCATAGCATCTCCGCCAACTCTTACCGAATGAGCATGAACTATTCCACCAAGTGCTAGAAGAGCAACTTCTGTTGTTCCTCCACCAATATCTACAACCATTGATCCTGAAGGCTCAGTTACTGGTAACCCTGCCCCTAGAGCAGCAGCCATTGGTTCATCGATTAAAAAAACTTTTCGAGCCCCTGCTGCTGCTGCAGATCCTTCAATCGCCCTTCTTTCGACAGATGTTGCACCAGATGGAACACAAACAACAACCACCGGACTAAAAAAACTATTTTTTGAGTGAGCTTTTCTTATAAAATGTTTGATCATTTCTTCCGCTACGTCAAAATCCGCAATAACTCCATCTCTCATTGGTCTTATTGCTGTAATATTTCCTGGAGTTCTCCCTAACATTGTTTTTGCTTCGTGACCAACAGCTAAGACCTTTGCTTTACCTTGCTTATTATTATTAGTTAGTGCAACCACTGAAGGTTCATTCAAAACTATACCTTTTCCTTTTACATAGATAAGTGTATTAGCCGTGCCTAGATCTATAGCGATATCTTGTGAAAAAAAACCAAAAAAATCAAACATACTTATCCATATTTCTAATTAATTTATAAAATACTTTTTTAACAATTCAAAACAAAAAATTATATTGCATGCTTATCAACAATATCTTTTACTTTATTCCATTTGATAGAGGATTTAGAAATTCTCTCTCTTTTATTAATTAATTTATTCAAAGCATTTATGTAAGATTTTGCTGAAGCAACCATTGTATCTACATCTTTTCCATGACCAAGAACTGTTATACCATTCTCCTCAAGCCTTACACTCACATCGGCTTGTGCATCCACACCCTTGGTAATAGCATTTACTTGATAAAGAATCAATTGAGATTCATTAGGCACTAGTTTTTGAATAGATTTAAATATTGCATCAATAGGTCCTTCACCTTTTGATTCTGCAGATAATTTTTTTTCATACATGATAATGTTGATTTTTGCTGTTGCTTTTAATAAATTCCCACAAGTAACTTTTAGGTCCACTAACTGAATTAAATTTTGATTGATGACTGATTGTTCATCCATTAATGCATAAATATCTTCTTCAAAAATTTGTTTTTTCTTGTCAGCCAAGTCCTTGAACTTTTTAAAAACTAATTTTAATTCATCATCATTAAGATCAAAACCCAATTCAATTAACTTTACTTTAAAAGCATGTCTACCTGAATGTTTCCCTAAGACTAATTCTGACGATGAAAGTCCAACTGATTCTGGTTTCATAATTTCATAAGTATCAGTATGTTTCAACATACCGTCTTGATGAATACCTGATTCATGCGCGAAAGCGTTTTTACCAACAATTGCTTTGTTTGGTTGGACATTGAAACCAGTCGTAGCTGCAACTAAATTTGAGACTTTAATTATTTTGGTTGAATCTACATCTGTATAAAACGGTAATAAATCATTTCTAGTCTTTAAACACATAACTATTTCTTCCAAAGCTGCATTTCCCGCTCTTTCTCCTATACCATTTATTGTACATTCAACTTGTCTTGCGCCCTCGGTAATTGCTCCCAAAGAATTCGATACAGCAAGTCCTAGATCATTATGACAATGAACAGAAATTATTGCTTTATCAATATTTGAAACATTATTTTTAATTTTACAAATCAAATCACTAAATTCTGAGGGTATAGAGTAACCGACAGTATCTGGTATATTAATTGTTCTAGCGCCACTTTCAATAGCTAGTTGAATAGTTTTATAGAGAAAGTCTAAATCTGTTCTTGATGCATCTTCAGGAGACCATTCTATATCATCTGTGTATTTTGATGCTCTCAAAATACTTTTTTTTATTGCTTCAAGCACATCATTTTTTTTCATTTTAAGTTTATACTTCATGTGTAAATCACTTGTAGAGATAAATGTATGAATCCTAAATCTTTTAGCATTTTTCATAGCATCACCAGCAGTGTCAATATCTGAATACTGAGCTCTTGCTAACCCACAAACCACTGAATTTTTCAAAAGCTTTGATATTTTTTTTACAGCTTCAAAATCACCTTTTGAGGCAAATGGAAATCCCGCCTCGACTATATCAATTTTCATATCATCAAGTATTTCTGCTATTTTTATTTTATCCTCAACAGTCAAAGATGCACCTGCAGATTGTTCACCATCTCTGAGAGTAGTGTCAAAGATAAAAACCTTATTTTTTTTTTTCGAGTGTTTTAAGTTCATCTTAATTCTTTTTTTTATCTACTATTTTATTAGCTGTAATCCATGGCATCATCTTTCTTAATTTTTCTCCAACCTTTTCAATTTGTTTATGTTGCTGAATTTTTCTTTCAGCTTTAAAATTAAGTTGCCCAGACTTACATTCCAATATCCAATCTCTTGCAAATTTTCCAGTTTGAATTTCATGTAAAATTCTTTTCATTTCTTTTTTTATTTCGTCATTTACTATTCTTGGACCTCTTGTAAGATCTCCATATTCTGCTGTATTAGAAATTGAATATCTCATATTAGCTATGCCCCCCTCATAAATTAAATCTACTATTAACTTTACTTCATGTAAACATTCAAAGTAAGCCATTTCTGGAGCATATCCAGCTTCAACTAAAGTCTCAAAACCATTTTGAATGAGCGCTGTGAGACCCCCACATAAAACTGCTTGCTCACCAAATAAATCTGTTTCACATTCTTCTTTAAATGTAGTTTGGATTATACCTGACCTACCACCTCCAATCGCGGAGGCATAAGATAAACCTAACTCTAAAGCGTTACCTGAAAAATCTTGATAAACTGCAATTAAACAAGGAACGCCTCCTCCATTAATATATTGTGTTCTTACTGTATGACCAGGTCCCTTTGGTGCAATCATAAATATATCTATATCGTCTCTGGGCTCAATTAATTGAAAATGTATAGCTAATCCATGAGCAAATAGGAGCGCCGAACCTTTTTTTAAATTATTTGATAATTCTTTTATATATAAATCGGCTTGAAGCTCATCTGGAACTAAAACCATACACAAATCCGCCCATTCTGCTGCGTCTGATACACTTAAAACTTTTAAACCCTCTGATTCAGCTTTTTTTTTTGAATTTGATCCTTTTCGAAGAGCAACAATTACCTCTTTTACTCCACTATCTCGTAAATTTAAAGCATGAGCGTGTCCTTGACTTCCATAACCAATGATTGCTACCTTTTTATTTTTTATTAAATTGATATCGGCATCGCTATCATAATAAACTTTCATGTGTTTCCCTTTTTTTATTTTTTTATATAATCCGACCCTATCGCCATAGAAACTAAGCCTGAACGCGTAAGTTCTATTATTTTAAAATTTTTTAAAGCTTTTGTAAATTCTGAAATTTTATCAGATGTATTGCTCATTTCTATTATTAACTCATTATTTAAGTTTGATAGAATACAAGCATTGAATTTATTGGCAACGTCTAAAGTTTTTTTTTTAGTGAGCCTACTCGTCGATACTTTTATCAGAAGTAACTCTCTTTCTATAAATAGTTTTTTATTGTTAAGTTCAATTAAATTATGAACGGGAATTAATTTTTGCAACTGAGCTTTAATTTGACTAATAATTAGTCTTGTTCCTGAGGTAACTATAGTGATTCTTGATAAAAATCTATCTGAATCAACTTCTGAAACAGATAAACTTTCAATATTATATCCTCTTCCAGAAAACAGACCTACAACTCTAGCAAGAACTCCAGGTTCGTTATCAACTAATACTGAAATAATATGCTTTTGTGAATTATTCATTTTTGTAAAAGTTAAACTAAAACCATTCCATCTTCTGCGACATCACTATCACATTCATCTTCAGAACTTAATAACATTTGGTCATGAGTTGCTCCAGAAGGAATCATTGGGAAACAATTCTCAGTTTGATCAACGCACACATCAAATATTACAGGACCTTTAATTTTCATCATTTCTAAAATCATATCATCTAACTCTTGTGGTTTTGTTGCTCTTAGGCCATGAGCTCCAAAAGATTCTGCTAACTTAACAAAATCTGGCAAGGAGTCCATATATGATTCTGATATTCTATTTCCATGCATAAGTTCTTGCCACTGCCGAACCATTCCCATGTAGTGATTATTTAAAATAAATATTTTTACTGGTAATCTGTACTGCTTCAATGTTGACATTTCCTGAATATTCATCAAAATTGATGCTTCTCCAGCCACATCAATAACTAAACTTTTTGGATGCGCTAGTTGAACGCCCATCGCTGCAGGCAAACCATATCCCATCGTTCCTAAACCACCGGAAGTCATCCAGTGCTTTGGTTTATTGAACGATAAGTATTGTGCAGCCCACATTTGATGTTGACCAACTTCAGTTGTAAAAAAAGGATTTTTATTAACTGTAAGAGCATTTAACCTTTCTAAGGCATATTGAGGCTTTATAATTTCTTTATTATTTTTATAACTTAAACACTGTTTCTTTCTCCAAACCTCGATTTTCTTCCACCATGGTTCATATTTTTTTTGAGAAAAATTAATTTTTTTTAACTCAATTAAATTATTTATTTTTGATAGGACTCTCTGAATATCTCCTTGAATTGTGTGATCGACCGTAACACTTTTATTAAATGATGACGCATCAATATCGATATGAATTTTTTTAGATTTTGGAGAAAATCCTGAAACTTTTCCTGTTATTCTGTCATCGAACCGAGCGCCAACACATATTATTAAATCTGCATTATACATTGCTAAATTAGCTTCATATGTTCCATGCATACCAAGCATTCCAAGAAATTGTTTTTCCGATGTAGGAAAAGCTCCCAAACCCATCAATGTTTGAGTGCACGGAAACCCAGTTTTTTTTATTAATTTAAATAATTCTAAAGAAGCTTTATTTCCTGAATTAATAACTCCTCCACCTACGTAGAACACAGGTCTCCTGGAAACATTTATCATATCAGCAAATTTTTTAATAGAATCATCTTTAGGATTTAAAACTGGCGAATAATATGTAGTTCTTCTCGTAAGTTTCTTACCACTATATAAAGTTTTAAATGTTTGAATATCTTTTGGTATATCAATCAAAACAGGACCTGGTCTTCCATTAGATGCAATATGGAATGCAGAATGAATAGAGCCAGCAAGATTATTTACATCTTTAACTAAATAGTTATGTTTGGTGCAAGGTCTTGTTATTCCTACGATATCTGCTTCTTGAAAGGCGTCATTTCCAATCATATGAGTTGGCACTTGTCCTGTAATACATACCAATGGAACTGAGTCCATCATAGCATCAGCTAAGCCTGTAACCGTATTAGTAGCACCCGGACCAGATGTAACTAAAACGACACCTGTTTTACCTGTTGAACGAGCATAACCTTCAGCTGCATGAACAGCCGCTTGTTCGTGACGAACTAGAATATGCATTATTTGTTTTTGTTTAAATAATTCATCATAAATTGGCAAAACAGCACCACCAGGATACCCAAAGATAATCTTTACATTTTCTTGCACAAGCGCCTCTACAACTAATCTTGCTCCGGTAATTTTTTTCATATTAATAAAATAAACTAAATAAACTTTTTAAACATCTAAAATTTTTTTTTTTTATAAATATTTTTCTAACTTTTCTAAGATAAGGTTCTCTGCAAATTCATAATCTAAGTAAATTGGTTTTTTAGGTTGATGTCTAAACCATGTTGACTGTCTTTTTGCATAATTTCTCGTATCTTTTTTACTAAGTTCAACTGCCTTCTCTAACTCCAAATTTCCCTTAATATAATTTTTAATATGATTTAAGCCAATCACTTTATTAATAGGATGAGAGTCTGGAATACCCATTTTTAAAAAATCCATAACCTCATTTATTAATCCATCTTTAATCATTGTATCAAATCTTTTTTCTATTGAAGTATACAAGTTCTTTCTTTTCTTATTTATTACAAAAAATAAGTAGTTGGGTTGCTTTGCTAAATTAGAGCTCCTTTTAGAATGCCAAAAACTCATAACTTTTCCTGTAGAAGCCCAAACTTCAATGGCTCTAATTAATCTGTAAGTGTCGTTAACATTTATTTTTTTTGCTAAAATTGGATCAATCTTTAGCAATTTTTTGTGAAAAAAAAAGTTTCCATACTTTTTATGAATTTTCAGTACTTTTGTTTTAACCTTTTTCTTTATTTCAGGAATATCTGAAATATTATTTTCTAAACTTCCAATATACATCCCTGTTCCGCCAACAAAAATAGGAAGTAGTTGATATTTTTTTGAATTATGTATTTCTTTTTTTGCATTTTTAATCCACCAACCAAGGTTTGCTTTTTGATTAGATTTGAGAACACTATAAAGTCTGTAAGATTTTTTTTTTTTTATTTAAGCTTTTAGGGCTACTAGTTAATATATTTAAATAATCATAAACCTGCATGCTATCAGCATTAATAATTACTGATGGAATTTTTTCTGAAATTTTTTCAGCAAGTTCGGTCTTACCTGAGGCTGTTGGTCCAGCAATAATTATAAAGTCTAAGCTCAATTTAAGTTGAATAAAACAAATCTAGGAAATCCGTTTTGAAAGACTTGCATTAAGACTGAGTCTCTTTTTTCTTTAAGGGCATCATTCAAAATCTTTTCAGCCTGTGATGCATTTTCAATATTAATTTGTGAAATTTGAGAAATTACATTTCCCACTGTTAATCCAACCTTAAATGATAGAGAGTCATTTTTAATGCCTGTGACAACAATTCCATTCACATCATCCGAAATATTATATTGTTTTATAAGATTTTCATCTATATTTTTAAATCTTAAACCTAATTTATCAATTTCAAATTCTTTATTAGTCGATGGTTTATTTTTTTGTTGACTATTTTCAGCTAGGCTATTAAATTTCTCCAATTCACCGACTTTTACCTTATACTTTCTTTTCTTTTTATTTCTCCATACCGTAACATCTACTGAGCTTGATACAGTTGAATCCGCGACTGTTCTTTGCAACTCTTTAACATTTTTAACTTTTTTTCCATTAAACTCAAGTATAACATCTCCAGCTTTCATTCCTGATTTTTCTGCAGGCTCACCAGGATTTACCATTGCAATTAAAACTCCATCTTCATTTTCCAGATCAAGACTTTTTGCTATTTCTGGAGTAACTTCCTGGATTCTAACTCCGAGCCACCCTCTTTGAGTTTTTCCATACTTACGTAATTGAGCTATTATCGGTTTGGCTAAATTTGAAGGAATTGAAAATCCAATCCCCACGCTACCTCCAGTTGGAGAAAAAATAGCAGAGTTAATACCAATTACCTCTCCATTTAAGTTGAATAAAGGTCCACCAGAATTTCCTTTATTTATTGATGCATCTGTTTGAATGAAACTGTCATATGGACCAGAATTAATGTCTCTATTAAATGCTGAGATAATTCCAGAAGTAACAGTTCCGCCAAGTCCAAAAGGATTTCCGATGGCAATAACCGAATGCCCTACTCTCGCTGAATCTGAATCTGCAAAATTTACATACTTTAAATCTTTTTCTGACTCAACTTTTAACAGAGCAAGATCAGTAAGCCTGTCCTGACCAATTAGCTTTGCAACAAGCTCTGAATCATCTTGAAACTTTACCTTAATTTCATTAGCTTGAGCTATTACATGTTGATTCGTAACTATATACCCAGTTTTATCTATCACAAACCCAGAGCCTAGGGCTTGCGGTTGGTTTCTATTATTTGGGTTATTTTGAGGTGGAGGACCGAAAGGAAAACCTGGAGGTAAATTCTCAAAAAAATCTCTAAATTGGGGAGGAACATTATCAAAAGGGGCAGGATTTTGAGACTGTTGCTGATTATTATCTTGAGTCGTGAAGACATTTACAACTGCTGGTGAGAGTTTTTGAACTAAATCAGCTGTGTCATCAGATAATGGATGGGCATTTAGATTAGACAGAAGTAGAAAATGTATTAGACCTATGTATAAAACAAGTAAATTAATTTTTTTTCGTTTGGTTAACATAAGAAATCTTTACTAAGTTATTGACCTTTAGAATTGTTAAAGAATTTTAAGAATTCACTATCTGGAGATAAAAGCATTGTTGTTCCAGATTCACCTAATACTTGAGAATATGCTTGCATTGAACGATAAAAGGAATAAAAGCTTGGATCTCTTTCAAACGCATTCGAGTAAATAGCTATAGCCTGGGAATCACCTTCTCCCCTAAGTATTTCACTTTTTCGTGATGCCTCCGCCAATATAACTGTTTTATCTTTATCAGCTTCAGCCCTAATTCTCTGTGCTTCCTCTGCACCTTTTGCTCTAAATTCTTTTGCCTCCCTAGTTCTTTCACTAATCATTCTCTCAAAAATAGCTTGACTATTTGCCTCAGGTAAATCAGCACGACGAATTCTAACATCTACCACTTCAATACCAAATCTTTTTGCTTCGTCATTAACTTCGACTTTAATTCTATCCATTATATTACTTCTTTCTTCGGATAACAACTCATCAAGTGTTACAGTACCAACAACTCTTCTTAATGAAGAAATGACATTTGAATTAAGTCTGTTTCTTACATTGGTCTCATTTACGACTGTTTTGTAGAATTCAAGAGGATCTACAATCTTAAATCTTGCAAATGAATCAACCAACATTCTTTTTTTATCGACGGCTATTACCTCTTCAATGGGTAAGTTATAGTCTAAAATTCTTCGATCGTATTTAACAACATTTTGAATAAATGGAATTTTAAAATGTAATCCAGCAGTTTGAATCACTCTTTTAGGTTCACCAAATTGTAGAACTAAACCTTGTTGCCTTTCATTCATGACAATAAAAAAACCTGATGATAAAAATGCTAAAAAAATGATTAATGAGAAAAGTAAAACTGTTTTATTCATTTAATTGTTCCCTGTTGTTTGAGCTTGAGTACTTTTTTTCTTGATTTCTGGTAAAGGCAAATAAGGTACAACACTTCCCGAAGCATCTTTGTCTATAATTATTTTATCTATATTACCTAAAGCCTTCTCCAAGGTTTCTAAGTAAATTCTTTCTCTTGTTACTTCTTTGCCTAATTTGTAAGAATTATGGACAGATATAAATCTTTCCGCTTCACCTTTTGATTGTGCGATTACCTTTTGTTTATATCCTTCAGCCTCTTGAATCAACTTTTCACCCTCTCCTCTTGCTCTTGGTATTATGTCATTACGATAGGCCTCAGCCTCGTTTTTGAGGCGCTGCTCGTCAGTCTTTGCCCTTTGAACATCTCTGTATGACTCAATAACCAACTCTGGTGGGTCAGCTTTTTGAAGCTGAACTTGAGTAATTAGTATGCCTGATTTATAATAGTCCAATACTTCCTGTAATTTTGTTTTAGCATTTTCTTCAACGATAGATTTACCTTCGGATAATATTGGATCAATAGGTGTTTGACCTATCTTTTCTCTCATAACACTTTCGGCAATGCTTTTAATCGTAATTTCAGGGTTTCTTATATTAAATAAATATTCTTTAGCATTATTAATTACCCAAAATACTGTAAAGTTTAAATCAACAATATTTTCGTCACCTGTAAGCATAAGAGCCTCTTCAGGAACCTGTCTAAATTGGGCGTTTTGACTAAACTGTGTCTGAGATGTCCTGAAGCCAACTTCTATTCTATTCACTCTAGTTACCTTCGGTTTTGTCACTGATTCTATGGGGTAAGGAAGATGATAATGCAAACCTGGTTCAGAGGTTCTCACATATTCACCAAATCTTGTGATGACACCTTGTTCATCAGTTCCTACCCTGTAAAAACCGCTTAACGCCCATATGATAACCAAAATTGTAACTAATAATGATAAAGATGCAGGATTTTTGTTTGGAAAGAAAGATTTGAACTTATCTTGAAACTTTTTTAGGTAATCGTCGTAGTCATTGTAACTGTTAAATGAATTGTTTTTATCAGCTCTCTTCTTTTTTCCATCTCCACCCCAGGGGCTTTGACCATCATCATCTGGTGTCCAAGACATAATTTCCAACCTTATCAATAATTAATAGTTCATTATATATAAGAATTGTTTTTATCTTGCAAAGGATAATTTGTAATAATGATAATATATAGTATTATATAAAAAAATTTAGAACATGAATATAAAACATATTATTGCTGTAAGTTCAGGTAAAGGGGGAGTTGGAAAGTCAACTGTGTCGGTAAATTTATCTATATCTCTTTCAAAAAAAAAATATAAAGTTGGTTTATTGGATGCTGATATCTATGGTCCATCAATACATAAGATGATGGGAGAAGATTCAAAACCAAATGTATCAGAGGAAAAAAAAATTCTTCCTTTTGAAAAATTTGGGATTAAATTTATGTCGATAGGAAACATAATTCCTGACTCTAAGCCAGTAATTTGGAGAGGCACAATGGTTGTTAATGCTCTGCGTCAATTACTCAAAGACATTTCTTGGGGCAATTTAGACTTTTTGATAATAGATTTGCCTCCAGGTACAGGAGATGTCCAACTATCATTGAGTCAAAATCTAAATTTTTCAGGAGCAGTTGTAGTTTCAACACCTCAAGAAGTTTCCTTGATTGATGTAAGAAGGTCGATCGGAATGTTTAAAAGAGTAAATGTTTACATATTAGGCTTAATTCAAAATATGAGTTTTTACGAAAATAAAAAAGAGAATACAAAAGATTATGTTTTTGGCAAAGATGGTGTTAGAAAGGAAGCTTTGAAAGAAAATATAAATTTTTTGGGAGAAATACCTATCTTAAGCTCAATCTCAAAAGGTTCTGATGATGGAAAACCAGAAAGTTTTAATGATAAATCTGTTGAAAGTAAAATCTTTGACTTAATTACAGACAATCTCCTTAAATCGATTAAAAATGTAAAGAGCACCGAAATTGAAATTGAAAATTAATTTTTCAATGAAAATTTTCTTATTATTTCATGCTCTTCTCTTCTTGAAATATTAACTTTACCTGTATCCTTTCCATCAATTAATTTTTTTACATACCTCACTCCATCCTCCGAAATTGAGAATCCATGCATCCTGTGTCGCATAAATGCGTCATATGTTAAAGGAACCCATTGCTTCATTATCTTTAAAATCGCTTCAGCATAAACTCTAATTTCAAATTGTGCATGTGAGTCAAACCTTAATGATAAAAAATGCATTAAATTATGTAAGTCTATTTTCCAATACCATTGGGTGTAAGTATTTAAAGGTAACACCATTCTTGCTAATTCTCTTGCCAATCCTTCATTGCCTTCATCTAAAATATTTCCAGATTCATCTTCATTAAGGAGGTATGAATAATTTAAGAAGCTATCTTTTGAATGTTTTTTTAAAATTTTTAATGTCTTTTTAATATTTTCTTTTTGTAATTTTTTCTCCCTTCCTTGATTATTTGATTTTGATTGAGTTTTTACATTTTCTTGTTCTGGTATATAAAACTCTTTTTCTAGCACAGAATATCTTGCAGAGTATTCATTTACATTAGCTGTTCTATGCCGTATCCACTGTCGTGCAATAAAAATTGGAAGTTTTATATGTAATTTTATTTCATTCATTTCAAAAGGTGTAGAATGTTTATATTTAAGTAAATAATTAATTAGATTTTTATCTTGATTAACTTTTTTGGTGCCCTTTCCATAGGAGACTCTTGCGGCTTGAACAATTGAAGTGTCATCACCCATGTAATCTATTAGTCTTACAAATCCTTTATCTAATACTTTAAACTTTTTATAAATTAATTTTTCTAATCTCTGAACTGTAACTCTATGGGTAGAAAATTTTTGCTTTCTTAATTGCTCTAAATCAGATTCATTTTTATTTTTAGTCATTTTGATTGTTCTAAAATTGAATTTTAATTTATATATTTACAAAAAAATAATTAAAATAATATTCTTTAATTATTTTTATTTTTTTTATACAATTTAAAAGCTTTTTAGCTATGGCGATAAATGTTTGAATTGTGATCTGAGACGGACCCGGGGGCAGTGCCCGGCGCCTCCACCAATCGTGCATTGGGGGCGAAACAGGATCGACGTGCATGGGAATTTTCAAAACTTTGCTCGGTGTAGTTCCACCGTTATCGGACTAAAATAAATATGTGCTAAC
>MDTG01051680.1_pt1 | contig 51763 bp, 39 predicted proteins | sample 811421 | NCBI WGS metagenome assembly MDTG01 (sample SAMN05326645, study PRJNA326480) | marine metagenome | isolation source: seawater | place: Pacific Ocean: South East | collected 2011
AGCCGCAGCTCCTCGCCCGCCTCGTTGGCCGTGTAGACGCCCGCGCAGCCGCGCGAGATCAGGAAGAGCGAGTCCCCTGTGTCGCCCTCGCTCACGATCGTCTGCCCCTCGAGGAAGGTCCGCGAGACGAGCTCCTCGGCCAACTCGGCGAGGAGCTGCTCCTGCGCCCCGGCCAGGGCCGGGACCCGGCGCAGGAGGCTGAGGGGGTCGAGCTCGAGGCCCTCGAGCGCCTCGTCGCGGAGGGCACGCTCGGCCTCGACCAGCTCGCGGCGCGCCTCGGCGCGGGCCTTGTCGGTCAAGAGGCCCATCTCGGCCAGGTGCTCGAGGTCGTGGGAGACCGCGCGCAGGACCTGCAGCTGCGCCAGGTTGCGCTGCGAGCAGGCGCTGTATTCGGGGAACTCGGCGCTCAGTCGGCCGAGGCGGTCCTGGGCCTGGAAGCGCCAGGCCGAGTAGCGGAACTGGACTCGCGCCAGGGCGCTGGGCGAGATCAGCTCGGCCTCTTCGATCTCGGCGAGCACGCGCTCGACGGCGCCCGCGACCAGGTAGAGGCCGCGGGTGGCCTCGAGGCTGATCGAGAGCCGGCGCGCGCGCAGGCGCTGCGCGAGGCGGTTTATCAGCGGCAGGGGCTCGAGGGCGCTGAGCAGGCGCGACTCCCAGCTCGCCCCCTGGCCGACCGCGCGGTTCTCGGGCAGGGGGTGGCCCGCCTTGGCGTTGTCGCTCAGCCAGTCGTTGTCGTGGAGGAGGGCCTTGGTGGTGGGCTCGGTCAGCTCGCCGTTCTCGAAGCGGCGCAGGACCTCGCGGCGCTCGATCGAGAGCGCGACGCGCGCGACCATCAGCGCCAGCCCGGCGACGTCGTCGCTGATCCCGGCCTTGGCGTCAGCGAGCGCTCCCTGAGCGACCTCCCGTCGCTCGGCGATGTTCTCGCGCAGGTGGCTGAGGACCGTGGGCAGCACCGCGCCTTCGCGCTCGAGGCGATCGACGACCTCTTCGGCGACGCGCACCTGCTCGCGGATCGCGTAGGCGTGGGCGAAGCGGTCCTGCGGGGTCGGCTGGTCGAGCTTGAAGGCCTTGATCAAGGGCTGCATGGTCAGCGCGTTGACCAGGAGCGTGAAGAGCACGATCCCGGCCGAGAGCACGAGCACCGTGCGCCGCATGTGGGGGGGCAGCTCGGGGTGCATGAACACGGTCAGCGCCAGGGCCAGCGACACAGCGCCGCGCAGGCCGCCCCACCACATGACGGTCTGGTAGGGGAGCGAGATCCGCTCCACCGAGCGCTGGACGAAGGGCATGCTGCCGAACACGCCCAGGGCGCGGGCGGCGAGCACGACCAGCACCGCGACCGCGAACAGGGGCAGGAGCGAGACGAACTCGGGCCAGCCGACCTGCTGCACGATCACCAGCCCGACCGCGAAGAAGATCATGCTGTTCATGGCGAAGGCCATGTACTCCCAGAACGAGTGCATGAACTCGCTGACCGAAGGCGAGACCTTGGTCCGCCCGTAGCTCCCCGCCACCAGGCCGGCGCTGACCGTGGCCATGACGCCCGAGACGTGGAGGAAGTGCTCGGCGATCACGAACGAGGCGTAGGCCAGGACCACCGAGAGCGAGATCTCGACGGCCTCGTCGCTGATCACGTAGCCGATCAGGGCGTAGAGGGGCGTGGCGAGGGCGACCCCGACCGCGACGCCGCCGAAGGCCACCAGCGCGAACTTGCCGAGGCCGCCCAGCGCGAGGGAGCCCACGGCGACCTGGCGCCCGAGCGCCTGATCGACCACCACCGCGAGCAGGATGTTGAAGAGCACGATCGCGGTGCCGTCGTTCATCAGGCTCTCGCCCTCGACGAGGATCCCCAGCCGCTTGGGGGCGCCGAGGTCCTTGAAGAGCGCGACCACCGCGACGGGGTCGGTGGCCGAGATCAAGGCGCCGAAGAGGAAGGCCGCGGGCCAGGTCAGGCCGTGGCTCGCCCCGCCCGCTGCCATCACGGCCGCGCCGGTGATCAGGGTCGAGAGGACCAGGGCCGGCACGGCGAGGACGCCGATCGGGAGCAGGTTCTTGAGGAACTGCCGCCCGTCGAGGGCGTAGGCCGACTCGAACACGAGCGGGGGCAGGAGCACGAACAGGATCAGCTGTGGGGTCAGCTCCCCGCCAATGGCGAAGAACCCGAGCACGTCGTGGAGCACGCCGTGGGCTTCGCCGTGCCAGGTGTTGACCAGGGCGCCCGCGCCGAAGCCCAGGAGCATGACCGCCACCGTGAAGGGCAGGCGCAGCACTCGCAGCGGGGCCAGGCGCACCAGCGAGGCGATGAAGAGCACCGAGACCGTCAGGCCGACGGCGGCGAGCTCGGGCGTGAAGTTGGCCAAGAGCACGGGAGCGTTCACGCCAGGATCCTCCCACGGGAGCCCTGGAGCGCGCGAGGGCACCAGGAGTAGCCGTGTTCAGGGGGAACCAACGCGAACGGGGCGGTCCAAGGACCGCCCCGTCTGGGAAAAAAGAGCTTGGAGTCGGCGGCTAGACGCCAGCGGACTCCGGCTCGGTGTTGGGTCGGAGGTACTTCTCCGGGGCCGGCTGGCTGTCCTCGAACTCGTCGAAGCTGCGGTTCCAGGCGTCGTCCTTGACGATGTCGATGTGGAACCAGCCCAGGAAGAAGTCCACGAGCTGCCAGGGCGAGAAGTCGAACTCGACGCCGACGATGAACGCCATCGAGACGTGAATGTCGGTGATGTAGTGGTAGCGGGGCTGGCGGTAGTCGATCGGGACCGTGTTCGCCCGGTCGGGGGCGCGGCGATACCACTCGTTGAACTCGTCGACCGACTCGAAGAGGTAGTCGTTACCGGCCACGACGCGCAGCTTGCGGTCGACCGGGCCGAGGATGTCGAAGCCCTTGTCGCGCCAGATACCAGCCGCGCGACCCTGGAAGCCGAACTTCTCGAAGTCGTAGAAGCCGAAGATCAGGTTGGGGGGCAGCAGGTGGCGCCGGACACCGAAGAAACCCGGGATCGGGCTGAGGAAGAAGTCCTCATACTCGGTGCTCATGTAGGAGTTGCCGATCTCGAGGCCGAACTTGAGGCCCTTGCCTGCGACGAACTTGATGCCGACGACGTCGATGAAGTCGAGCACGCGGTCCTGCAGGTAACTGCTGACCGAGCTGCGACCGGGCGTCGAGGTGCACCCGCCAGCCAGAACCGTGGCGCCAAGCACCAATCCAGCCAGCAGGGAAAGCTTCTTACGCTTCATAGGGATCGACTTCCTCCACTTCAGGGGTGAGGCGCACGCTCCTGTCCCCCGAAGGCGCGCGCACGCTAACCAACTCCCCCTAGCAGGTCAAGCGCCCGCAAGCGCTCGAGTGAGTTGCGGCCATCGCGAGAGAAATCGATTTCCTTCGTACCCCCTCGCTTGACACTCGGGGGGGCAGCAACTAATTTATGCGCCACCTCGAGAGGGGCGGTAGCACAATTGGTTAGTGTACCGGACTGTCGATCCGGGGGTTGCGGGTTCGAGTCCCGTCCGCCTCGTCTATATCGAGCGAAAAGGGCGTCACTTCGGTGACGCCCTTTTCATTTGGTTTTTTCATTTGGTTTGGGGTCTCCGGGCTTCATTTCCTTGGTGGGCTTGGCTTCCGACCCAACTTCCGGGATAACCGAGGCCTCATGCGCCCACTGCTCCCCTGCCTGACCCTCCTCTTGCTGACCGCCTGCTGCTCGGCGGAGCTGCCCGACCTGACCTCGGAGCGCCCCGAGGAGCGGCGCAAGGCCTTGGCGTGCCTGGCAGAAGACGCCGAGGAGGACCCCGAGCTGAAGCCGCGCCTGGTGCGGGCCGCGCTCGCGCTGGGGGACGCCGCGCGGGAACCCGACCCCTCGGTCCGAGGGACCGCCCTGCGCGTGCTCGAGCACCTCGCGGCGCGGGACGGGGTCGCGCTGGTCCTCAGCACCCTGGCGGCGGAGGGCGATCCTGGAGTTCGTCGCGCCGGCGTGAGCCTGCTCGCGAAGCTGGGCGAGCCTGAGCAGGCCGTGGGCCCGCTGCGCCGCCTCCTGCGCGACGACCCTTCGGCGAGCGTGCGCCTGGCCTGCGCGCGAGAGCTCTCGCGGGTCAAGGACCGCTCGGCCGACACCACCGACGCCCTGATCGCCTCGCTGGAGGACTCGGCTCCCTCGGTGCGAGCCAACGCTCGCCGGACGCTGGTCAAGCTCCACGACACCGACCAGGGAGACAGCGCCGCGGGCTGGCGGCGCTGGCAGGACCGGCGCGAGGGCAAGCCGGAGGGCGGCGCGCCGCCCGCCTCCGAGGGTCCGCCCGACCCGGCAGAGCTGCTGGACGGGCCACCGGACCCCGCCGAGCTGCTGGGCGAGGACGCCCCCGATCCTCCCGAGGCCGCGCCGCCACGCCCCGAGGACTTCTCCTTCCCGGAGGAGGAGGCCTTCCCCGAGCCGGAGGAGCCCAAGGTGGCCGAGCCTGAGGGGCCCAAGCAGGCCGAGCCGGAGCAGCCAAAGCAGGATCCGGAGCCCAAGCAGGCGGAGCCGGAGAAGCCTGCGGAGCCGAAGCAGGCTGAGCCCGAGCAGGCGGCAGAGGAGCCGAAGGCCGCCGGGCCGACGCAGGGACCGCAGCCGGCTGAGTCGCCGCGGTGAGCGAGGGCGAGGCAGCCAAGCCGGGCGAGGGCGAGGCCGAGCCGGACGAGCCCTCGCGACCGGCCTGGGTCGGCTGGCTCTTCACCCTGGCCAAGCTCGGGCTCGCCGCTGCCTTGCTGGGCTGGATCCTGAGCAAGGACGAGTTCGATTGGAGCAAGCTCGGCGGGGCGCTCACCAGCCGCTACATGGTCATGGTCGCCCTCTTGGCGACCGTTGGGCTCTCGATGAGCGGCGTGCGCTGGCAGTTCTTGCTGCGGGCCGAGGGGATCCGGGTCGGCCTGTGGACGGCGGTCAAGCTGACCTGGATCGGCCACTTCTGGAACATGGTGATCCCAGGGGCGGTCTCGGGCGACGCGGTCAAGATGTACTACATCGGCCAGGTCGCGCCCGAGCGGCGTGAGGAGGCCTGGACGACGGTCCTGGCCGACCGCGCGATCGGGCTCTGCGCCCTGGTCGGAGTGGCGGCGGTCGCCTCGCTGCTGCGCTTCGAGTTCATGTGGCAGCGGACCGAGCTGAGGCTGCTCCTGCTGACGATGATCTTCGTGCTGGCGTGCTTCCTGGTGGGCGGCCTCGTGATCATGACGGGGCTGGGGCGCGAGTGGGCCCTGACGGCCTGGGCTGCCCAGCGCCTGCCCGAGAAGCTGCGCGGGCTGATCGGGCGGGTCTACGGCTCGCTCCACCGCACCGCGCGGAACCCCAAGACCGTGGCCGCGACCCTCGCGATCTCGGTCCTGGCCCACTCGATCGCGGTGGCCAACGCCTACCTGCTCGGACAGGCCCTCGAAGAGAAGGTGCTCAGCTTCAGCCAATACGCCACGGCGGTGCCGGTGGCCCTGTTCAGCAACGCGATCCCCCTCACGCCAGGCGGCGGAGTGGGGGTGGGCGAGGCCGTGATCGGCAAGCTCTTCGAGTGGTTCGGCGGGAGCAGCGGCAAGGGCGGAATGGTGATGCTGGCCTACCGCGTGAACTTCTTCCTGCTGGCCGGGGTCGGCGCCGCCCTCTACGCCTTCTACCGCAGCCACGACCCGCGCCTGCAGAACCTGGAGGAGGGTCTGGGCGAGGCCGAGACGCCTCAGGCCTAGATGGCACCGCGCTCGGGCGCTAACCTCTAAGCGTCGGCGGCGACTGGAGGTCGCGCGCAGCCCCGAAAGCGCCGGCGGCGGAGCAGCTATGGCGAACAACGCCCGCTTCCCCAGCGCCAGCGGTAGCCCCCAGGGCTCCCTGGGGCAACTCCTTCTCGAGCGCCGCTGCGAGGTCTACACCCGCGCTGCTGGCCTGATCATGGACCTCGAGGAAGCCCTCGACGTCGACGACGGCCTGCGAGCGCGCTTCCTCCTGCACGACCTGCGGCGCTGCCTGCGCAGCGCGCTGGCCTTCCTGACCGCCGAGGTCTACCGCGAGCTGGAGCGCCTGGAGGCCTTCTCCGACGTGCTGCCCAGCGACGAAGGCCCGGTGCCCAGCGGCGCCCGCTCGGAGCTGGCGGACCGGATCCAGATCCTGCACGTCAAGCTGGCGCGCTCGCTCTCGGTCCCGCACCTGCAGGAGCTCGAGGAGATCGTCGACCTCAGCGCGCGGCTCAAGGCCAAGATGGACACCGAGTCCCGGGTCCACGACGAGCAGACCCGCCAGCGCGAGCGCGAGGAGCGCTGCCTGGCCTACGAGGCCGAGGCGCGCGCGCACATCGCGGCCAAGGCCTACAGCCGCGCCTCCAAGTGCCTGCGCAAGGCGACGCGGATCGACCCCGAGCGGGCCGTTCTGCGCAACGACCTGGGCGTGGTCCTGAGCCTGATGGGGCGCAACCTCGAGGCGGTCGAGGAGTATCGGCGGGCGGTCTCCCTCAACGAGGCGCACCCCGGCCACCGGACGCCCGAGTGGTCGACCAGCTACTACAACCTGGGCGTCGCGCTGCGAAAGCTGGCGCAGGAGTCCTTCCGAGGCGGCCAGATCGAGCAGGGCCACGAGCGCCTGGGCCACGCCGCCGACGCCTTCGAGCGCTACACCGAGCTCAACACCAGCGGGGGCAAGGTCGCCGAGGCCCGCGAGATCCTGGCCGAGCTGCGCCACCGCCTGCGCCTGACCCAGCGGCCCGAGCTCGACGCTCAGGAGCTCGGCGAGGGGGCGGGTGAGGCCGCCGCCGAGCGGGAGTCGGTCGTCGAGGGCTGAGGGGGACGTCGAGGGCTGGGACCTTCAGGGGGCTGGGTCGTCGAGGGCTGGACCGGCCCGAGTTGACACGGGGGGCCTCCCGCCCGAGACTTGGGTCGCCTAGTGCCGGACAAACGCCTGGGTTCGAGCAGACGAGGTAAGCGTGGCGATCCTGAACATCGACGAGGTGGAGCACGGGGCCGAGTGGGCCCTGCTGAGCGTCTCGGGTGAGATCGACCTCGACACGGTGGGCAAGCTGCGGGGCAAGCTGGAGGACGCCGAGGGGCGCGGGATCTACCGCCTGATCCTCGACTTCAGCGAGACCAAGTATGTCAACTCCACCGCCCTGGCCGTGCTGGTCAAGTTCGTCGAGCGAGTGCGCGAGAAGGGCGGCGGGATCGCCCTGGTCTCGGTGAACCAGCGCGTGCGCCTGGTGTTCGAGATGCTCGGGCTGATCCCCTTCTTCGAGTTCTTCGAAGGACTCGATGCGGCCAAGGCGGCCTACGCCGCCGGCGCGCAGGGCTAACTCCTCGGACGACGGAGGCCCGCCATTCGGGTCCGCCTCTTCGGTCGCAGCGACGTCGGCAAACGACGCACCAGCAATGAAGACGCCTTCGTCCTCTGCGAAGAGGAGGGCCTGGGCGTCGTCTGCGACGGCATGGGCGGTCACCAAGCCGGTGAGGTCGCTTCGCGCATGGCGGCCGACCACTTCGCGGACCGGGTGACCGAGGCCTACCCCAAGCTCTTGCGCGCGGGGAACAAGCTGAGCCGGCAGCGCAAGCTGGCCGAGCAGCTGATCACCGAGTGCACCCACGAGGCCAACAGCGAGATCTACGAGGAGGGGGCGGCCGACGCGGAAGACGGCAACTTCAAGTCGCGCATGGGCACGACCCTGGCCTTGCTCCTGGTCATGAACGAGTTCGCGGTCGTGGCCCACGTCGGCGACTCGCGGATCTACCGCCTGCGGCGGGGGGAGATCGAGCAGCTGAGCGAGGACCACGTGATCGTGGCCGAGAAGAAGCGCCCCCCCGCCGACCCTCGCCCGCCCAAGATGCGCAAGTACGTGACGCGGGCGCTGGGCACCCGCGACACCGTCGAGCCCGACGTGCGGCTCGTGCACGTGGAGCCCGAGGACCTGTTCCTGCTCTGCTCCGACGGCCTGACCGACGTGGTCACCGACGAGGAGATCGCGGCGACCCTCGAGAAATACGCCCCCGACTACCGCAAGGCGATCCGGCGCTTGATCGCGCGCGCCAACAAGCGCGGCGGCCCGGACAACGTGACGGTCGTGGTCGCCGAGGTCGTGGCCGAGGACGAGGACGAGGAGGACATCACCGACGAGATCGGCTGAGCGCTCCGCTCCTGCCAAGCCTTGTCAAAGCTGGTCCAGCCGCGCGAAGGCCGTCCGCCGGTGGGTTAGAACCGAAGCATGAGCGAGCCAGCCGCCTGGATCCTGGTCCTCGAAGACGAAGAGGACCTCGCCTTCCTGCTCCGCCAGAACCTCGAGCAGCAGGGGCACCGCGTCACGACCGCCGGGAGCGTCGCCGCGGCGCGCGCGGCGATCGGCGCAGGGCAGCCCGACGTGCTGCTGCTCGACGTGAACCTCCCCGACGGGAGCGGCTTCGACTTCCTCGGCGAGCTGCGCCGCCAGGGCGTGTGGTCCCCGGCGGTGTTCCTGACGGCTCGCAGCGAGGAGGCCGACCGCCTGCTCGGCTTCGCGGTCGGCGGGGACGACTACGTGGTCAAGCCCTTCTCCATGGCCGAGCTGCTGGCGCGCCTGAGCGCGATCGTGCGGCGCAGCCGCCAGAGCGGCAGCGACGAGGCCAGCTTCAGCGGCTTCCGCGTCGACTTCGAGCGCTACCTGCTCTTCAAGCCGGGCCAGGACCCCGTGGTCCTGACCTACCTCGAGAGCGAGATGCTGCGCTTCCTCAGCGAGCGCCCCAACACGCCCGTCAGCCGCAACGAGCTGCTGAACGAGGTGTGGGGCTACGACCGCTTCCCCACCACGCGCACGGTCGACACCCACATGCTCAACCTGCGCAAGAAGCTCGAGGTCGACCCCAAGAACCCGCGCCACCTGCTCACGGTCCACGGCGTCGGCTACAAGTTCGTGCCCTAGCGGTGAGGGCTTCGCCTGGCGGTCGCCCTCCTATGGACTAGGCTCTGGCATGTCGAGCGCGAAGCGGGTGCGGCGTGTGCGTGGGCTGGCCTACCTGCTCTGCGCGCTGGGTCTGGGGCTGCTCGCCTTTCGCGGCCCCGTGTTGAGGTCGCTCCACCCGACGACGGCCGTGGCGCTCGGGTTGAAGCTCTCGCCGCCGCCTTTCATGAAGAAGTATCACGACCCCTGGGGTCGGGAAGGCGACTGGGACGTCGAGGCCGACGTGGACAGCGTGGCCGGCCAGTGCCAGACGGCGGGGCCGGACGGTGCGCTGGGCACGGACGACGACGTCACCTTCAGCTGGTACCTCTCCATGCTCGGCGAGGGGCTGCACGTCGAGACCGAGCGAGTCTGGGCGGGACCGCCCGGGCGGGTCCCTCCCAGCGCCCTCGACCCCCGAGGCCTCTACCTCACCTGCCTGGCGGCCCCGCGCGGCTGGGTCGGCCTGTCGCTGGTCCTGCTGCTCCTGTGGGCGGTTCACGCGCCCTGGCTGCGCGGGCCGCGTCGCTCCCTCCAGAGCGAGGGCGCGCTGCTCCTGGTGCACCTCGCGCCTTACGCGATCCTCTCGGCCTGGGTCATGAGCAAGCTCGCAGACCTCGTCCCCGAGCTCCCCTGGCAGGATCTGAGCCTCGTGGGGCCGGCCCTCGGCGCCTGGTTGGGGCTCGTAGTCGGTGCCTCGGTGACCCTGGCCGTGGTTCGCTGGACTATGCTGGGCTCCCTCTCGGGAGACGACATGCGACTCGGACCGGTCCAGCGGGCCCTGCTGATCTTCCTCTGGCTGCTGCCCAAGAACCTGATCTCGAAGATCGGCGGCTGGATCGCGAGCATTCCCTGGCCGGGGCCGCTCCTGCGCTTGCAGCTGCGCTCCTACGCCTGGTTCTGGGGGGTCAACCGCGACGAGGTCCGTGACCCGCTCACCTCCTTCCGCTCGATGCAGGAGTTCTTCGTGCGGCGCCTCAAGGAGGACGCCCGCCCGATCGACCCCGACCCGGCCGCCTTCGTCTCCCCCTGCGACGGCGCCTGGGGCGCGGCCGGGACCGTCGAGGACGGGCAGGTGCTCCAGGTCAAGGGGCGCCCCTACAGCCTGGCCGAGCTGCTCGGGAGCGAGGAGGAGGCCAAGGCCTACGAGGGCGGCGCGTTCGCGACCCTCTACCTCTCGCCCAAGGACTACCACCGCTACCACAGCCCCTGCGCGGCCGAGGTCACGCACACCCGCTACCTGCCGGGGAAGCTGTGGCCGGTCAACAAGGTCGGCGTGCTGGGGGTGGACGGGCTCTTCGCGCAGAACGAGCGGATCGTGTGCACCTTCCAGGTCGGCGAGCACCGCCTGGCCTACATTCCCGTCGGCGCCACGGTCGTGGGCAAGGTCAAGCTGGCCTACAGCGAGCTGACGACCAACGTCTCGGGCGGCCGGCGCGAAGAGCAGCACGACCCGCCGGTCCCGCTCGAGAAGGGCCAGGAGGTCGGCCAGTTCCTCTTCGGCTCGACCGTGGTGATCGTCTCGACCCCGGGGCTGCTCGACCTCGACGTCCAGGAGCCCGACACGCCCTGCGTGCTGGGGCGGCGGATCGGGACGCTCAAGCTCGAGCGCTGAGCTCCGCCAGGAGCCGCTCCAGCAGCGGCTCGAAGTAGTGGGCGAGGAACTCGTCCATGTGCCAGAGGTTGCCGCGCGGGTCCTGCTGGTAGAAGGCCGCCGTGCTCAGGACCAGCAGGTCGCGGAACCCGCCCAGGGGGTAGGGATACTCCCGCGCCTGGCGCTCGAGGCGCCCGTAGCAGGCGACCAGGGCGCTGTGCAGGCCGAGCAGGTTGAGGGCCAGGCGGGGGAAGAGGTTGACCCGCACGCCCTTGTCGGTGGCCACGTAGTGAAAGCGCGGCGCGAAGAGGTCGTCGAGGAGGGCCGCCGTGCGCTCCTGAAAGGACTCGACCGCCGCCGCCGCGTCCGCGCTCGAGGCGCCCTCCGCTCGGGCCAGGGTCTCGGCCAGGGCCTCGGCGTGCTCGTCGCCGTCGCAGAAGTCGCGGAAGCCGCGCAGGGCGAAGCGGAAGAAGAGGCGCAGGTCGGGCAGGGTCAGGTCGAGCTTGGTCGGCAGCGCCTTGAAGTAGGAGCTCGACTCGAGCTGCTCGGCGACGGGACCCCCCAGCGAGACGAGCTTGTATTCGACGACGTCGGCGAGCATCTCGGCGACGAGCCCGCTCATGCCGGCGCCGATCCGTGAGCCGATCGCGCCGCGCAGGTAGCGGTCCCAGTGCGTGGGCGGGACCGCCTCTCCCTGAGCGAGCAGGGCCAGCGCCGCGCGCAGGCACTCGTCCAGGCGGCTCGGGCCCTCCTCGCCGGCGGGCGGCGGGACGGCCTCGTCCAGGCGGGGGAGCTGCTCGAAGGTCCCCACCCGCTGCAGGTCGTCCTCGAAGGGGAGCAGGTGGGCCTGCCACTGGTGCCCCCAGGCGTCGTGGACGATGAACTTGTCCACCTCGCTGCTCTTGAGGATCGTGACCATGGTGGTCAGGGTCTGGCTGACCCGCTCCTCGCTCAGCCCGCAGCGCCGGGCCAGCTCGCTCAGCAGGCTGGGGTCGGCCTGCTCCCCGCGGAAGAAGCCGAACACGGGGAAGTGGGCGAAGTAGAGCTGCTGGGTCGTGTTGAGCCGGCGGAGGAACTCGGCCAGGGCCTGCTCCTCGGCCTCGTCGCGGGGCGCGCAGTCGACGAGCTCCTCCTCGCGCCAGGGGACGCAGAAGAAGAGCGAGCTGCCGGTGCGGATCAGGTCGACCTCGCCCTCCCGGAGCGGGTGACCCGGGTAGAGCCGATCGAAGAGGGCCAGCACTTGAGCCGGCGCGTCGGGCGAGCCGGCCTCGAGGGGGTGGAGCGCCTCGAGCGCCTCGACCAGGGCGTGGCGCTCGGCGAGCGCCGCCAGCTCGGGCTCGAGGTTCGCCTCGACCTCGGCCCACTCGGCGTCGTCGAGGGCGCAGGCGCTGCGGACCGCGGCGATCCACGCCTCGGCCTCGGCCTCGCTCGGGTCGGCGAGGTCGCAGCGGAAGGCGCTCAGGGTCCGCGACCCGAGGGTGTCCTTGAACTCTCCGCCGCCGAGGACCGAGCGCTCGTAGTGGAGCAGGAGCATGGCCCCCTCCGCGAAGGCCTTGGCGGCCGCCCGCTCGTGGACGAGGTCCGGCGTGGGCGGCAGCAGCGTCTCGGCCAGCTCGAGCAGGTCCTCGTGGTGGCGGCGCAGCCGCTCGGGGCGGCGGTCGTTGGACCCGCTGGGCGGGTGCCCCTGCAGCTCGTCGGCGAGCTGCGCGAAGCGGTCCAGCTTGCGCAGCAGGTCGAGGTAGTCGAGCGGCAGGAGCGGGTCGTAGAGCCGGTGGGAGACGAAGAGGGGCACAGGCGGATCCTAAGCCCCAGGCCTGGGGCCGTCGCTTGGCTGCTCGGATTCGGATTCGGACTCGGCCCCGGGCTCGGTCGTCGGCTGCTCGGGCTCGGTCTCGGTCGTCGGCTGCTCGGGCTCGGACTCGGCCCCGGGCTCGGGCTCGGGCTCGGTCGTCGGCTGCTCGGGCTCGGACTCGGCCCCGGGCTCGGGCTCGGTCTCGGGCTCGGTCTCGGACTCGGGCTCGGGCTCGGTCGTCGGCTGCTCGGACTCGGACTCGGGCTCGGTCGTCGGTCGCTCGGACTCGGGCTCGGTCGTCGGCTGCTCGGGCTCGGTCGTCGGTCGCTCGGTCGTCGGTCGCTCGGACTCGGGCTCGGTCTCGGTCGTCGGCTGCTCGGGCTCGGTCGTCGGTCGCTCGGACTCGGTCTCGGTCTCGGTCGTCGGCTGCTCGGCCTCGGGCTCGGCCTCGCTCGTCGGCTCCTCGGTCGTCGGCTGCTCGGCCTCGGCCTCGGCCTCGGTCGCCGCCTCGCCCACGACCGCCAGCGGCAGCTCCTCCAGCAGGTCCTCGTCCTCCCGCGGGTCCCGGGTCAGCCCCAGGTCATGCAGCACGCCATACCCACAGGGAATCACGACCAGCACGAGCACCGTCGACGCCAGCATCCCGAACACGATGCTCGCCGCGAGCGGGATCAGGACCTGCGCCTGGCTGCTGCGCTCCAGCAGCAGCGGCGTCAGCCCCGCGATCGTGGTCACGCTCGTGAGCAAGATCGCGCGGAAGCGATCGCGGCTCGCCTGAGCGCAGGCCTCGTCGATCGGCTGGCCGTTGACCATTGCGGCCCGCAGGAAGAGCAGCAGCAGGATCGAGTCGTTGACCACCACGCCCGCCAGGGACACGAAGCCGACCATGCTCGGCATGGACAGGTCGAGGCCCAGCAGCACGTGCCCCCAGATCACGCCGATCAGCGCCAGCGGGATCGCGCCCATGACCAGCAGCGGCTCGAGGTAGCTGCGGAACTGGAAGCTCAGGATCAGGAACACGCCGATCAGGCCCAGCCCGAAGGCGAAGCGGAGCGAGGCCCCCGTCTTGGCGCCCTCCTTGGCCTCGCCCTCGACGGACACGCGCAGGTCGGGGTAGCGCTCGGCGAGCTGGGGCAGCCACTCGCGCTGGAGCGCGCCCATGATCTCGCCGGTGTTGCCGCGGGTCGTGTCCACGTCGCCCTGGACGCTCACCGTGCGGACCCCGTCGACGCGCGCGATCCGGGCCCAGCCGCGCTCGCGCTCGACCTCGGCCACGGCCTGCAGCGGGACCTGGCGCCCGTCGGGCAGCGCGATCCGGAAGGCCTCCAGGTCGCCCTCGGCGTCCCGATCGCCCGGGGCGAGGCGCAGGTCGACCTCGTAGCTCTCGGGGCCGACCTGGGGCGTGGCCGCGGTCGCCCCGTAGAAGGCGACCCGCAGCTGGCTCGCGACCGCGGCGCCGGTCAGGCCGAGCCCGACCGCGCCCTCGCGCAGGCGGAGCCGGATCGTGGGCTTGCCGGGGCGCAGGTCGTCGCCGAGGTCGTTGACGCCCTGGAAGCGGTTGAGGTAGTCCCGCGTCTCGAGGGAGGCCGCCCGCAGCCGAGCCAGGTCCTCGCCCTTCAGGCGGACGTCGATCGCGCGGCCGGCCGGGCCCTGGCTGGGCTCGGTGTACTTGAGCGAGATCACGTCGGCGGGGCTGCCGATCTTCTCGCGCCAGCGCCGGATCAGGTCGTCGACCGAGGTCGAGCGCTCCTCGGCGCCGAGGAGGTCGACCGAGACGGTGGCCACGTGCGGCCCCTGCTCGTAGGCGTCCAGGTTGGTGTTGAAGCGCACGCTCACGTCGCGGACCAGGGACTTGCCCTCGGGTTGGGGGAACTCGGCGGCGACCTCGCGCACGGCGAGCTCCAGCCGGCTCGTCAGGGCCGCGGTCCGGGCCAGGGGCGTGCCCTGGGGCAGCAGCACGCGGGCCTGGACCACGTCGCCCTCGATATCGGGGAAGGCGCGGAACTTGAGCAGCCCGCCGGCCAGGCAGGCCACCGAGGCGCAGAACACCAGCCCCGCGAGCCCGAGGGTCAGGTAGCGGTAGCGCACGCACCAGGCGACGGGCACGCCGAGGGCGACCTCGCGCACCCAGTCCAGGGCGGCGTCGATCCGCAGCCGGGTGGGGTGGGTCTCCTCGACCTTGACGTCGTGCAGGGCGTGGCTGAGGTGGTTGGGCAGGATCAGGAAGGCCTCGACCAGGCTGACCCCGAGCACCAGCAGGAGCACCACGGGCATCACGCCCAGCACGTCGCCGATATCGCCGGCCATGGTGCTCAGGGGCGCGAACACGGCGACCGTGGTCAAAAAGGAGCTGACGACGCCCCACTTGACCTCTTCGGTGCCCTCGATCGCCGCCGCCAGGGGCGCCTTGCCCCGCTTGCGGTGCGCGATGACGTTCTCGGCGATCACGATCGCGTCGTCCATGAGCAGGCCGAGGGCCAGCAGGAGCGCGACCATCGTGATCATGTTGATCGAGTAGCCGATCAGGGGGAAGAAGAAGAAGGCGCCCAGGAAGGAGACCGGCAGCCCGAGCGCGACCCAGAACGAGAAGCGGACCGCGAAGAAGAGCGCCAGGGCGCCGAACACCAGCAGCAGGCCCTGCCAGCCGTTGGTGACCAGCATGTCGAGCCGGTCCTGGACGTTGCTGGCCATGTCCTCGGTCAGGGTCAGCTCGACGCCCTCGGGCTTGCCCGCCTCGATCCGCTCCTTGAAGGCCTTGACCGCCGCGAACACGCGCAGCACGTCCTCGCCCTCGGCCTTCTCGACCTGGAGCAGCCCGGCGCGCTTGCCGTTGAAGGTGACCATGTCCTCGTCGAGCTCGAAGGTGTCGATCACCTGGCCCAGGTCGCCCAGGCGCAGCTCGCCGCCGCTCTCGGCGCCGACCACGACCAGGTCGGCCAGCTCCTGCGGGCTGCGCCGCTCGTCGTCGAAGCGGATCAGGAGCTCGCCCTCGCGGGTCTGGATCGAGCCCGCGGGGAGGCTAACGCTCTGGGCCTCGATCCGCTGCGCGAGCTGGTCGAGGCTGAGCGAGTGCTGCAGGAGCGCCTCGCGGCGGACGTGGACGCGCAGGTGGTGGTCGCTGAAGCCCTTCAGCTCGACCTGGCTGATCCCCGGCTCCTGGCGCAGCTTGCGCTTGAGCGACTCGCAGTAGGCCTTGAGCTGGGCGGGGTCCTTGGGCCCGCTCACGGCCAGCGCGATCACCCTGTCGCCCAGGTCGGGCTCCTCGCGCAGGACGGGGTCCTCGACCCGGTCGGGGAAGTCGTCGATCGCGTTGACCTCGGTCTCGAGCTCGTTGAGGAACTCGACCTCGTCCCCGCCCTCGCTCATCTCGACCACGATCTGGCCCACGCCCTCGCGGGCCTCGGCCACGACCTCCTCCACGAAGCCGACCCCCGAGATCGCGTCCTCGACGCGCACGCAGATCGCCTCCTCGACCTGATCGGCGGTCGCGCCCGGGTAGACGATCGAGATCCGCACCTTGTGGGCCCCGAACTCGGGGAAGGTCTCGCGCTGCATCTTGGGCAGCGCGACCACACCCATCACGATCAACCCGAGCATCAGCAGGTTGGCCGCGGTCGGGTGCTTGGCGAAGGCGCGGATCGCCCCGCCTGGGTCGCTGGCTCGGCTCACGCCCGACTACTCCGAGCCCTGGGCGAGCTTGCTCAGGCGCTGGGCGAGCTCGAGGTCGGGCTGCGGGTCGAGGAGCATGCCCTCCACGGCCGGGACCGGGTCGCTCACGACCAGCCGCTCGCCCGGCTCGAGCCCGCTGGCGAGGGTGACCAGCTCGTCCTGGCGCAGCTCGACCACGACCTGGCGCTCGCGCAGGCGCTGCTCGGCGTCGGCGATCCACACCTTGTCGCCCTCGTGCAGGGCGCCGCGCGGGATCACCAGCGCGTCCTGGCGCTCGGCGCCGCGGACCTCGACCTCGCAGAACATGCCCTTGACCAGGGGCGGGCGCACGCCGGGGCGCGCCTGGCGGTAGGGCTGATCGACGGCGACCACGACGCCGATCGTGCGCGTGACGGGGTCGACCTCGGGGGAGGCGCGCACGAAGCGCGCGGGCCAGCGGATCAAGAGCTCGCCGCTGCGGAGGAAGACCGTGGCGTCGATCCCGAACATCTTGGCGAAGCGCTCGCCGCCGACGCGCTCCCAGAAGGCGTCGCGGCCCAGGGGCGGCAGGCCCATGCCGGGGCGGCGCAGGATCGGGTTCAGCTGGGCCAGCACGAACTGGGCGTGGACCTCGGTGACCTCGATCGAGTCGGCGGCCAGGAGCAGCTGGCCCTGGGGCGCGAACTGGCCGGCCTCGACCTCGAGCCGGGCGATCCGCGCGTCGAAGGGGGCCTTGACCTCCGAGCGGGTCAGGTCGCGCTCGGCGCTGGCCAGCTTGGCCTCGTTGAGCGCCACGTTGGCCTCGAGCACCTCGCGCTGGGCGTCGCTAATGCGCAGGGCGTTGCGGAGCGACTGGACCTTGGCCTCCTGGGCCAGGTGCGCCCGCCGCTGCTGGTCGAGCAGGTTCTCGGTCAGCGTCCCGCGCTCGTTGAGCCCCTCGGCTCGCTGGAGCTCGTTCCTGGACACGGCCAGGGCCCGCTCTTCGATCTGCAGCGAGGCCGCGTCGTTCTCGCGCTGGACCGCGAGCTTGTTCAGCTCCGCCCGGGCGGTGCGCAGGGCGGCCTCGGTCTGACGGATCGCGAGCTCGATATCGGTCGTGTCGAAGCGGACCAGCACGGTGCCGCGCTTGACCAGCTCGCCGGGCTTGAGGCCCGAGTGCAGCGCCGCGACCTCGGCCGAGACCTGGGCCACCGCTTGCCACACCGCGCCCGGCTGAGCCAGGCCGTGGCCGCGCACGATCGGGACCATGGCCTGCCCCTGCAGCTCGAGCACGCGCACGGTGCGGGCCCGCTCGCTCGGCGGGCGCTCAGCGGCCCCCTCGCGGCGGCTGGCGACCGCGGCCAGGACCACGACCCCGAGCGCGAGGGGGGGGAAGATCAGCAGGCGCTTCCAGTCCATCAGGGCGGCTCGTTCCTAGTAGGAGTGCTTGCTGACGAGGTGGAAGATCGGGTCGCCCTCGATCCCGGCCTCGGCGAGGGCCGCCACGACCTCTTCGCGCGCGGCGTCGATCGCCTCGTCCCGGAAGGTGTCGAAGGTGGGGGCGAGGTCGAGGCCGGCGCTGCCGAGGCGGCGTCCGATCACGAGGATCATGTCCCCCTCCTTGAACTCGAAGTAGCCCGCCATGTCGCGGGCCACGTAGTCGAGGCCGACCTGGTGCGCGCGCTCGATCAGCTCGTGCTCGCCGTCGAACTCGATCGCGAGCCGCGCCGAGTAGTCGGGCTGGTTGAGCTTGAAGCGCAGTCCGTAGAAGAGCTCGACGTAATAGAGCACAAGGCCTCCTGACCGGGCCGCGAGCCTAGCAGGCCCGGTGAGTTCACCGTCGGAGGAAGACGCGTCCCGAGATGCGTCCGGGCGCGGACGCAAAGCCGGGATCGCTGCGCCGAACGAGTTTGAAGTTTCGCGCTTTCGCGGGAGAACCGGCTCGAGCTGTCGCTGGTGGGTGGCCGTCCTGCCGCTCCGGATTACCGCGGAGACGCGGAGAACGCAGAGGTTGCGCAGAGAACTCCAAGCGGAGCGAGAGCGTGGCCGACCAGCGACGGCCCGAGAGTTCCCCCGGCCACGTGCTGAGGAAGTGAGTCGCGAGAGGCGGCCTCGCTGACGAGACGCTCCTCTGCGAAACCTCTGCGTCCTCTGCGACTCCGCGGTGAATCGCTACGCACGACCCGCCCAGAACCGCGAAACTCCAGACTAGGGCTTCTGCGCCGGCCGGCGCCTGGGATCGGGCTTGAGCGCCTCGTCACTCAGGGGCACGCCCACCTGCCAGGCGCGGACCGTGATCGTGTGCAGCTGGTCCTCGGGCGGGTCCTCGCCGATCTCGAGCAGGTGCGGGAGCCAGTAGCCGCCGACCTGGCGGAAGTCCGAGTAGAGGACGCGGCCCTGAATGAAGTCGGCGAAGTCGCGCACGGTGAAGTCGACGCGCACCAGGCGGCGCGTCTCGCGCGAGACGTAGGCCACGTATTGGTCGACCTCGTCGTTGGGTCCGTAGCTGCCCCAGGTCAGGTAGACCACGTCGCAGAGCTCGCCGCGCACGCGCCGCGGGGCGGCGAGGTCGACGAACTGGGCCTCGCCGAGGCGGAAGGCCATTTCGAGGAAATACTCGAGCGTCGGCAGCCAGAAGGCGACGTCGGCGTCGGGCTCGTCGCTGTATTCGCGCGGGCCGGCGCCCTCCTGGGTCCAGGTGTTCCAGTCGTGGATCCCCCAGCGGAGGGTCTGCTCCCCGTCCTGGAACTCGGCGAGCGAGTCGTCGCTGCCGGGGCGGAAGTGGAGCACGACCTCGGCCGGGTCCTCGGGCCAGGGGCGCGCGACCGAGCCCGTCAGCCCGTAGTAGGCGTCGCGCAGCTCGACCCGCACGCCGGTCACGCTCTTCCAGGGCGCCGCCGAGCCGACCTGGGCCGCCTCGGCCTGGGCCAGCAGGCGGCGGCCCCCCGCCTCGTCGCGGGGCGCGCTCAGCTCAGCCAGCTCCTCGGGGCGCAGGTCCACCTGGCAGCCGCTGAACAGCGCGAGCGAAGCGAGTAGCGGGGCGGTCCAGCGGCGGGTCATGGGCGGGCTCCTCGCCGCGGCGTACCCCGGCGAGCGGGCCTGGTTACGGCTCTTGGCCTCTGAGGACGCTGTTGTCCTCGTGGACCTGGGTCCGGTCGATCGCGCCGCCCTGGTCGAAGTCGGCGAAGTCGATCTGGCCCGACTGGGCGAAGAAGGTGATCGGGTTCTTCCAGACGACCTTCTCGATCTCCTCCTCGTCCATGCCGGCCTTGCGCATCGCGAGCACGGTCTTGGGCACCAGGAGCGGGTCGCTGATCCCCCAGTCGGCGGCGCTGTTGATCAGCATTCGGTCGGTCCCGTAGCGGCGGAAGATCTCGACCATGCGCTCGGGGGTCATCTTGGTGTTGGGGTAGATCGAGAACCCGGCCCAGCACTCGGTCTCCTTGACCAGCGGGATCGTCTCCTCGTTGTTGTGGTCGATCAGGAGCTTGCCCTCGGGGACCCCCGTCTCGCGGCCGAGCTCCAGGCTGCGGATCACGCTCCCCTTCTTGTCGCGGTGGCTGGAGTGGACGAGCACCGGCAGGTCGAGGTCGACCGCGATCTCGAGCTGGGCGCGGAACCAGCGCTCCTCGTTGTCGGTCATGTCGTCGAAGCCGATCTCGCCGATCCCGACCACGCCCTCGCGGGTGGCGTAGTCGCGGACCATGGCCACCACCTCGGCCGCGACCCGCTCGTCATTGGCCTCCTTGGGGTTGAGCGCCATGGTGCAGTAGTGGCGGATCCCGAACTGGCTGGCGCGGAAGCGCTCCCAGCCGAGCAGGGTGTCGAAGTAGTCCTTGAAGGAGCCCGCGCTCGTGCGCGGCTGGCCGAGCCAGAAGGCCGGCTCGAGCACGCCCTCGATCCCGGACAGGGCCATGCGCTCGTAGTCGTCCGTCGTGCGGCTGAACATGTGAATGTGCGGCTCGAAAATGCGCATGGCTAGCTCTCCAGAGTGTTCAGGGCCGCGTCGAGCGCGGCGCGGACCTCGGCGTCGTCCTCGCGCTCGCGGCGCTCGCTCAAGAAGCTCGTCGCGCGCGGGTCGCGCGCCTTGCCGAGCGCCTTGACCGCCACGAGGCGCTCCTCGCGGTCGGGGTGCTCGAGCATGCCGATCAGGCGGGCCACCAGGCCCGGGCGGGGGTGGAGCGCGGCCAGGGGCCAGATCGCCCGCGGGACGGTCCGGCCGGCGGCCAGGCGCTCGTCGACGTATTCGCACAGGCTCTTGGCCAGCTCGGCGTCGGCTCGCTCTTCGAGGCGCAGGAAGCCCTCGACCGGCACGTCGCAGAAGAAGGCCTTGAGCACGGCCTTGCGGTAGTCATGGTCGCTCAGGTGCTGGGCCGAGAAGGGGTTGCCGGACCAGGCGCCGCCGAGCAGCTCGGGCAGGTAGGTCCGCCCCGCGTCGCGCACCAGCTCCAGCCCGCGCTCCGGGTCGCCCGGCCGGGTGAAGTTCAGCGCGCGCAGGCAGGCCACGCGGCCCTCGGTGTCGGCGGCGTCGTAGGCGCGGAAGAGGGCCGCGAAGGCGTCGTCCTCCAGCTCGGCCGCGCGCGCGACGAGCAGCACCCGGGCCGCGTCCGCCACGCTCCAGCTCCCGACCGGGACCGCGCCCCACACGCTCGCGACGCTCGCGCCGGCGCGGGCGGCGAAGGAGGCGATCAGGCCCTTGCGGCCCAGGGCGCGGGCCACGGAGCCCAGCTCGGGGCGCAGGTCGTCCAGGCTGCGCGCGGGGTCCTGCTCGCTCAGCCAGTCGGCCGCGGGTCCGCCGGCGAGGCGCTCCTGGAGGAGCGACTCGAGGGCCGCGCGGGCCTGCTCGGGGGTGGTGTCGGACATGAAGGGCTCCAAGGCCGCGCGGGCGGCGGGGAGGGCTCGAGGAGAGGGGCGACAGTCTAGCGACGAAGCGGGGCCCTGCGGACCCTCACCCCTACCTGCCCAACGGAGTTCCCTTCGCTAGGATTTCCGCATGCTCCCAGCCTTCGAAGCCTACGCCCGCGCTCTCTCCACGGTCCGCCACCACGCGGGCACCCTGGGCGCGGCGACCCTGGTCTTCCTGGGGACCGTGATCGTGCTCAGCCTCGCGACTCAGGCGGCCGCCACCGCGCTGGTGTTCGTGGTCGGGGTCGGCTCGGTCTACCTGCTCCAGGGCGCCCAGTTCGCGGGGCAGCTCCTGACCGGGCTCGTGGTCACCTTCCTCCTGATGGGCTACCTGCGGATCCTGATCGAGAGCGCGCGCGACCGCGAGCCGAGCCTGGGGATCCTGTTCGGGGAGGGCAAGCGACTGGTGGTCGGCCTGATCACCAACGGCCTGGGGCAGACCCTGGCCAGCCTGCTGGGCGTTGTGCTCGGCGCCGGCTTCGGCGGGTTGGTCGTGTATCTGATCTTCTCGTCGACCCTCGAGGTCGGGCTGCGGATCCTGATCGGCGTGTGCGCCGGCGCGGTGTTCGCGATCCTGATGACGCCGCTGGCGCTCTGGAGCTACGTGGCCTTCGCCTTCCTGGTCGACCGCGACCAGGACCCCCTCGGCGCGCTGGCCTCCGGCTGGCGCTCGCTCGAGCTCTGGGGCTCCTTGCGCTACGGATTGACCACGATCGTGATGGCCTGCGTGGCGGCGGTCGTGGTCGGCCTGACCTGCTCGGTCGGCAGCCTGCTGGTGATCCCCTGGCTGGCCCTGTCCTTCGTGCACGTCTACCTGGACGCCTGCCAGCGCCTGGAGGGTCAGCTCGAGGTGCCCGAGCGAAAGGTGATCGACGTCGAGCCGGGCGCCGGGGCCGAGCCCCACCCCCGCGACTCCGCGGGTGACCAGACCGCGCTCGCGCTCCCGGGCTACGGCGCCGAGGGTCCGCCGCCTGGCTACGAAGCCAGTGTGGGCGGGCCCGTCGAGGAGGCTGAGTCGCGCGAGGAGGCGAAGGAGGACGAGGAGTCGGAGCAGGACGCGCTCGGCAAGGCGCCGGCGGAGGGCGACGCCGAGGCCGTGCTCGAGATCGAGGACTCTCCCGCCCCGAGCTGGGTGCACCCCTTGACCCTGGGGCTGCTCCTCCCGCTGATGGCCGCGGGCGGGAGCCCCGTCAGCGGCGGCTTCATCGGCTACATGCTGGCGCGCCAGCTCGGCTTCCCCGAGTGGCTCGGCGCGACGGCCGGCGCCGGGGCGCTGCTCCTGTGCGGGATCGCGGCGCTGACGGTCCAGCTGCTCGGCCTGCGCGGGCTGCAGGGAGCGGCCGTCGATCGCGAAGGAGTCCTGACCAACCGCACGTCGCGCTGGGGCGGCTGGCGCCTGCGCTGGAGCGAGATCGAGTCCTTCCAGATCACCAGCGAGGGGGTGATGCTCTATCCCCGCGGCCGCCTGGGGCGCGTGTTCGGACGCCTGATCCCGGCCCGCGAGAGCGAAGCCCACCACCTGGTCGAGCGCCTCGAGGCCAACGGCGTCTTCCGCTCCTAGGTCCGGGCGCTAGGGCTTCTCTTCGCCCTTGGTCCGCTCGAGCCGCTCCTTCTCACGCTTCCTCTTCTCCTTGCGGAGCAGCTCCTGCAGCCGCTCGGCCTCGACGGCCAAGGGGTGGCCGCGCTCGAGCAGCTCGAGGGCGCGCTCGACCGCGGCGGCGGCGCGCTCGGGTCGGCCTTCCGCCTTGTGGACCGTGGCCAGCTGGTAGTGGGCGGGGCCGTGGTCGCCGTCGATCTCGAGCGCGCGTTGGAGGGCGGCCTGCGCTTCGGGGAAGCGGCGCTGCTTGGCGTGGACCACGCCCAACATCGTCCAGGGCTGGGGGTCGCGCGAGTCGAGGGCCAGCGAGGCCTCCAGCGCCTCGCGGGCTCGCTGGAGCTTGCCCAGCGCCAGGAAGGCCAGGCCGCGGTTGGCCAGCACGGCGGCGGTCTCCTCGAGGGCCAGGGAGCGGTCGAAGCAGGCCAGCGCGCGCTTGGCCTGGCCGAGCTCGAGCAGGGCCAGGCCTTGAAGATTGTGGGCGTTGGCGCGCGTGTCGTCGAGGGCCAGCGCCTGCTCGGCGGCCTCGAGCATGGCCCGCGCGTCTCCGCTGAAGTAGTGGCAGGCGGCCTGCGCCTCGTGGACGCGGGCCTCCTGGGGGGCGAGCTCGAAGGCCCGCTGGACGTCCGCCTGGGCTCCCTGGCGCTCGCCGAGGTGGAGCCGGCTCAAGGCGCGGTCGACGAGGGTGATCGCGTCCTCTTCGAGCTCGAGGGAGCGCGAGTAGCAGCGCTGGGCCGGGTCGTAGCGGAGCTGCTCGGCGTTGAGGTCTCCGAGCAGGCGCCAGGTCGCGGGCGACTCGGGGATCCGCACCACGAGGCGGTTGAGCAGCAGCTCGGCCTCGCGGTAGCGCTTGGCGTCGACCAGGGACTCGGCTCGCGCCAGCTCCGCGCTGGGGTCGAAGGCGGGCGCCGGCGTCGGGGTCGGGGTGGGGGCGGTCTGGAGCTCGCGCTGCACCAGGCCCGCGCCGAGGCCGAAGGCGGCCGCCAGGGCGACCGCGCCCAGCGCGCTCAGCCAGAGGCCGCGCCGCGGCGGCTCGGGTTGGAGGCGGGCCGCGCGCAGCTCGCGCAGGAAGGCCCAGCCTTCGACCGGGCGCTGGTCGGGGCTGCGGCTGAGCGAGGCCAGACAGAGCTCCTCGAGCGCGGTCGGGATCGAGGGGTCGTGGCGGCGCGGCGGGAAGGGCTTGGCCAGGCAGATCGCGCTGGCGAGCTCTTGCAGGTTGCCGCCGTTGAAGGGGCGCTCGCCGGTCAGGGCCTGGTAGAGGATCACCCCCAGCGCCCACACGTCGGTCTGCGGACCCTGGGCCTCGCGGTCGCCCTGGACCTGCTCGGGGGCCATGTAGAGGGGGGTCCCGACCATGGCGCCGGTGCGGGTCAGCCGCTCCAGGCCGGCCGTGGTCGCGAGGCCGAAGTCGGTCACGCGGGCCTGCCCTTGCTCGTCGACGAGCACGTTGTCGGGCTTGAGGTCGCGGTGCACGACGCCCTGCTGATGGGCGTAGCCGACCGCCTCGGCGATCTGCTCGACCAGGTTCAGGCGCCCCGCGCGGTCGCGCAGGCGGAGCTCCTCGTCGAGGTCCCGGCGCGACTCGACCAGCTCGTAGGCCAGGAAGTGGTGCGACCCCACCCGGCCGCGGCGAATGACCTGCACGATCCCCGGGTGACGCAGGGCCGCGACCAGCTCGCCCTCGCGCTCCAGGCGCTTGACCTGGGGGCCGTGGGGCAGGCTGAGCACCTTGAGCGCCACCTCGCGGCCGACGCGATCGCGGGCGCGGTAGACGACGGCGGTCCCGCCGCGTCCCAGCTCCCCGATCAGCTCGTAGTCGTCGAAGCGCTCCCCGACGCGGGGCGGCTCGATCGGCTCGAGCTCCTCGTCCGGCAGCGTGTCCGCCGGCTCAGCGGGCAGCTCCGAGTCGAAGGCCCAGTCGTAGCTCACGCCTGCACTCTACTCGTCGCGCGGCGCGACGCTGGGGCGCCCAGCGCAGAGGGCCGCCCAGGCGCGCGGGTCCGGGCCGGCGTCGCGGCCCAGGATCGCGACCAGGGCGGCGTGCGCCGCCTGGCCGCGCTCGCGGGCGCGCTCGAGCTGGGCGCGCTGGAGGGCCTGCTGGGCGAGCGGGTTTCCCGCCAGCGCGCTGCCGATCGGCGGCAGCCGGCTCGGGTCCTGGGCGAGCTCGAGGCGGCGGACGAGGTGCGCGCAGCAGGCTGGCTGACGCAGGGCGAGCAGCGCCTCGAAGCTGAGCGGGTCGATCGGGCGCGGGGTCGCGTCGGGGGGCGTCGAGGGCGGGGCCTGCTCGAGGAGCAGGGGCTGGCTGCCGAGGCGGAGCTCCACGCGGGGCGCCAGGGGGAGCCAGTCCAGGAACACCTCCTGGCCCGCGACGCAGGTCCCGCCGGCCTCGTCGCGGAGCAGCCAGCGCCGGTCCAGCCGGAGCAGGGTCGCGTGGTGCGGCGCCGCGCCCGCGACGCGCAGGTCCATGTCTTCTCCCGAGCCGAGGGTCACCAGCCCGCGCCCCTCCAGGATCAGGGGCGGCGCGCCCGGGGCGCTGAGGCGCGCGGGGTCGGCGGGGGCCGGCAGGCAGGCCTGGGCCGGGTAGCTCGAGCGGGCCACGCCCCACCAGCCGAGCCAGCCCGCGGCCTCTTGCTCCGGCTCGCCGCTGGTCTCGCTCAGGGCGCGCAGGGCCTCGGCGCGGCGGCGCTCGGCCAGGACCCTCCGCCCGCGCGCGACCTCGCCCAGGAGCTCGGCCCCGAGGCCGAGCGGGGCCAGCTCGCCGGCCACGAGCTCCCAGCTCGGGGGCGGCGCGAGGCGCTCGAGGAGGGAGACCACCGCGCGGGGGTCGCGGGTCGCGACGAGCGCGGCCAGGGTCGGCTCGGGGCGAGGCTCGCGGCGGAGGTCGCGCAGGAAGGGCGGCGGCAGCTCGCGCCGCTGGGGGTCGCTGAACACCAGCTCGGCCTCGCCGAAGCGCAGGCGCGCGCCCTCGCTCAGGACGACGGGCTTGCTCAAGGGCTCGCCGTCGACCCAGGTCCCCGCGCTGCCGCGCAGGTTGGTCAGCACCAGGCCGCGCTCTTTGCGGGCCAGCCGCGCGTGCCGCGCGCTCGCCCCGGGCAGCCTGACCTCGTTGCCGGGCCCGCTGCCGATCGAGGCCCGGCGCACGCCGAGCAGGGAGAAGCGCCGGCTCGGCGCGCGCGGGTCGCTCAGCGCCGGGACGGACGCGGGCTCGCCGCGCAGGATCCCCTCGAGGTCGGCGGCCAGGGACTCGGCCGACGCGTAGCGCTGGCACGGGTCGGGAGCGAGCAGCTGCTCGATCGCGTCGGCGAGGGGCCCCGGCAGGCCCGGGACGAGCTCGCGAGGAGGCGGGAAGTCGCCGTGGGTGGCCGCGTCCGCGATCGCGCCCATGTCGGACCCCAGGAAGGGCGGCCGAGCGCAGACCAGGTGGTAGAGCGTCGCGCCGAGGGCGAACAGGTCCGTGGCGGGGCCGAGCGGACCGTTCTCCCACTGCTCGGGCGCCATGTAGGTCAGGGTCCCCAGCAGCTGCCCAGGCGCCGTCAGGCCGGAGGCCATGGCGTCCTTGGCGATCCCGAGGTCCACGATCTTGGCCCGTCCGAGCGCGTCGAGGAGCAGGTTGTCCGGCTTGATGTCGCGGTGAACCAGCCCCTGGGAGTGGAGGGCGGCCAGGCCGAGCGACACGTCCCGGCCGAGGTGCGCCGCGAAGGCCGGGTCGAGGGCGCCGCGCGCGAGCTGCTGGGTCAGCGCTCCGCCCGCGACGAGCTCCATCGCGATCCAGGGCGGGTCGGCCTCGCCGACCTCGAGCACGCGGACCAGGTGCGGGTGCGCGGGCAGGCGCTGGAGGGCTTGGCCTTCGCGCTGGAAGCGCTTGCGCAGCAGCGGGATCTCCGCCGCCTCGGGCGCCAGGACCTTGACGACGGCCGCGACCCCGGCTCGCTCGGCGCGGTAGGCCGCGCCCATGCCGCCCCGCCCGAGCAGGGCGACCAGCGAGTAGCCGCCGAGGGTCTGGCCGAGCCAGGGATCTGGAGCCGCAGGGTCCATCAGGCCGGAGTCGCTCCCAGGCGATCGTCGAAGCGGCGTTGCGCGAGCTCGAGGTGGGGGTGGCTCATGGGTCTCCTCAGCGCGAGCCTACTCGGCAGAGCTCCTCGAGCGCGAGGAGCGTCAGGGGGGATGTCGCCGCGCCTCGGCGAGTTAGTCTCTGCCTCATGAGCGTAGACCTGAAGGAGGCCTTCCAGGAGAGCCTGGGTGTTTACCTGGCGAACTGGAAGGTGGGCGCCCTGGCCGGGGCGCTGCAGCTGATCCCCGTCGCGGGGGGGCTGGTCTTCGTCAACTGGATGGCCGCGGTCAAGCGCAACGAGGCCGTCGGCGAGAGCGTCGGCTTGCCCGGCCTGCTCGACAGCGACGACGCGATCGAGAAGGTCATGGGCGGCTTCGGGCTGCTGGTGCTGGCGACGATCACGGCCGCCTTGGGCGCCTTCTTGCCGACCCTGATCGGGCTGCCCCTCTCGCTCGGCGGCATGGTGGGGCTGATCGTCCTGGCCGGCATGGTCGCCTTCAGCAACGCGATCATGGCGGACAAGCCCGGGCTGAGCTTCCTCAGCGCGCTGGCTGGCACCTGGGCCTTCACCCGCAAGCAGCCCGGGCTGATGCTCAAGCTGATCGCGGTGTGCGCCGGCCTCTTCGTGGCCGGCAGCCTGGCGCTCGTGGTCGGGCTCGTCGTGACCCTCCCCTTGGCGGCGGGCTTCGCGTTCAACGTCTACAAGAGCGTGCGCAACGAGGTGGAGACGGCCGCGGCCTCCGACGGGGTCGAGCTGCAGTGAGGGCGCCCTCGCGGGCGTGATCCTCGGGCGCGCGCAGGAGCTCCCCGCGGCCTTGCGCTCCTACGACCGCGCCGTCGAGCTGGGGCCGGAGGAGGCGCGCTGCTGGGCCCTGCGCGGTCAGCTCCGGCGCCGGCTCAAGGACTACGAGGGGGCGCGCGCGGACCTCGACCGGGCGCTGCAGCTCGACCCCAGCCACGCCTCGGGCTACTCGTCTCGCGGCGTCCTGCGCGCAGAGCGGGGCGACCCGCAGGGAGGCCTGGAGGACCTGGCGCGAGCCCTCGAGCTCCAGCCTCGCCACGCGCCCGCCCACCTCGCGCGAGCCACGATCTACCTGCGGCTCGAGGACTTCGAGCGCGCGCTGGGGGAGGCGAACTTGGCGCTGGGGATCGACCCGCGCGGGAGCACGCACGGCCTCTACGTCCGCGGCATGGCTCACTACGGCGCCGGGCGCGCCGGGCAGGCACGCCGCGACCTCGAGGCATACCTGGGGGCACCCGGCGGGAAGCCGCCCTTGGTCGTCAAGCAAGCCCAGGACCTCCTCGAGCGGCTCCCTCGCTAGCGCGGGCGCTCACCAGAGACGCCAGGTTCACTCCCCTGAAGGTCCTGGCCCTTTAGCGAAGCAATCCGTAAGGTCTCGCTCGAGGGGGACCCAATGGCGAAGCGCTGGCTCTTGACGATCGCGCTCCTGGTGGGGGCGCTGCCGACGCTGGCGCACGCCACCAACGGCCTCAAGCTCACGGCCTACGGCCCGCGCGCCGCGGGTCGGGGCGGCGTGGACTACGCCTACGCCGACGACGCGATCGGGCCGGCGAACAACCCGGCGGGCATGGCCTTCGTCTACGGGAACCGCTTCGACCAGAACTTCGCGGCGATCATTCAGGACATCACCTGGACCAACCAGTTCGGCTCCTTCGAGAACGAGCGCCCGCTCTTCTTCCCGACGCCGGCCTTCTCCTTCGGCGTGGTCCTCGACCCCGACAAGGACTGGGAGCTGGGGCCGGTGTTCGACCTCGGCCGCTGGGGGCTGCTCGACGACGAGGGCAAGCCCCTCGGGCCGCCGGACGACGACCTGGGCCAGGCCCTGGCCGAGCCGACCGAGGCCGAGCTCTACGGCTCCAAGCTGCGGATTGGGCTGGGCGTGTTTCCGCTCACGGGCGGCAAGATCAAGGTCGCCGACGTGCGCACCCCGCTCTACTCCCAGCCCTACGACTGGGAGACCGACGTCCTGAGCCTGATCATCGCGCCCAGCTTCGCGTATCGGATCAACAAGTACCTCTCGGTCGGCCTGACCCTGCAGGTGCGCTACACGGCCTTCGAGCTGGACGGCGGAATCGCGCAGCCCTCCTTCGTGCTCCGCGACGACTTCGAGTTCGCCAACTCGATCCTGAACGTCAACCCGCAGGTCCTGACCACCGCCGACATCGACGACGGCAAGACCGACCTCGACAACAACAACGGCCAGTGGGGCTTCAGCGCGCGCCTGGGCATGATGTTCAACAGCCGCTACTTCTCGGCGGGCCTGATCTATCAGGAGCGGACGCGCTCGACCGACATCCTCGGCCGCTCGACGGTCGACACCACCGACGAGGTCAGCAACCTGACCCAGGGCAACTTCGGCCTGCTGCAGGTCGTGGACCCCTCGATCAACCCGGCCCTCGGCTTCGCGAGCGTCTACGACGTGCGGATTCAGAAGTTCGAGTTCCCGCGCATGGTTGGGCTCGGCTTCGCCGTGCGCCCGCACCGGCGCGTCTCGATCGGCTTCGACTACACCTTCATTCACTGGAGCGAGGTGTCCAAGACCTTCAAGGCTCGGCTCAGCAACGGCAGCAACCCCAACCTCGACATCCTGACCGCGCCCTCGATCGCGGTCCGCGTCCCGCTGAACTACAAGGACCAGCACGTGGTCGCCTTCGGGCTCAGCCTGCTGGCGCTCGAGGGTGAGGAGATCGTGGAGGGGGTGCCCTCCTTCCAGCTCGTGCTGCGGACGGGCTACAACTACGCCAAGAGCGCCGCGCCGGCGAACACGACCCTGCCCCAGCAGCCGACCTTCGCCGAGCACCACATCTCGGCCGGGTTCACCTTCCACTGGGGCCCGCTGGTCGAGCTGAACTTCGCCTGGGAGTGGGCCCTGCCGCGCGAGATCGAGACCAACAACCACGTGGGCAACTTCACGCTCAGCAACGCCACCCAGGAGATGAGCCTGATGTTCTTCCACTTCGGCATGGGCGTGAACTTCTAGGGCAGCATGAAGTCGCCGTTGCGGCGGCGCAGCTGCTCGAGCTCGTTGATCAGACGTCGCAGCGCGCGGACCCCCTTCTCGGGCGGCCCGAGCTGGGGCAGGATCGCCTCGGCCTTCTCCACGAGGTGCTTGGTGGGCGGGTTCTTGGCCATTTCACTCACGGCTCGCTCGAGCGCGGCGCGCGCGGCCTCGTGGTCGCGGGCGCGCAGCGTCACGAAGGCCAGCCGCGCCCACCAGCCGGCCCACTCGGCGTCTTCGTAGGTCGCGAGCAGCAGCTCGAGCGCCTCGCGGGCTCTGGCGTAGGCCCAGGGCTTGGCGAGGTCCCGGCTGCAGTGAAAGATCCTTCGGCAGGCCTCCATGAACACGTTGCTGTACTGAGGCTTCGGGCTGCGGTTGAGCTGGAGGTAGCGCTCGCTCGCCTCGAGCGCAGCCTTCCACTCCTTGAGCCGGTAGTGCGCGCGGGCGAGGCGGCTCCAAGCCAGGTCGAAGGAGGGATCGAGCGCGAGGGCCGCCTTGGCGGAGGCCACGCAGCGGGTCCAGTCCCTCTTGATATCGAAGCCGTTGGCGCGCCAGTAATGAACCTTGACCCGCAGGTGCTCGGGGAGGTCGTCCCGCTGCGCGAGCCGCTCGGCCAGCTCGTGGCCCTCGTCGTAGCGGACCGAGTTCGCGAGCACGTCCCCCAGCTGCTCGAGGGCCGCGAGCTCTTCGGCCGGCGGCGCGAGGCGGGCCACCCGCTTGGCGACGTGCAGGTAGCGACGGGCCCAGGTCCGCCGTGCGCTGGGGGTGGGTGGAATCAAGTTGGAGCGGCGCAGGATCGCGACCTGGAGCTCGTAGCTCTGGGGGCGCTGCTGGGCGGTCTCGAGCTCGAGCTCGGCGTTGACCGAGCGTCCGGGGTCGGTCGCGAGCTCGCGCAGGCGCTCGAAGTCCTCGTCGGGGAGCAAGGCCGCCGGGTCGACGCGGCGGGCGAAGCGGAGGTGGTAGCGGAGGCGCTCGGTCACCGCGCGGGCGGGGCGGGTGCCCTTGTCGAGGGACTGCACGATCTCGCTCAAGGTCGAGCGGGCCGTGGTCAGCGCGCGCTGGGCGAGCGCGCGGCGGAGGGCCCAGGGGACCCGCTCCAGCTCGAGCTGCTGCTCGACCCGACCCAGCGCCTCTGGCCAGCTCCCCTCGCTCAGGAGCTCGTCGGCGAGGCGCAGCTCGGCGGCGGCGCGCCAGCTCGGCAGGGGGGCCAGGACGACGCCCGAGCGCTGGGCTCGCGCGAGGGCCTCGCGCGCCGGCTTGGGGTCGGCCTCGGTGGAGAGCGCCGCGACCGCGCCCTGCAGCGCGTCGCGCAGGCGGGGGTGGCCGCCCTCGAGCTCAGCGGCGGCGCGAGCTTGGACCAGGTCTCCGCTGCTCGCCGCCGAGAGGCCCTCGAGCAGCCTGAGGTCCGTCGCGAGCGGCTGCAGCTCGGCCGGGTTCGCCCACTCTTCGAGGGCGTCAAAGCGAGCGCGGAGCGGGGGCAAGGCGCTCAAGCCTGCCGTCGTCTCGGGAGCCAGCTGGAGGTCGCGGCGGAGGTCGGAGAGGCGCTGGCGCAGCTCCATTGCGCTGGGAGGGCTGGCCGACCCGGACGCTGGCCAGAACGCGACCGCTAGCGCCGCCAGGGGCAGGGTCACGCCAGCGAGCAAGGCCAACCCCGTCGGCAGGCCGCGCCTGGCTCGGGGGGGGCGGGGGCCGGCGTCGCCGGTGCGCAGGGCGCTCGCGAGCTCGCTGGCGCTCGCGAAGCGGTGCTCGGGGTCCTTGGCCAGGGCCCGCTCGACGATCCGCTCGAGGTCCTGAGGGAGCTCGGGGCGCAGGCTGCGCAGGAGCGGCGCGTCGTCCTGGACGATCGCGCGCAGGAGCCCGAGCGACGATTCGCCCACGAAGGGGCGCTGGCCGGTGAGCGCTTCGAAGAGGATCAAGCCCAGGGCGTGGACGTCGACCCGCTCGTCGAGGGCGCGGTTGTCGCCCTTGACCTGCTCGGGCGCCATGTAGGCCGGCGTCCCGAGGATCGCCCCCGTCTTGGTCAGGGTCTGGGCCTCGCTGACGCGCGCCAGGCCGAAGTCGACCAGCTTGGGGACTCCGTCTCGATCGAAGAGGACGTTGGCAGGCTTGAGGTCGCGGTGCAGCACCCCCTGGGCGTGCACGTGGGCGAGGCCGTCGGCGAGGGCCGCCACGATCTCGCGCGTCCGCTCGGGCGAGAGCGTTCCTTCGCGCGCGAGGAGCTGCTCGAGGTCGCCGCCTTCGCAGAGGTCCATGGCGAGGTAGAGCAGGTCTCCGACCTGGCCGGCAGAGCGGACGCGGACCACGTTGAGGTGGCTGTCGGCGCGGGCCTGCGCCTCACCTTCGCGGCGAAAGCGCTCCTCGCGCGGGCCGAGGCTGCCCCGCTTCATGACCTTGAGCGCGGCCAGGGCGCCGGTCTGGACGTGCTCGGCCCGATAGACCGTGCCCATTCCGCCGGCGCCGAGGCGGTCCAGCACGCGATAGTCGCCGACCAGCGAGCCTGGACCGAGCTGCCGGCTGGTGGAGGTGGGGGGAGCGGGGGTCGGCTGAGGGGAGGTTCCGAAGCCGGCGCCCGGGGGCGGAGTGAACGCTGGCGAGACCGGGGCGACGCCGCTCCCTGGGGTCGGCGTGGTGGACCCCGGCGAGACGGCGACGGCGCTCTCGGCGTCGAGGCGGGACTGAACGCTCGCCAGGTCGCCCGGCGAGAGCTGGCCGCGGTGAGTGAGCAAGGGCCCCAGCGGTCGCCCGCTGGCGTTGGCCTGCGCGAGCAGGCGCTGCAGCTGCCCGAGCTCGACCAGCCCCGCGGCGTGCAGAGCCCGCGCCAAGCGCTCGTTGTGGACCTGGATCGACAGCTAGCCCTCGCTCGTCAGGATCAGCTTGCCGAACACCTCGCCCCCCTCGAGCAGGCGGTGCGCCTCGGCCGCCTCGGACAGGGGGAAGGTGTGGTGCACCAGCGGGCGCAGCTCGCCCGAGGCCAGGCCCGGCCACACCCGCGCGCGGAAGCGCTCGATCAAGCCCGCCTTCCGCTCGGCGTCGAGGGCGCGCAGGGTGCTCCCGATCAGGCGGATCCTGCGCGTCAGCAGGCGACCGAGGTCCAGCTCGGCCTTGGTCCCGCCCTGGAGGCCGATCACGACCAGGCGCCCGTCGGGGCGCAAGGCGCGCAGGTTGGCGTCCAGGTACTTGGCGCCGATGCAGTCCAGGATCAGGTCCGCGCCACCGGCGGCGCGCAGCTCGGCGGCGAAGTCCTCGGCTCGGTAGTCCAGCGCCCGCGCCGCCCCCAGCTCGCGCAGGCGCGCGAGCTTCGCCGCGCTGGCGGTGGTCCACACCTCGGCGCCCTCGGCGCGCGCCCACTGGATCGCGGCGGTGCCGACCCCGCCGCTCCCGCCGTGGACCAGGACGCGCTCGCCGGCCCGCAGCCCGCCCAGCTCGCTCAGGTTGAGGTAGGCCGTCAGCCACACCTCCACGACGCCCCCCGCGGCGGGGAGGCCGACCCGCTCTGGGACCGGCAGGGCGTGGCGCGCGTCGACGGCGACCCGCGTGGCGTAGCCGCCGCCCGCCAGGAGGGCCATCACGAGCTCGCCCTCGCGGTAGGGGCCCGCCGCGCGCAGGACCCGGCCCGCGACCTCCAGCCCGAGCACGTCGCTGGCGCCTGGCGGGGGCGGATAGAAGCCGCGTCGCTGGAGGAGGTCCGCGCGGTTGACCCCCGCCGCCAGGGTCTCGAGCAGCAGCTCGCCCTCCGCGGGGGCGGGGTCGGGGCGCTCGTCGTAGCTGAGGACCTCTGGCCCTCCGGCCTCGCTCGCCTGGATCGCGTGCACGGCTGCTCCTCGGGTGGGCCGCGCTCGCCCCACCTCGCCCCCAACCGTTCTAACCGCTGGAGAATGGGCCGTAGCGTTGGCGCAGCTCCCCCTGCTCCTTACAATCCGTCCCCCGCAGAGGAGACGTCATGCAGGACCCGCTCGCTTCCCCCTTCCCCGCCTCTCGCAAGGTGCTGGTCTCGGACCTCGAGGTCCCCTTCCGCGAGATCGAGCTGACCGGCGGCGAGGATCCGATCCGGGTTTACGACACCACGGGTCCCCAGGGCTTCGACCCGAAGGTCGGTCTGCCCAAGCGCCGGCAGGCCTGGATCGACGCGCGGGTCGCCCGCGGCGACACCAACCACTCGCAGATGCACTACGCCCGCCAGGGCGAGATCACCCCTGAGATGCAGTTCATCGCGATCCGCGAGAACGTCTCGCCCGAGCTGGTCCGCGACGAGGTGGCCGCGGGTCGGGCCGTGATCCCGAGCAACAAGAACCACCCCGAGCTCGAGCCCATGATCATTGGCTCGAAGTTCCTCGTGAAGATCAACGCCAACATCGGCAACTCGGCGGTCTCCTCCTCGATCGAGGAGGAGGTCGAGAAGCTGACCTGGGCGGTCAAGTGGGGCGCCGACACGGTCATGGACCTCTCGACCGGCGACGACATCCACGAGACCCGCGAGTGGATCCTGCGCAACTCGGCGGTCCCGATCGGGACGGTGCCGATCTACCAGGCGCTCGAGAAGGTCGGCGGCAAGGCCGAGAAGCTCTGCCTCTCGGCCTTCCTCGACACGCTCCACGAGCAGGCCGAGCAGGGCGTGGACTACTTCACGATCCACTCGGGCGTGCTGCTCCGCTACGTCCCCATGACGGCCAAGCGCCTGACGGGGATCGTGTCGCGCGGCGGCTCGATCATGGCCAAGTGGTGCCTGGCCCACCACAAGGAGAACTTCCTCTACACCGGCTTCGAGGAGATCTGCCAGGTCATGAAGCAGTACGGCGTGACCTTCTCGCTGGGCGACGGCCTGCGCCCGGGCTCGATCAAGGACGCCAACGACGAGGCCCAGTTCGGCGAGCTCGACACCCTGGGCGAGCTGACCGAGCACGCCTGGCGCCACGACGTGCAGGTCATGATCGAGGGCCCCGGCCACGTGCCGATGCACCAGATCAAGGAGAACGTCGACCGCCAGAAGGAGGTCTGCCACGAGGCGCCCTTCTACACGCTCGGCCCCCTGACGACCGACATCGCGCCCGGCTACGACCACATCACGAGCGCGATCGGCGCCGCGATGATCGGCGCCTACGGCACGGCCATGCTCTGCTACGTGACCCCCAAGGAGCACCTCGGCCTGCCCAACAAGGAGGACGTGCGCGAGGGGGTGATCGCCTACAAGATCGCCGCCCACGCTGCCGACCTGTTCAAGGGCCACCCCGGCGCGCAGGAGCGCGACGACGCGCTCAGCAAGGCGCGCTTCGAGTTCCGCTGGCAGGACCAGTTCAACCTCAGCCTCGACCCCGAGCGCGCGCGCGAGTACCACGACGAGACGCTCCCCGCCGACGGCGCCAAGGTGGCTCACTTCTGCAGCATGTGCGGCCCGCACTTCTGCTCGATGAAGATCACGCAGGACGTGCGGGACTACGCCGAGGAGAAGGGCTACGGCGACGACGAGGCCCTCGAGGCCGGCATGGCCGAGAAGTCGGCCGAGTTCCGCGAGGCCGGCGGCGAGGTCTACGTCAAGGAAGAGGAGAGCCGCGGCACCCCGCTGCCGCAGGCGCCTGCCTAGGCGCTATCACTCGTCCTCGACGACGAAGCGAAGGAGCTGTCGCGCGGGCGACAGCTCCTTTGCGTTCCGGAGCTGTCCCTACGGCGGCAGCGCAATGGCGTAGCGGGTTTAGAAGGAAAGCATGAACCTAGGAAGCGAAGGAACTCGGTAGTGCGAGCGATCTCGGTCCGCTTCGACCTTGCGACCCACGAGCGACTGCTCTCGCTCGTCTAGCGCCCGCAGCCTTCCTCTCTTCCTGTGTTCGTGCTTTCCTTCTAATCCGCCCCTCATGGCGCCTGGATCCCCAGCGTCGCGTCCTCGGGCCGCGCGGCGTGCCACGCGAACCAGTAGGCGCGCAGGCTGAGGAGGCCCTCGGGCTCGACCACGCGGGCGGCGGGCGGCAGCTCGGGCGCGTTCTTCCACACCCGCAGGCGCAGCGCGCGCTCTCCTTGCTGCACCGAGACGTAGCCCTCGGCGTCGGCGCGGGCCTCGAGCCAGGGGAGCGGGTAGACCCGCCAGGCGCCCTCGGCCTGGACCGCGAGCACGGGGGCCTTGGGGCCCGGGCCCTCGGCGGGCGGCTCGGGGCTGACCGGGAAGCGGAGCGTGTCGGAGCCCTCGTAGCTGCGGTAGGGCTCGCGCTTGTAGAGCTTGATCCGGGCCGGGTCGTGGGCCAGGACGCGCGTCTTGGGCTGCAGGCGCTGCCAGTCCTCCCAGCGCAGGACCTCGAGCGGGACGCGTTTCAGGGTCAGGCCGGCCGCCGCGGCGGGGCCGGTGACCGCGCGCGCGAGGAGCGGGCTCCACAGGCTCTCCTGCGCGGGGTCCTGGTGCTCGTCCACGAGCAGCGAGCCGCTGTCGTGGAGGTAGCCGCTGGCCACGAAGCTCAGAGGCGCGAGCGACTGGCCCTCCTCGCCGCGCGGGGCGCGCTCGAAGGCGGCGGCGCTGCCGCTGAGCGGGCTCCAGCACACCACGATCGGCGTCCCGGCCAGGTCGTGGGGGATCGCCTCGTGCCACTGCAGGAAGCGGAGCGGGAAGGCGCAGGCCGCCTCGCCCTCGCCGACGCCGACCACGAGGTCGCCCGAGACGAGGAACTTGCCCCGGCGGCCGAGCTTGAGCGTCTGGGCCTCTTCGCGGCTGACGAGGCGCGGCTGGCTGAGGCGGGGGATCCCGTGCCGCTCGGCGGCCCGGACCAGCGTCTCGCGCTCGACGAGGCAGGGCTCGAGGCTCGGCTCGTGGCTCGGCGCCGCGTGGCTGGCCGAGCGGATCGCCTGGACGCGCCAGGCGACGACGCCCGCGACCAGGAGCAGGGCCACCAGCAGCGCGTAGCCGCCGGAGCGGAAGTCGAGGCTGACGTCCTCGGAGCCGAGCAGCTGCGGGGGCGCGTCCGGCGCGGGGGCGTCGGGCGGGGTCGGCTCGCTCAAGGGAGCGGGTCGAGGACCATCAGCCCCAGCAGGAGCGGCAGGTAGGCCAGGCTCGCGAAGAAGAGCTGGCGCGCGTCGCGGCGGGGGCGCTGGATCATCCACTTGACGGCCAGGGCCAGGAAGGCCGTGCCGAGCAGGACCGCGCCGGCGGCGTAGATCGTGCCGCCCAGGCCCGCGAGGGGGCCGAGGAGCGAGATCGGCAGCAGGGCCAGGCAGTAGACGACCGCCTGCTGGGCGCTGAAGCGACCGGTCCCGTCGACGCTGCTGGCCATGCAGAAGCCGCCGGCCTTGTAGTCGTCCTTGTAGTACCAGTCGATCGCGAGGAAGTGGGGGATCTGCCAGGCGAAGAGGATCGCGAAGAGCAGCCAGGCGCCGCCGCTGATCTCGCCCGTGCGCGCGACCCAGCCGATCATGGGCGGGATCGCGCCGCACACCGCGCCGACCAGCGTGTTGAGCGAGGTGCGCGGCTTGAGCGGGGTGTAGACCCCCACGTAGAGGGCCGCGACCAGGAAGGCCAGGAAGGCCGCCAGGAGGTTGACCCCGGCGATCAGGAGCGCGGTCCCGACGACCAGGAGCGAGACGCCCCACAGGGTGCCCTCGGCGCGGGTCAGCCGACCGGAGGGGATCGGGCGCTGGGCGGTGCGCTCCATTTGGCGGTCGCGCTCGACCTCGAGGCACTGGTTCAAGACGTTGGCGCCGAAGGCGGCCAGGGTGGTGCCGACCAGGGCCACCAGGAACACGCCCCAGGCGAAGGCGCCCTCGGGGTCGGCCAGGAGGTAGCCCGCGCCGGCGGTCACGACCACCAGCGAGCTGAGCCGATACTTGGTCATCTCGACGCAGGCGGCCAGCTTGACCCGCCAATCGACGGGGGAGGCAGCCTGTGCGGGCAGGGCGGTCGCCAGCGGCGACTCGAGCGTCGGTGCTTCCATGGGATGGCTCGGCGAGGTTGGCGAGGGAGCTGGATCCCCCGCAGGCTGCGCGAAACTAGCACAGTCTGCGGGTTTGGCCCTCGTGAGCGCTGCGTCAATTTGTCGCAGCGGGTCGCCTGAAGGTCGCTTAACTTGAGACCCCCGAGGGGGAAGGAGCGGAGGAGCCATGAGCACCGCCCTGGAGCCCAAGCACAGCGACTCACAGTCCACCGATCAGCCGCGAGGCGCGAGCAGCCCCCCGGGAGCGATCCTCGCCCTCGGCTTCGGGACGACCGTGGCCATGTGGGCCGTGGCCTACTTCTGCCGCCTCCCGGGCGTGATGGCCCCCGGCCCGCTCCTGGCGGCGCTCTTCGTGGCCTGTCTGGTCGCGGGCGGCTTCCTCAGCGGCAAGTGGCTGGGCGGCGGCAGCCGCCCCGCGGCGCTGGTCGGGGCCCAGGTCGGCGCCCTGGCGGGGCTGCTGAACCTGCTGATCCTCGGGAGCGTGTTCCGCGACGTGCTCGGCGGCAACGCGGGGCAGGCCGTGTTCTGGGTCCCCGGCACGATCGCCGCCATGGCCGTCCTGGCCACGGTCGGCGCGCTCCTCTCTCGCGAGCGCGCCGCCCCGGGCGAGCGCGCCTGGAGCAGCGCCTTCGGCCGGGTCGCCGCCTGCGCGACCCTGCTCCTGCTCTCGGCGGGCGGGCTGGTCACGGGTCACGACGCAGGACTGGCCGTGCCCGATTGGCCGAACAGCTTCGAGACCAACATGTTCCTCTACCCGCTCAGCCGCATGACGGGCGGGATCTACTACGAGCACGCCCACCGCCTCTTCGGCTCCCTGGTCGGCCTGACGACCCTCGTGTTGGCGGTGCACCTCGTCCGCAACGACCGCCGCCGCTGGCTGAAGGGCCTCGCGATCGCGGCCTTCGTGGCGGTCTGTGTCCAGGGCCTCCTGGGCGGGCTGCGCGTGACGGGCAAGCTGACCCTCAGCGCCGACGCGGCCGACCTCTCGCCCTCGACCGCGCTGGCGGTCGTGCACGGCGTGACCGGCCAGCTCTTCTTCTGCTTGCTCTGCGCCCTGGCCGCCTTCGTCAGCAAGACCTGGCAGGGGGCCGAGCCGGCGCGCGACCTGGAGGAGGCCGAGCGCGAGCGCCGCGCAGGGACGATCTCCCTCTCGACCGGGCTGGTTCTGCTCCTGACCCTGCAGCTCTTCCTGGGCGCGCTCCTCCGCCATCTGCACACCACCTCCACCTGGCACGTGACCGGGGCCGTGTTCGTGCTCCTGCTGGCCGTCGCCGTCGGGGTCCGGGCCATGAGCATGCACAAGGACCAGCCGGTCCTGCCTCGCCTCGGCAAGGCGCTCTGCGGGCTGGTCGCCTTCCAGTTCCTGCTCGGCTGGGTCGCCCTGGCGGCGACCCTCATGAAGGCCGGCGCCCTCGCCGACTGGCAGGCCGCGATCACGACCCTCCACCAGACGACGGGCGCGCTGGTGCTCGCGACGGCGGTGCTGCTCCGCCTGTGGTCGGGTCGCCTGCTCGGCCCCGGGGGCGGCGGCGCGCCGGCGCTCCTGGGCGGGGCTGCGGGCGCTTCGTAATCCTTGCCCCCCCGTCGCTGTCGGTTCAGCCAACTACCGTTCTGGTCCACCGAGGGGGGGCCATGACGTTGAGGGTGCTGCTCGCCGACGACGAGGAGCTGCTGCGGGACGCGACCGCGCGGCTGCTCAGCCGTGAGCTCGACTGCACGGTGGTCGAGGCGATCGACGGCGGGCGCGCCCTGGCCGAGCTCGAGGCGGACGGCTATCGCTTCGACCTGCTCGTGCTCGACGTCGACATGCCGCGCGCCAGCGGGATCGACGTCCTGAGCGCCGTGCGCAGCGTTCGTCCCGAGCAGCCGGTCCTGGTCCGCAGCGGAGACCCCCGCCACCGGGACGCGGTCGAGGCGCTGGGCGCGACCTTCCTGGCCAAGCCCAGCGCGCCGCACGCGCTGCTGGCGGCCGCGCGGCGGCTGGCTCGTCGCTGCGAGCGCCCCGGCCCTGGCCAGTCGTGCGCTGACTTGAGCTAAGGTGCCCCTCGCAGGAGGAGCGCCATGGCAGAGGACGAGGCCAGCGAGGGCAGCGAGGCAGGCACCAGCCAAGCCCCTCCCGGCATGATCCAGGTCCCCGCCGGCCCGTTCCGCTACGGGCGCGGGCGCGGCCGCGAGGTCGAGCTGGGCGAGTTCTGGATCGACCCCTACCCGGTCACCAACAAGGACTACCTCGACTACAGCGTCGAGTTCCGGCGCCCGGCGCCGCGCCACTGGCCGCCGCAGGGGCTGGCCGAGGAGTTCTATCGCCACCCGGTCGTGAACCTGACCGTCGCCGAGGCAGAGGCCTACGCAGAGGCCTACGGCAAGCAGCTGCCGACGCCGGCCCAGCTCGAGAAGGCGGCGCGCGGGCAGGACGGGCGGAAGTATCCCTGGGGCGACGACGTCCGCACCCGCGTGAGCAACACCCGCGAGTCGGGGGTGGGGGACCTGACCCCCGTCGACGCCTACCCCGACGGCGTCTCGCCCTACGGCTGCTACGACCTGTGCGGCAACGTCCTCCACTGGACGCGCGGGGTCTATGACTCCGCCAGCGGCAGCCGCGTGCTCAAGGGCGGCTGCTACCGCGAGTTCCTCGGGGCCAGCAGCTGGACCTACGAGGGCGATCCGAATCAGCGCTATCCACACGTCGGCTTCCGCTGCGTGTGGATGCCTCCCCAGTGAGCGCCGCTCGCGCCGGCTGCACCCAATGCGGGGCTCGCTTCGAGCTGAGCCCCGACCAGCTGAAGGCCCTTGACCTGCGCTGCCCTCGCTGCACGGGGCCCCTCGCGCTCGGGGCGCGCACTCAGCGGATCGAGACTCCACACGCCATGACCCCGCGCGAGGCGACCCCGCGGGAGGCGACCCCGCGGGAGGCGACCCCGCGCACGCTCCCGAGGGAGCCGGCGCCGGAGGGCCTGGCGCGGCTGCCCGAGCAGGGGTCTCGGATCGGGCCTTACGTCCTGCGCGGGTTGCTCGGTCGCGGCGGCTACGGGTCGGTGTTCCGGGCCTTCGACCCTCGCCACGGGCGGGAGGTGGCGCTCAAGCTGCTCGAGGCTCCCAGCGAGCGCTCGCGCGAGCGCTTCAAGCGCGAGGCCCGCGCGGTGGCGCGCCTGGCTCACCCCTCGATCGTGACGCTCCTCGACAGCGGCGAAGCGGAGGGGCGGCCCTACCTGGTGCAGGAGCTGATCGAGGGAGCGACCCTCGACGAGCGGGAGCTCGACCTGCGCGGGCGGGTGAGCGTGGTCCGCGACGCGGCGCGCGCGGTGGCCTACGCCCACGCCCAGGGAGTGCTGCACCGGGACCTCAAGCCCTCCAACCTGCTGGTGGACGCCGCGGGGCGCGGGCACGTGATCGACTTCGGGCTCGCGCGCGTGCTCGGCACCAAGCGCCTGACCCGCTCGGGGGAGGCCTTCGGGACGCCCGCCTTCATGGCGCCCGAGCAGGCCGGCCACGGGAAGCACCCGATCGACGAGCGGGCCGACGTCTACGCGCTCGGGGCGACCCTGTTCGCCACCTTGACCGGCGAGCCGCCCTTTCGCGGCGAGGGCTTCGAGCTCTTCCTCGCCATGTTCCGCGAGCCCGCGCCTTGCCCCAGCGAGCTGGATCCCGACCTCCCCGCTGCCCTCGACGCCGTGGTCACGACCTGCCTGGCCAAGGTGCCCGAGGAGCGCTACCCCAGCGCGGACGCCCTCGCAGACGACCTCGAGCGTTGGCTGGCCGGCGAGGCGGTCGTGGCGCAGCCGCCTTCGCTCTGGCAGCGAGCGCGCGGGGTCGCTCGCGCGCACCCGCTCGAGCTCGGCCTCGCCCTCGGCCTCCTGGGAGGGCTGGCGCTGGGAGGAGGAGGGGCGGCCCTGATCCTCGAGCGGCAGGCCGAGGAGCGGCAGCGGCTGACGGATGAGCGGGAGCGCTTCGAGAAGCGCGTGGCCGAGCGGGAGCGGACCCGGCGTACGCCGAGGCCTCCGACCCAGGTCGAGGAGCCGAGCTTGGAGCAGGCCCCTGCGAAGGCGGTCTGGGAGCCGAGCCTGGAGAAGACCGCCAAACCGGCGGGCGGGGAGCCCCTGCTCGCGAAGACGAAGAGGGAGCGGATCCAGCCTGTCGCGGTCCCGCGCCCCCGTCCTCCCGGCCAGCTCGGCGAGAAGGGTGAGGTGGACGAGAGCGGCAAGGACGAAGGGTCCGGCGGTCAGCCGAACCGGGCCGAGGTGGAGCGGAAGGGGCTGCTCCCAGCGAGCCCGGCGCCGGAGCTCGAGCGCGTCGCTCCCAGCCCGGTCGCTCCCAGCCCGGTCGCTCCCAGCCCGGTCCCACTCGCGGTCGCGGACGAGGCGCCTCCGTCGCCGCAGCCGCCGGGTGAGGTCGAGCGGGGCCCCGCGCGCTGGGCTTGGCTCCTGGTCCCGCTCGGCGCGTTGGCCGTGCTGTGGGCCGCGGCGGCGCTCGCGCTCCGGCGCCGGACGCAGGCCGAGGCGGCGCGAGCCTTCGCGCGCTGGCGTGAGGGGGACCTCGAGTCCAACTCGGACTGATCTAATGTCGGCCACGGGAGAGTGCCGTGAGCAACGACTCGCAAGGAATCGAGAGCGACCACGAGGGCGGCCTGCGCTGGGCCTACGTGCTCGACGGCGCGCGCGCCGGCGAGCGCCTGGGCTGGGACGAGGTCCGCTCCTGGAACACGACCAAGGGTCGGGTCTGGATCCACCTCGACCGCGGGGCCGAGGACGCCCAAGCCTGGCTGCGCACGGGCTCCGGGGTGGACGCCGCGCTCTGCGAGGCCCTGCTGGCGGAGGAGACGCGGCCGCGCCACTTCGTCGCCGAGGGCGGGCTGCTCTTGATCCTGCGCGCGGTGAACCTCAATCCAGGCGCTGAGCCCGACGACATGATCGCGGTCCGGATCTGGGCGGAGGAGCGGCGGGTGATCAGCCTCCGGCAGCGGCGCCTGCGCTCGACCTACGACGCGGCGGACGAGATCGAGCGGGGGCGCGGCCCGCGCGACGTGCCCAACCTCCTGATTCGGCTCCTGGACGGGATCTCGCAGCGCATGGAGCCGGTGCTCGAGAACCTCGAGCTGCTCAACGACGGGCTGGAGGAGGGGGTGACCACGCGCCCGCCGCGCGAGGTCCGCCAGGAGCTGGCCGAGGTCCGCCGCCAGCTGATCGCGCTGCGCCGCTACCTGGCGCCGCAGCGCTTGGCCCTGGCCAGCCTGGCCGCCGAGCAGCAGCTGCCCTGGCTGACCAGCGACCAGCGGCTGCACCTGCGCGAGTACGCCGACCGCACCGCGCGTCAGGTCGAGGAGCTCGAGCTGCTGCGCGAGCAGGCCGCCGTCACCAAGGACGAGCTGGCCAACCACGTCGCCGAGCAGCTCAACGCGCGGATGTACCTGCTCGCGATCGTGACGACCGTGTTCCTGCCGCTGGGGCTCTTGACCGGTCTGCTCGGGATCAACGTGGGCGGAATGCCCGGCGCCCAGGATCCGCGGGCCTTCTGGCTGGTGTGCGGAATCCTGGCGGCAGTCGGCGGCGCGATCGCCGCCCTGCTGCGCTGGCTGCGCTGGTACTGAGCTGAGCTCTTCGGATCGAGCTCTTCTGACTGACTGACTAGGAGCTATTCGCTCGAGTCGTCGGAGTCGTCGTCGTCGCTCGCCTCGGCCTCGGCGGCCTCGGGAGCTTCGTCGCTCGCCTCGGGAGCGGCAGCGGCCGCGACCGCGGCGATCTCCTCGGCGGCGACGTCCTCGTCGACCTCGTCCTCCTCGTCCTTGGGCGAGTGCGCCTCGACGAGCTGGACCGCCTGATGGCGGGTGCGACGGTTGCGCTTCTTGCGCTGGAGCGGCGGAACGCTCTTCCAAGCCGCGTCAGCGGTCTCGAGCGCGTCGCGGAGGGCGCCGACGACGCCGCCGAGCTCCTCCTTGCCGCTCTCGAGCTTGGTCTCGAGCTCGGGGATCACCTGCTGGGTCTTGCTGAGGTCGGCCTCGGCCTTGGCGAGGGCGGCCTGGGCCGCCTCGAGGGCCTCGCGGCTCTCCTCGACCCGGCGCTCGGCCAGGCGCAGTCGGCGGCGCTTGTCGCGCAGCTTCTGCTTGACCGCGCGCACGCCCGCGTTGACCTCCTGGGCCGCCTCGAGGGCGTCGACGAGCGCGTCGTCGGCGTCGCCGATCGCGGCCTTGGCGGCCTTCTTGGCGGCCTTCTTGGCCTCGCGGGCGTCGGCCTCGGCGTCGCGCTTCGCGTTTCGCTCCGCCTTGGCCTTGGCCTCGTCGTCGCGGGACTTGGCGTCGGCCTCGGCCTCGCCTTCCTTGATCTGCTTGTAGGCGTTGTCACTGAGCCACAAACGCATGGCACTCCTCCTGGCCTGGCGGCACTGGATCACTGACTTTTACCGCCTCTGGCCCACCGGAGCCAAGGAAGAATCACCGCGCTTGGCGGGGTTCCTTCCAGGCGGGGTTGGCCTCGCCGGAGGGGAGGTAGCAGGGGGCTTCGCAGTCGAGGGGCTCGATCCGCTCGATCACGGCGCGCCCGACGGGGTTGGGGTCGCCCGCCCGGGCGTGGGCGTAGTGGGCGTGCAGGCACTTGATCCCGCGGGCGACGCCCGCGACGCCGCCGCTCAGCCGCGCGCGGACCGGGCTCTCAGGGGCCAGGTGCGCGTCTCTGGTCGCGCGGTAGCGCTCGTGGGCAGCCTGCAGCTCGCTCGCCAGCGCCGGGTCGGCCTCGACTCGAGCCCACTGCTCTCGCACCCCGCCCTCGGCCTCCCAGCGGCTGATCCGGACCCGCGCCAGGGGGCAGGTCAGGTAGTAGAGCGTGGGGAAGGGGTGGCCCTCGTTGTCGGGGTGGACCTCGAGCACCACCGGCAGCTTCAGGTGGCAGCGCGAGGCGACGCGGCTGCGGCCGGAGAGGTCGCGGTCTAGCTGCCCCTCGAGCACGGCGCGCTCGCTGGCGGGCCCGCCCGCTTCGAAGGGTCCTCGCTCGTCGACGTTCATGCCCGGAGTGTCGAGGGAGCGCCGCGGGCGGCAAGCCTCAGCGGAGGCGAGCCGTCGCGGCGTCGCCGCTCAGGGCGCCAGCTGCGCCCTCCGAAGAGCCCGGCCCAGGGGGCGCGGGCGTGGGCGAGGGCGCAGGAGGCGGCGGGGCGGGGCGGAGGCGGGTCTCGGTGTCGGCGTCGACCCGCCCGGTCACGGGCAAGCCAGCGCTCGTCTGGAAGGCGCGCAGGGCGGCCTCGGTCGCAGGTCCGAAGGAGCCGTCGACCTGGAGCGGGGCGCTGCCCGCGGGGCGGCGGTCGTTGAGCGCGCGCTGGAGCGCCTCGACGGCGGCGCCGCGGTCGCCGCGCTGGAGGCCGGTCAGGGGGAGGGGGGGCGGGGGGGTCGCGGGCTGGGCGGGGCTCGCCAGGTGGCGCTCGAGGGCGGCGCCGTAGATCCGGTAGCCCTCGCTGTTGAAGTGCAGCCCGTCTTGACTGAGCTCCTGGCGCAGCCGTCCGCTCGAGTCACGAAAGAGGCGGTGCAGGTCGAGCAGCTCGGCCCCGTGGCGAGCGGCGATCTCGGCGACCAGGCGGTTGTAGGTGCGGATCGCGGTCGTGAAGCCCTCGTAGCGGTCACGCGCGGGCGGGGTCGTGACGCAGATCAGGCGGACCCGGGGCAGGCGGGCGCGGACCTGGCGCACGATCTCCTCGTAGTGGCGCGAGGCGCCGGGGATCCCGCTCCCGTCGCGGTGGATCTGGTTGACGCCTACGAGGAGCACGACGACCGCGGGGCGGGTGTCGAAGATCGAAGGGCCCATGCGGCTGAGGACGCCGCGGGGCGCCCCGACCCGGTCGGCGCTGATCCCGCGGTTGAGCACGCGCGGGGCGAGGGTCGGCAGGTAGCGCTCGACCCGGCGCGAGTGCTTCCAGCCCTCGGTCAGGGAGTCGCCCACGAGCACGACGTGGTCGTCGCGGCTGAGCGCGCGGTTCTCGCGCTCGAAGAGCGCCACGCGCTCGTGGTAGTGACGGACGAAGCGGTCTTGGCCCAGGGCGGTCGCGGCGCAGAGCAGGACGAGCGCGGGGGCGAAACGAGCGACGGTCACCAGGGCCTCCTCGGGGCGGGGCCGTCTCCCTCTTTCTCGTCTCACGTTCATGCAGCCTCGGGGCCGGCGGCTAACTCCTGCGGGGACGCAAAGAGGTCAACCAGGTTTGGGCGAATGAGACGCGTGCGAAGCGCAGGCGTCACCTGAGGAGACATGCTCACACGTGCTGCTTGCGGACGGACCACACGAAGCCGTCGTACCAGAAGTGCATCAAGGTCACGACCATGGCGAAGCAGAAGAGCGCGTTGTGGGCGGCGTCGTTCTTGTGGAGCGGGACCACCGTCACCAGCGCGCCGTAGGCCATGGGCAGCGCGACGAAGAGCGTCAGCGCCAGAGCCAGGCCGAGCCGGCTCGCGCCGACGCGGAGCGCCTTCTTCACGTTGCCGCCTTCGACCCACCACACGATCGCGAAGTACTGCCAGGCGTGGAAGAAGTTCATGATGAAGAAGGCCTGGCCGAAGCTGTTGAAGCCCCAGGTGTAGATCGAGGTCAGCCCGGTGCTCACGAGGAGGAACACCTTGGGGTAGCTGATCCGGTGGCCCTCCTGGCTCAGGCGCCAGTAGCGGTAGACGTAGTAGGCGAGGAAAGGGACGCCGACTCCGACCACGGCCCAGGTCAGGGCGCCGTGGATCGACTGCACGCGGGCGGGGATCGCCGTGAAGAAGGCGGCGCGCGGCGAGTCGATCACGTCGAAGCGCTGGAAGAAGCGCAGGTGGTTGACCAGGGTCGCGCCGGCCACGACCGGGCCGGCGTAGAGGAGGAGGTTGAGCCACAGGTCGAGGGAGCGGCCGACCTCGACGTCGTTGCCGGCCTTGCGCTCGTAGAGCCGGGCCAGCCCGAAGGTCTGCATGCTCGAGTGGTAGAGGTCCCACCACACCGCGAGCACGACGCAGATCACGCTCAGCCAGAGCGAGGCGTAGAGCGCGCAGAACAGGACGAGGGGGACCAGGGTGAAGCGCCAGCGGTGGCGGCGAAACACCTCGCGGTTGCCGTGGCTGCGGACCACGACCAGGACGAGGTGGGCGGCGATGAAGGTCCCAATGAAGAGGTTGCTGAGGAAGACCGGCCGCTCGAGCACCCACACCGGCTGCTTGGCGAAGGCGGTGTCGCTGATCAGGGCGCCGAGCGCCAGCGCGATCAGGGGCATGTAGAGGAAGTGGAAGCAGTCGAAGGCGGGGCTGACCAGATAGAGCGAGGCCCGCTCGGCCTGGGCTGCAGGCGAAGCGGGCTGGGGCTCGGGGGCCGGGGTCGAGCTGGGGAGGGGCGCCTCTGCCATGGCGCCCCAAGGTATCAGTCTTCGCCGAGGGGCTGGCTGCGGAAGCCAGGGACGAGGGTGGTCGCGACCTCCGCGTCGGCTTCGGCGGCGACGCTCAGCTCGGGGGTCGGGATCGGCTTCAGGTCGAGGACGTCGGGGAGCTGCTGAACGGGGCGGCTGCGCAGGGACTGGCCGGCGAAGAGGATCCGCAGCCTCTCGCCCTTGGCCACGTGGACCTCCTGGAGCACGGTGCCCGTGTTCTCGAGCGTCGCGAGCACCTGCTGCTGGGTGTATTCGGTCGAGGTCTTGTTGGCGGCGCCAGCCACGAGCAGCCCGGTCCGGCGAGCGACGTCGTGGACCCAGCGGTAGCGGCTGCCGGTGAAGCTGACCTCTTCGTTGCGCCCGGTGCCGGCGGCGTGGCAGGAGCTGCTGTAGATCTTGGCGTCCTTGGTCATGCCGACCTTCAGGGAGGCGATATAGCGCTCGAAGAGGGCCATGTTCATCTTGCCGCTGACCTGGCTCGCGCCGAGGAAGCCGCGCAGGGAGTGGCCGTCCCAGCCGCCGTGGCCGATCACGACCAGGCGTGAGAAGGGGGCGTCGGCCGAGGCCTCGAGGAGCTCGATCGTGTCCTCCTGGTTCTCGGCGCCGAAGATCACGACCTCGTAGCCCTTGGGTCGGTAGTAGTCGCGCAGGCGGCGGGCGTAGACCACGAAGGCCGGGCCGTCTCCGTCGTGGTGCAGGTCGGGGATCAGGAGCACGCGCTTGGTGCGCTGCTGCGGCGCGGGGAAGTCGGGGCGCAGGCTGAGCTTCCCGTTGAAGGAGCTGCCCTTGTAGAAGTGGCCGCGGTAGCCGCCCTGGTGGGGGAACACGAAGAGCGAGCGCTTCTCGCCGTCGAGGTGGTTGCGCTTGGGCAGCTCTTGGCTGCCGATCTCGAGGGTGGGGTTGCCGCTGTCGTCGCTCAGGCGGATCCAGCCGGGGTAGCCGCCGGCGGGGCGGACCTGCGCCATGCCATCTTCCTCCGCGAGGATCTCGACGCGCTGGCCGCGGTGGAGGAAGCCTTGGCGGGTGCTGCGGTCCTTGGTTCCGTAGCGGCGCAGGGCGCGGAAGCGGACGGTGCCCTCACGCGCGTGAGTGCCCAGGATCCGGTCCGCGATTCCGTCCTGCTCGGGCTGCTGGAGCAGGCTGCGGTCGGCGGCGAAGAGGTAGCCGCCGACGACGCGTTCGCCCACGAGGGTCTCGCTGCCAGCCTCGCTGCGCAGGGTCAGGGTGGGGCGCTCGCCCAGCTGCAGCTCTCCGCGTCCCTGGTGGACCGTCTCGTCGGGCTTCTCCTGGTAGCGGAGGCGGAACTCCTGGGCCTGGGCGCTGGCGGCCAGGGTCAGGAGCAAGCAAGTGAGTGTGGCGGTGGTGCGGGTCATGGCAGGTCTTCCGGGGTCCCAATCTCTGGGTGGGACCAGCGCACGGTCTTTGCCAAGCCCTTGGATTCAGCTCAAGAGCCTCGATTTCAGCGACCTGGGTGGGGAAGCGTCCGGTCCGGACGTCCAGTCTGGACAGCGCCACTTCCGGCTCGCTCAGCCGGGACGATTCAGGGACCGATCGAGGCTGCGGTTCGAAATCCGTTCCAGAGGTGCCGCGCGCCCGGGTTCCAGGACAGGGGTCGGGTGGTCGAGAGCACCTCGAGCTCGCTGAGGGCGGTCAGGAATCCTCCCCCGCGATCGACGCGGGGGGTGGGGTCCTGGCCGAGCTCCTGGGCGAGCTCGGGGGTCAGGAGGGGGTCGACCAGGCGGCCTGCGGCGAGGCACCAGGCGCCGAAGCCTTCCCAGAACACGTCCGCGACCCAGTTGTTCACGTTGCCGGCGCAGTCGTGGAGCCCGAGCGGGGACACTCCGGCTGGGTAGCGTCCGATCGGGCTGGGGCGGCCGACCTGTCCCGCGAAGTTGCAGAGGTCCCGTCGGGGGAAGGCGTCGCCCCAGGGGAAGGGGCGCCCGTCGGTGCCTCGGGCGGCGCGCTCCCACTCGGCGCTGGTCGGCAGTCGCCTCTCGAAGAAGCGCGCGCAGGCCTCGGCCTCGAAGTAGCTCAGCCCGCAGGCGGGTTGGTCGTCGCGGGCGAGCTCGTGGTGCTCGAAGGAGCGGGGCATGTCGACGCGTTCGCGCTGGAGCCACTGCCAGCCCTCGCGGCTCCAGAGCTGGCTGTCCTCGTAGCCGCGGGCGTCCAGGAAGGCCCGGAAGCGGCGGTTGGTCACGGGGTGCACGTCGATCGCGAAGGCGGAGAGCGTGACCTCGCGCTGCGGCTGCTCGGCGGGCGAGGCGAAGAGGTCGCTCGAGGAGCGGCCCATGAGGAAGGAGCCGGCGGGGACTTCGACCTCCGCCGTGTCGTCGATCGCCTCCCCGCTCACTTCGCCTCCTTCAGGGCGCCGACGCCCGCCAGGGCGGACCAGGCCGCGTCACGCAGGACGCCGGTCGCGAGCTTGCCCGGCGAGACGGTGCGCTCGTAGTCGTAGCGCTCGTCTTCCCAGTCGCTCTCGTGGATCAGGTAGCCGAGCTCGTCGTTGCCGAGTCCGACGACCAGTCCGACCTCGCTCGAGATCCGCCGATCGAGCTCGAAACCAAGCTTGGGCAGCGCTTCGCCTGGCAAGGAGAGCAGCACCACGGGTCCGAATCGCAGGGCCATGACCTCGCTGGGGGTGTAGCCGCCGCTCACGAAGGGGCGCGGGCCGAAGATCCCGAAGAAGGCGCCGACGTGAAAGCGGCGCAGCTGGATCGGCACGTAGACCGGCTGACGCGCGCAGCGCAGCTCGAGCTCCGCCGGCAGGGGGCGCCCGGGCGCCAGGGCCGCGAGCGCCAACTCGCCCACTGCGCGGCCGATCCGTTTGGCCTCGGCCAGGGTTCGGCCGCCCTGGCGGTCGACGGTGACCATGCCGCCCAGCGCGCCGTTGAGGAAGAGCGCGACCCCAGGCCGGCTGGCCTCCACGGTGGCGTAGAGGGCGCCCGGGAAGTCGGGTGAGAGGACGGTGTTGCTCGACCCGAGGGTCTCGGGGTGGCAGGCAAAGTGGACCAGAGTCGCGATCGGCGACCCGTCCTCCCGGTCGAAGGCGACGCTGGTCACGCGGCGGTCGATCAAGGTCGGTTCGCGTCGGTTCTTGCTCACCCCGAGCAGGGGGGCTTCGACCTCTCCCCAGCGCAGGCGAGCCGGCTCCAGCCTCGAGATCGCAAGCTCCGCCGCGCGGACGATTCCGCTCAGCACCTGCTCGGTCACCTCTTCGTCGAGGCCGCTCATGAGGGGGGGGAGTCCCCACATGCCCAAGGTGTCGGGCCCTGCATGGTTGTGGGTGCAGGCGACGAGCACCTGGTTGGGCGAGATCAGCGGGCTCAGCCGGCGCCGCACTTCTTCGACCTGGTAGTGGTGAAGTCCGATCAGGTCACAGCCGACCACGACCGCGCGCAGCTCGCCTCGCGCCACGGCGATCGCGCGGGCCGTGATCGAGCCGTCGACCGACTCGTTCTGCTTGAGGATCTTGTAGCCCGCCATGTAGACGGGCTCCCCACGCGGGGTCAGGTCGACCTCGGCTGCCCCTGCCAGGAGCGGACCCGCTGGCGCGCTCCGCTCGATCCGCCTCGGTGTGCGGGAGTGCCGCTCGCTGGGCGGGAAGAAGGCCGCACAGCCGCTGAGAGCGAGCAAGCAAGCGCAGACAAGCAGGGACTTCACCTCGTCATTATGCGCGCTGCGGGTCCTCTGCGTCTCGTCGAGCCCCCGGTCGAGACGCTCCGGTCCCAGCCTGCACGACCCGCAACCACTTCTTCGCTGGCCGCCGGCTTGCGAATCAGCCGATCGGAGGATCCCGAATGCGACCACTCGCTCTGTTCTTGCTCGTTCTCTCCCCAGCCCTGCTCACGGCCAGCGAGGTCACCCCCCGCGCCAAGCTTCGGCGCGAGTTAGCCCAGCTCGGCCCGACGCCAGCGGAGCGCCGCGCGGCCGTTCAGCCAACCGCCGAGCAGGAACAAGACATGAGGAAGCGCATGGCGCGCTGGATCCAGCGGGGCCAGGCCGGCGACGCCGCGCTCCGGCGAGAGCAGCGTCGCGACGAGCTCCTCGAGCGTTACGGCTCGAGGTCCTATCCCCTTCTGCGGGAGGGCTTGGACTCCAAGGCGTATTGGATCCGCCGCACCTCGGCTCAAGCCCTCGGGATCCTGCTCGAGCGACACGCCAGCCAGATTCGCTGGCTGCTCTACGCCGACGACGCGGTGTCAGCGCTGATCGAGGAGATCGGCACGGGACCTCGCCCCGAGCGAATCGGCTACCGCGAGGAGCTCGACGCCCTGCTCGAGGCGATCACCCAGCGAGACGCCATCGAGGACAGCGATCGCGAGTGGTGGACCCCGGAGGCCATGGACCGCCGCGACGCTCAATGCCAACGCCAATGGCGCGAGCTCTGGCGCGAGGAGCACGAGCGCTGGCGCAAGGAGCGGGAAGGGATCGCTCGCAAACGGCGGCGCCTGCAGGCCCAGCTAGCACGCGTGGACTAGCCTCACACAACCGAAAGTTCTGCCAAGCACCCCGCCCGCCGCCGCGCCGCCGAGCCCCCGCCGCGGTCATTCCGCGAACCCGCGAGCCCGCTTCGGCGAGCCGGCCGGACGTAGCGGCAGCCCCGACCCGAGGGCCGGAGCTGCCTGGCGCTGGCGGGCCAAGCACCGTCGGCCCTACCGCCCCCGCGCCAGCCGCTCCACGCTCTCCAAGAAGGTGGAGATCCGGTCCTTGGACGCTCTAGTCTGGAAGTCTCGCGGTTCCGGGCGGGTTGCGCGCGGCGATTCACCGCGGAGACGCAGAGACCGCAGAGTCTCGCGGAGAAACGGCTCGTCGGTGAGGCAGGCTCTCGTGACTCAATCGCACAGGACGTAGGCGCAGGTGCAGGGCCGTCGCCGGTCGGCCACGCGTTCGCTCCGCTTGGAGCTCTCTGCGCAATCTCTGCGTCCTCTGCGTCCTCTGCGGTGAACCGAAGAGCCAGGGCGACGACGCGCTAGCGACAGCTCGAGACGGGCTGCCTCCTTGAAAGCGCGAAA
>MDTG01194600.1_pt1 | contig 51750 bp, 52 predicted proteins | sample 811421 | NCBI WGS metagenome assembly MDTG01 (sample SAMN05326645, study PRJNA326480) | marine metagenome | isolation source: seawater | place: Pacific Ocean: South East | collected 2011
ACCACGTTGATAGGCTGGGTGTAGAAGCGCAGTAATGCGTGCAGCTGACCAGTACTAATAGCTCAATTGGCTTGATTTATGCACTGAAAAAAATTTTTATAAAATTATTTGAAAATTATAAAAACTAATCTAATTGATAATTTTTTATTTTGATTCTATTTTTTCTGATAATTTACTAGTAATTTTGTGTTATCATTTCAAATATAATTTATTTAAAAAAATAAGATCATAACAAACTATATTTGAGAATATTGAAACAGATAAGATCTTTTTTTTATATTTTAAAATAAAATTATTACCCAAGATCCTTTGTACATTTTTAATTTTTTTGTCATACTTTAAATCATTTTTATTATCCATTACCTCAACACATATCAGTTTTGTATTTTTTAATGTTTTTTTTTCCTGACTTAAATATATTCAACTCATTTCCCTCAGTATCGACTTTTAATATGTCAATTTTTTTTATCTTATTTTTTAAGAAGAATTCATCTAAATATTGAGTTTTAACTTTTATCTTTTTAAATAATTTTTTTTTTCTTAAAAAAAAAATTTTTCTACTCCAATTATACATACTGTCAGAAAAAATATATTTTTTTAAAGAAGTTCCTGCAGCAGGAAAAGCTTCATTAAAATAAAGTATTCTTTTGGATCTTGAATTACTTATTGCAAAATTAAAGAATTTATATTCAAAATTTAAATTTATTTTATCTTTGATATATGGATTTGGATCAATTAAAAAAAATTTTTTTTTGATATTAATGTTATTATTTATATTCTCAGCAAATTTTCCTATATAACTTCCTATGTCAACAACACAAATTTCTCTGCCAAATCTCAACTTTTTAAATAACTTAATTGCAGCTTTTTCGTAGCTATTTGAGAATAATTTATTATAAAGATTATATATAAACATATTTGGCTATTTTAGATCTAAAATAAAACATTTATATGTTGATATTTTATAATTTGAAAAATGCAATTATTAATTAAATTGTTCTGCTTATTTTAATATATTTTCTTGGAGGTTGATAATTTCTAAATTCTTCTGATAGAAATTTTTTTAGTTTATTGATATTATTAATATTTAGTATTTTATCTAAAATTAATTTTACTCGACTATCATAAGTTGGCAAATTAATTTTACAAATACTCTTATCATCATCATGTATAATATTTTCTTCTTGTGAATAAAATTCTTCAAATAATTTTTGACCATCACTAATCGGTGTTAACCAAACATAACAAATCTTATTTTTATAATTATTGGTCATATTACCTTTTTTATAAAACTTTGCCGTTAAATTGAGTTTTTTAGAAATTTTTTTAACCATCTCGGTTAATAAATAATCCTTATTTAAAGTTGTTGAATTTGGAATTACAATTTTTTTATTATTCCTTTTTAGCAATGATTTAAAGCATAAGTTGCTAGCTTCACTGTGTGTTATAAAAAATCTTTTAATACTTTCTGGTACACCAAATTTTTTTTTTTGTATTAGTCTATCAACAATATATTTTAAAATACTTCCATTAGAAAAAGCAACATTAGCAAATCTTACACTAGATACAAAAATATTTTTGTTTTTATATTTACTTAAATTCATTTCCATTAAGTTTTTTGAAACGCCCAAAATACTTGAGGGATTTACTGTTTTATCTGTTGAAATAGAAAATATTTTTTTTAAATACTTTACTTTTTTTGGTACAAAACTAATCGAGTTAGTTTTAAACAGATATTTAATACTTTCAATATTTTCTTCACTTCTTACATGTTTTATTGCAGCAAAATTCAAATAAAATTGTATTTTATTTTTCAATAAAAAATTACTTATATCAATTGAGTTTAAATCCGAACAAACAAACTCTCTATTTATGCTTTTAAAATTTTTGAATATGAGTAATTCCCTATTAAGTTCTGTAAGCATATTTTCATCTTTGTCCAAAAAAATGATTTTTCTTATTTTAAAATTATATTTTAGAATATCTTTTGAGAATTGACTGCCTATTGATCCAGCGGCACCAGAAATTAATACGATTTTATTTTCGAAGGATTTCTTGAGTTCGTTTAAATCTTTTCTACTTATTTTAAATCTATTAATTTTTGAAATGGTTTCTTTTTCAAATTGTTTGTAAAGGGTTTCATTTATCATAATAATTCATATATTTATCTACGATAATAATTTTCTAATTTCAATTAATAATAAGCAATATTATTTTTAAGTGTTTAGAAAAATTAAGAAAGGCCTTTAAAGCATCAAAAGAAAACTTGCTTGAGAATTGAGAGGAGTTGACCTTAGTACGAGAGGACTGAGTTGAACATACTGCAGTGCCAGGTAACTAAGTATGGTCGAGATAACTGCTGAAAACATCTAAGCGTTAAACTTACCTCAAAACCAGTTTTTCTTTTAGAGCCGTGGTAGACTAAAAATTTTATAGATTAGATATTTTTCAATATATTTTTTGTAATTTTAAGATGAATTTCTTGTTACTTTTTTAAAATGATACTTTGACTACTTGGCAGACTAATGATCTTTCTTTCAATATTTTTTGCACCAGAAAGATCCATTTTTGGAAAGTTTCTGTATGGCTTTAACTTAGACAATAATGTCCATGAAGGCCTAACAAAAATATTTTTCGAAATACAAAGATTAATTATTTTTTCTTTTAAATTAACATATTTATCGTCAAGAATAAGTGTTTGAAGCCAGTAATTACTTTTGCTATTTTTATCTTCTTTGTAAATCTTTGCACCATCTATTTTTGAAAATGATTTTTCATATTCAGAGTAAAGTTCCCTTTTGGCAGATAAAAATTTTTTTAGTTTAAGTAATTGAGCTATGCCTATTGATGCATTTAAACTTGGCATTCTATAATTAAAACCAATTCTATCATGAATGTATTTATATTTGTGTGGAATTTTTGCGGTCGTGGCTAGATGTTTTGCTATCTTAAAATAATTGAGGTTGTTTGTTATTATTGCTCCTCCTCCTCCCGTTGTAATTATTTTATTACCATTAAAACTTAAACAGCCAAATAAAGATTGTGTTCCCAAGTGTTTTGATTTGTGGTAACTTCCTAGTGCTTCTGCGGCATCCTCTATTACTTTTAATCTAAATTCTTTTGCAATTTTATTAATTTCATTTATCGAACATGCATGACCAAACACGTGTACGGGAACTATTGCTTTTACTTTTCTCCCAGAATTTTTGTTAATTAATGTTCTCTTAGAAATTTTGAAATTTTTTTTTAGATAATCTTTTAATTTTTCGACATCTATTCCAAAGTTAATAATATTGGAGTCAACAAAATGAGGTATGGCTCCACAATGACTTATTGCGTTAGCGGTCCCCACAAAAGTAAGGGCAGGGACCAGAACTTCATCATAGGGTCTGACACCTGATGCTAATAGAGCTATTTGTATGGCGGAAGTCCCACTAATTGTGGATACACAATAATTGGATTTTGTTAATTTTGAAATCTTTTTCTCAAATTCATATGTACTTTCTCCTGCGGTTGAAATGAATTGACTATTTATTGCTTTAGAGACAAATTTGTGATCATTTTTATCAAAAAAAGGCCTATGTAAAAAATGATTTCCTCTACCTGTAACTTTTAATATAGATTTATAAATATTATATACAAATGATTTCATGTTTTAATTTCAACATAGTCATGATTTAATTTGTTTAACCTATTTTATAAAATTTTTCAAATCTATAAATTTTTTTGGAACGTATGAATTTAAATTTATATCAGATATTTTTTTTGCAATTTTCTTTGATGCGGAGTTGGCTTTCTTACTTTTAAAATTAAATTTTTTTTTTTTTGTTTAATTCTTTAATTTTGTTAATAATTTTATTCTTGTTAAAAGGAATATTAATTACATTATTTAAATAAATTCTTCCCTGTTGTCTATTTCCCAGATTTATTGAATAATTTTTTAAGTGGGGAACTTCTGTTACCCCACTTGATGAATTACCTAAATACAAGTCACAATGGTGTAATAGAGAAAAGTATTTTACTTTTCCTAAACTTTTAAGAAAAAAAATATTTTTATTTTTTTTTTTTATTTTGTGTATATAATTTATAATTTCGTCACTTCCAAAGTCTGCATTTGGTGATGTAATAAAAATATTTGTATTATCAAAATATAACAACGAGTCTATTAATATTTTTAAATTCTTTAAATTATTTTTAGTATCTATAGTCTCAGGATGATAGGTTGTAAGAAAATTTACTTTGTTAAATTTTATATTAAAGTTTTTTTCGATTTCTTGTTTTTTTAGAAATTTTATCGAATGAATATTCTCAAGCCCCAAAGATCCATAATTAAATATATTTGTTTTTTTTTCACCTAATTGTATTAATCTTTTTTTGTATTTATTGTGACTTACAAAATGAATATGCGACAATTTCGAAATAGCGTGTCTAAAACAATCATCCTGAGACCCTTCAGTTACCTCTCCACCTGAAATGTGGGCGACACAAATATTATGAAAATTTGCAACAAGGGCAGAAAAGATCGTTTCATATCTATCTCCTAAAATTAACACAATGTTAATTTTTTTTTTTTCCAAATAGAAGGATAATTTTCTTATATATACTGACATATTTTTAATTATTTTTTTTTTTGAAAGTCCATTAAAGTTCATTTTAATACTAAAATCTATTTTATGGCCCGATTTTAAGATGTCTTTGAATGTATATCCAAATTTTTTATCGTAGTGGCTGCCAGTTAATAATATTTTAGAGTTAATTGTTTTATAATTTCTTAAATTCAAAAAAACAGGTTCTATCAAATCATAATCTGCTCTAGAAGAAGATATAATTAACAATTTTTTTTTCATTTTATATTTTAATTAAAGAAAATTTTTTATAATTTTTTTTTGATTTTTTGCCATAAATTTTTTTAATTTTCATAGCAGAAATCCCTCTATATGGTCTTAATGTGATTAAATTTTTTTTAGAAAATATTTCTCCTTTGTTTATTTGTCTGTTTGAATAAATTGATTTTCTGGCGAATTTAAGGTTAACCTTTTCTGATTTTGTTATTTTTTTTTGTTCAGAACCTAAAATTTTTTTTGTTTCTTTAACTAATCTAACAAATTTAACAAAATCCTTTTTATTTAGACTTGATTTATGATCTGGGCCTTTATCATTAGTATTCAAAGTTATATGTTTCTCAATTAACTCAGCACCTAATGATGTTGCTACTAGTGCTGCATGATTTCCTAAAGTATGATCTGAATATCCAATCTTACAATTAAATATTTTTTTCATTTTTATCATTGCCAACATATTCACGTCATAAATTGGAGTTGGATATGCTGTGTTGCAATGTAATAATGTTAAGTTCGATTTATTCACCTTTATAACTTTAATTGCCTCACTAATTTCATTGATATTTGACATTCCGGTTGAAAGTATGATCTTTAATGAAAATTTTGATAAATAACTTAATAATTGGTAATTGGTAATTTCACTTGAGGGTATTTTAATTATTTTTAATTTTAATTTTTCACATAGAAACTTTGCACTATCAACATCAAAAGGGGACGAAATAAATTTAATTTTAGATTTGTCACAATATTTTTTGATTATAAAATGATCATTATGAGAAATTTGATATTTTTTTAGCAAATCATAAAAATTTTCTTTTTTATTCGAATTGATTTTTTGATAAGGAGCAAAATCAATATTTTTGATTATTACATTTTCTGGAATATAAGTTTGTATTTTGAGATAATCAGCTCCAGCATATTTAGCAATATCAATTAATTTAAATAATTTTTTTATAGATCCGTTGTGGTTTATTCCCACTTCTGCAATTATTTTTGTCATTTAATCTTTTTTAAAAAAAAAATAAATTTTTTTTGGGGTTCAAAATCAAACTTTTTCTTTATCTTTTCAATATTCAAAATTGGATAATTTACACTGTTAATATTTCTCTTGATGATTTTTATTTTAGAATTTGATCTTAATTTTTTTTTTAAATTTTCTATTATCTCTATAATTTTTATATTTTCCCCACTTTCTAAATTATAAATCCCATCTATATCAAGCTTTATTGATTTTTTTATTATTTTAGAAAGGTCACTCAAATAAATAAAACGAATACTATTTGAGCTAGATTTATAATAATTAATTGTTTCGTTATTTTTTAATTTCTCTTTATGCGATTTTATTAAGCTTATTTTATCTAATTCCGAACTATAAATTGATGGAATTCTTAACATCAGAGCTTTCAGTCCAAATTCTATTTTATTTTCAATAATTCGATCAAAAATAATTTTCGATTTAATGTATTGATTTCTGTGTGAAGAAATTTTAATAGAATTCTCATCATTATGATGTTTGTTTTTATATATTAATGAGGTTGAAATATAAATAAATTTAATATTTTTTTTTTTACAATAACCAGTAATTTTTTCTAAAAAAATTTTTTCAAAATTTAAGTGATTTTTGTTTTTTAGTAATTTTTTTTGAGTTGCTAAATGAATGATTACATCAAAATTTGCAAATTTTTCAAGAGATAAATTGTTTCGAAAATTAAACTTCAAATTTTCGACTTTATTTGAGAATTCAACTTTTGTGTTATGGTAAGTAAAAGTTAATTGAAAGTATTTTTTAAGTGATAATATTAAATAACTTCCTATAAAACTTGAACCACCAATAATTAATATTTTTTCTTTTTTTCTCATTTTATTTTGATTTTAACACCAGTTTGAATGTTTAAGATTTTTTTTTAAAATTCTCCTATTATTTAACTTAACAATATCGTCAAAATATCTGTAAGAATTACCTTTCCTGTAATTAATATTAATTAATTTTTGATTTAAAAAATAATTTTTTACGAACAATTCAGGCTCATTAAAACCTAATATTGCTCTAATATAAGTTGTCCCTGAAAATCTCGGATTAATTTCAAAAATATAAAATTTATTTTTGTGTTTTTTTAGTTGAAAGTTAATTGAGCCAATTCCTCTTAAATTTTTACCAAGTTTAATAATTAAGTTTTTTAAAGTCCTATTTTTTATTGATCTGACTGCCCATGAAGTACCGTGTTTTAAAATTCTTTCAGATAAAAAGGGGCCAATAAGTTCTCCATTTTTTCCATAAAACAAACTACATGTATATTCATCATGAAAACAGAATGGATCATATTTTTTCCCTAAATTTTCTTGAATAATTGGGTTTTGTATTAATTTTGATTTTTCCTTTAATTCATACAAATTCTTTACTAAGAAAACATTTCTTGAAGATGTACCTTTTGTATTTTTTAAATACAATGGATATTTTAATTTAATATCTTTATTTTTTAATACCTTATTTTTAATATCTAGTGTTTTTGGGTAATTAAAATTATTTTTTTTTAAAAACTTTATGGTTGATAATTTATCATTAAATAACTTAATTGTATCAAAATGTGAAATACATATTAAAGTTCCAGTTTTTTTTTCTATTTCAACTTTGTGTTTAGAAAAAAATTCGATTTCATATTCTGAGCCAATAAAAATAATGTCAAATTTATTTAATTTGAAAAATTTTAAATACCATTTTAATGATTTTTTTTTTTCTACTTTGGGAATAAGAAATTTATTTTTGTTATATATCTCTAAAGAGATTTGAGAAATGTCTCCAACGCTGATATTTATTTTTAATTTTGAAATGTTTAAAGATTTTATAATTGCTTGACCTATTGCACAACCCGCACCTGTTACGAATACTTTAATTTTTTTTTTATAGTTTTTTGATAACATTACCTACATTAGTTACTTTATGAGCATTTGATCCAAGTGAAAAATAAATATTTTCATCAATACATTTTTCTAGTAACCAATTTTTATTATAATGATATGCGCTATTTATTTCAAAAGCTACTTTTTTCCTTTTACATCTTCTCATAAGATCCAGAAATAATTTTTTATTTGGTCTTGCTCCAAAACGTTTTATTGACATTCCAAAAGGATGACCAAGAATATCAGTTTTGGGGTTTTTAATGGCAGAACACATAAGTCTATATTCAATTTGGATGGCCTCACTTTTTTTAAAATTTTTCCTGGACATAATCATATCGCCCTTTTCGCCAGGAAACCTATGAACACTTGCCATTATAAAATCACATAATTTATATATTTTTTTGGACAAATCTAAATCTCCTTTGAAATTCAGAACTTTTACTTCAGTACCTACATAAGCTGTACATCTTTTTTTCTTTAAATTTCTTACCTCTTTTGAAAATTTATGAAACCATTTACCCGATTTTTTTCGGGAATGCTCTGAAAATAAGATATGTGACAGTTTTTTTTGACAAGACTTTTTATACATTTCATTAACTGTGTTTTTACCGTCTGTCCAATTTGTGTGCATATGCATATCTATTCTTACACTCATGTTCTTTTTAAACTTTTCTAATATTTTAGAAAAGAAATCTAATTTATCTTTTTTTGTTAGCATGTTGATATCATTGAGTTATTATATATTTTTTATTAGATAATAGATTATAATCAATAGTTAAAATGAGAATTAAAAAAGAAAATATAGTTTCCAAAAAATTCCTAGATCTATGAATAAAGATTTAACTAAAAGATTGAAACAAATTCAGCTGCATGAAAGTGCAACTATAGAGAGTAGTATTAAAAATCTAATAAAGTCTGGTGAGCAAATTATCATTGTTATAGATAAAAATAAAAAAGTAGTTGGAACAATTACTGATGGTGATCTAAGAAATTTTATAATTAAAAAAATAAATAACCTTAATTTACCTATTAAAAAAATAATGAATTCAAATCCAATACTTTTAAATAAAAAAAATTTTCATTTAGAGTCAGTTAAAGTTTATATGTCCAAAAAAAAAATATCCCATTTACCCATTATAAACGATAAAAAAAGGTTAATAGATTTCATTTCTTATAAAGATTTTCTTAAATTAGATTTATTGGAAAATGTATTTGTAATTATGGCAGGTGGGCAAGGGACTAGACTTTTGCCTTATACTAAAAATACCCCAAAACCTCTAATTAAAATTGATGATAAACCAATAATCATTCATTTAATTGAAAAAGCAAGGAGCATAGGTTTTAAAAATTTTGTTATTACAACTGGATACAAAAAAAATAAAATAATTAAATATCTTAAAAATAGTAGATCACTGAATGTCAATATAAAGTATATAAAAGAAACAAAACCACTTGGAACTGCAGGATCACTTGTATATTTAAAAAAACAAAAAAAACCCATTATAGTTTGTAATGGAGATATAATGAGTAATATAGATTTTAAAGATTTTTTAAATTATCATAAAACTAGTAAAGCATTCATAACTGTTGCGAGTAAGAATCATGATATGCAAAATCCTTTTGGTGTCATTAAATTAAAAAAAAAAATTATCAATCAAATATCAGAAAAACCAAATTACTCATCTTTAATAAATATTGGAGCTTACGTAATTAACCCTTCGGTACTTAAATCAATTAAAAAGCCTAAATTTTTAACAATGGTTGATTTTATTAATAATGCAATTAAAAATAAAAAAAAAGTTATACCATATATAACTGGTGAATTTTGGTATGATATAGGTACACCAGAAGATTTAAAAAAAATTAAAAAAAATAAATAATTTTATGAAGAAAAGAACTGCTTTAATTACCGGCGTTACTGGCCAAGACGGTTCATACCTAACTGAATTTCTATTAAAAAAAAATTATAAGGTTGTGGGAATAAAAAGAAGATCATCTTCATTTAACACAAAAAGAATAGATCATTTATATAAAGATTATCAAAAAATGACTAACTTTAAACCCATATATGGTGATTTAACCGATTCAACAAACATTATAAGAATTTTAAAAAAAGTACAACCAGATGAAATTTATAATTTAGGTGCACAATCGCATGTTCATACAAGTTTTGAAACTCCAGAATATACTTCTAATACGAACGCATTAGGTCCTTTGAGAATTTTGGAGGCAATTAGATTACTAAATCTTCAGAGAAAAACAAAGTTTTATCAAGCTTCGACTTCTGAAATTTTTGGAAATGCTAAATCTCCGCAAAATGAAAAAACTAATTTCTTACCCGAAAGTCCTTATGGTACATCAAAATTATTTGGTTACTGGATTACAAAAAATTATAGAAAAGCATACAATATTTTTGCCTGTAACGGTATCTTGTTTAATCACGAAAGTCCAAGAAGAGGTGAAACTTTTGTTACAAGAAAAATAACGAGAGCAATTGCCGAAATTTATTTAAAAAAAAGAGAAATGTTTTACATAGGTAATTTAGATGCAAAAAGAGACTGGGGACATGCTGTAGATTACATTTCAAGTATGTGGAAAATGTTACAGCAAAAAAAACCAGACGATTATGTAATAGCAACAGGTAAAAATTTCTCAGTAAGATATTTTATAAAAAAATGCTTTAAAGAAATCAAGATTGATTTGATTTGGAGAGGTTCAGGAATAAAAGAGGTGGGAATTGATAAGAAGACGAAAAAGATTTTAGTAAAAGTTGATAAAAATTATTTTAGGCCATCAGAAATATATAATTTAAGAGGCGACTTTAGAAAAGCAAAAAGTCTACTCAAATGGCAACCTATTACAACAATAGACGATTTAATTAAGGAGATGTTGTTAGAGGATATAAATCAACTAAGTTAGAGTGTTTTAGACTTAAAATAAAATAAAAACATAGTTGATATCGACTTAAACACATGTTTTAAAAGCATTTTAGAACCTCCATGACTTCTCCCATATATCATCATAGGTATTTGATTTATTTTGTAGCCTTTTTTTTTTCAGAGCAATTAATGAAGTAAAAAAAAATTCATAATCATCATATTCTAAGTCATTTAAAAATTTGGAATTAATTAATTTCAAGTTATATAATCTAAACGCATTTGTAGAGTCTAAATTTGATTTATAAATTACTTTGAAAAAAAAATGCGCACTTCTACTTAAAAAAATTCTTAATTTTGACCATCCAGGAGTACTATTGCGTTTTATATATCTCGATCCTAAGATAATATGAGATGTGTCTTTTTTTTTTAAAATATGACGAATGTATTTGGGATGATGAGCAAGATCACTATCCATTGTTATAGCGTAGTCATATTTTTTTTTGTATGCCCATGCCAATCCATCCTTATGTGCCCTGCCTATTCCTTTTCTTTTTTTATTAAAAATAAAATTTATATTTTTTTCTCTTTTTTCTAAAATATGAATATATTCTCTTGTTCCATCAAGAGAATTGTCATCAATAAAAAGAAAATTTAGATTTAAATTAATTTTTTTTAATTTTTTATATAAAATTTTTATATTTTTAATTTCATTTAATGTTGGTAATATTATTAAAGTTTTTTTATTCATATATAAAGTCTTGTAAATTTTTTTTTATACTAAGTTCAATTTTTGAGATATTTATATATTTTTTAATTTTTTTGATATTTCCTACTAATTCATTAGAACTTTTTTTATTTATAGTACTTATTATTTTTACTTTTTTTTTCATTAATTTACCCAAAATTTTACAAATTTTAGTTATTTGAACTTTTTTTCCAGAGGATATAACAAATGTATCAGGTTTTTTTAATTTCATTACCCTATAGATCAATTTAATTACTTGTTTTGCATGCAAAAAGTCAATTGTCGAATTTGCATTGTAAATATTAATAATTTGATTCTTTTTTAATTGTTTATAAATTTTAGGAATTACAAAATCTGAATTAGAAAATTTTGAAAAATGTGTATATAATATTCCAACACTTACAAACAATTTATATTTATCTCTATAAAATTCACATAACCTTAATCCGCACAATTTTGAAAAACCATAATAAGAATCTGTTGTGTAATCAGTATTCTCTGATTGTTTATTTTTTAACTTATTACCTTTAAATATATGTGAAGAACAACTATAAAAAATTTTTATCCTTTTTTTATTCTTTAAATTTGAGACTGTTTTAAGTAATTGATTTAATTGAGTAAAATTTAAATAAATATTTTTTTTAAATATTTTTTTATTTTCAATTTTATTTGAATTGATGTTAATTGAAGGAAAATAATATATTTCTAAATTGCTAAATTTTTTAAGGTAGTTTTTTAGCTTTTTTTGTTCATGAAAATTAATTTTAATTTCTTTTATCTTATTATTTATTTTTTTTTTGTTTCTATTAAAAATTGAGTAGATACAATAATTTTTTTCTAATAAAAAATTTGACAGATATCTTCCATCTTGACTATTGCCTCCAACTATAAGAGCATTATTTGTTTTCGACATTATATTAATTTAAATTTTGGCAACGGGAAAATGAACTTACCACCATTTTTGGAAAAAACCTTTTCTCTTTTAATTATTTCATTTTTAAAATGCCAGGGCATAACTAAATAATAATCAGGTTTCATTGACCTTGACTCAGCTTCTGAAATGATTTTAATATTTGATCCTGGTGTGTACCGATTAAACTTATCTGGATTTCTTTCTGCTGCAAATTTGATTTTATTTTGATTAATTTTACAATATTGTAAAATTATATTACCTTTAGTTGAAGCTCCATAAATATGAATAGATTTATTTGATTTATTTATTTTTTTTATAAACTTATTAATGTCAGATCTATTCTTATTAATTTCTAATTTAAATTTCGACAATTTTTTAAAAAAATTTTTATAAAATTTTTTTTCAACCAAAAGAAATGAATTAACATTTTTTTTATATATTCTTATTTTTTTATTATCCATAAATTTTATAAAAAATCTTATACTACCCCCATTCATAGTATTTGATGAAATATTAAAAATTTCTAAGTTAAACTTTTCCAGAATTATTTTAATTTGTTTAATTGTAAAATAGGTTAGATGTTCATGACAAATACTATCATAAGCATTATTTTTTACTAAGTGAGGAAAATATGATTGTTCTAGAATCCATATTCCAGAGGGATCCATTATATTTGATATATCACTGACAAATTTTCTTGGATTATTTACATCATAAAAGACAGCAATAGATGTTATAATTTTAATTTTTTGGTTTTGGAAATTTTTTAAAAAAATCTCTTTTGAAAAAAAAGTTTCAAAAGATTTCATCTTTTTGTAATTTTTTCTATATTTTTTTATGACTGGATCCACTCCTATTCTAATTAAATTTTTGTTATAATTTTTAAGCAAAGTTCCATCATTGCTCGCTATATCCAGAACAATATCATTTTTTTTAACTGGTTTATGATAAATTGCGTCACGTACAATAAATTTTAAATGATTTTTCATTGATTTATTTATTCCTGATTTATAACCATAATTTTCATTATATAATTCTGATAATTCATAGTTATGAGCTAATTGAGCAAGCTGACATTCTAAACATATTTCCAATATCATTGGAATTTTTTTTAAACTGTTTTTTTTACTTTTAGGAAAAGCAGTTGAGAGATACATATTTCCAAAATTTAAGTACTTCTTTAATCTTACGGAACCACAGCATCTACAAGTTTTGTTTTTTTTAAATTTCATTTAAAGTTTTAATATTATATACTATTTATATGACAGTTAAAATTCTGTATCCAAAATGTAATTTAGATACTGTAAGAGATGGAAGAGGTGGAATTTTTACATGGCTTCCAGAAGAACCTCTTTTAGAGTTTAATATGTTATATTTTAACGCTGGTAAAGTCAGAGGTTTTCATTACCATCCTCATTTTGTGGAATATTTGTTAGTTGTAGATGGAAATGGAACATTAGTTTATCGGGATGATCCAAAAGATAAAAAAAATGAAAAATTCATACATTTAACAAAAGGAATGTGCACAAGAACAGAAAAAAATACTTACCATACAGTTTATGCCATAACCGAAATGACTGTAATAGCGATGCTTACAAAAAGATGGGACGAGTCTGATCCTCCAATCGTCCGCGTGGATGATTAAAAAAAAATATCTTGGTATTTTAGGCTCAGAAGGTTTTGTTGGCTCTTCAATTGCCAGATATTGTAGAAGAAATAAAATTAATTTTATAGGAATTACTAGAAAAAATAACTTTAAATATAAAAATTTTAATTTTGAATTTTTGGTAAATTGTGCGATGCCCTCTAAAAGATATTGGGCAAAAAAATTTCCCTTAAAAGATTTTGATGAAACTGTAAAAAAAACAGATTTTTTTTTGAAAAACTTTACATTTAAAAAAATTATTCAGATATCTTCTGTGTCAGCGCGAGTTCAGCTAAATACAATATATGGTAAAAATAAAAAAAAAGCTGAAAATTTAATCAAAAAAGAAAAAAATTATACAATATTCAGGTTAGCCTCTATGTATGGTAGGGGTTTGAGCAAAGGTGTATTAATTGACTTGACAAGGTCATCTACAGTATTTTTAAGTAAAAACTCCAAATACTCTTTTACTAAAATAGATAAAATCGCAGAATTTATAATTTTAAATATTAATCAATTTAAAAATAAAACTATGGAAATAGGATGTAATGATTATTTAAAACTTGATGATATAAAAAAAAAAATCAGATCAAATTCAAAATTTAGGGGACCTATTGATAATCAAGTACTAAAAAATTACAAGGTGAACAATTTTTTTGGATCAAGTAAAGATGTGTTTATTTTTTTAAATAAAATTAGGAACAAATAGTTTTTAATTTATTTATCTTATAATATTTATTTGAATTAAAAATATATAAAAATTTAATTCTTTCAAAATAGCTAAGTCTTTCTGAAAAATAAATTTTTGTTACACATTTGGATTTTAAATCAAAGTCATCTGCATTGAAGAGTGTCTTATATTTGTTAAAATCAAGTTTTTTAAAATTTTTTGATTTGGGTATAAAAAATAACCAAGCAGATTTTCCATATGCCTTATAAAATAAAACAGAAATTTCCTGGTTTCTAACTCGATGGCCTGGTAAATAATCGTGTTTATCAATAACATTAAATTTTTTATTGTCATGTCTATAAAATTCAACCAAACCTGAGTTTGGCTCATCAAATTCTCTCAAATTTTGAACTAGACTTTCTCTAAAAACAGATGCTTCTATTTTGAAATAAAATTTAGAAAACTGTAATAAAAGTCCTTGAAATAAAAATAAGTAAATACTAACGAAAAATATTTTTTTACCTATACTTTTGTCCAACTCATAAATATTTTTTAAAATTAATGTAAAAAAAAATGAGAATGAGATTGTTAATAAATATGCATGTCTAGAAAGATAGTCTTTCCATGCAAAAATATCAGTTGATTTATTTATTGATATATATGGTAATACAGCAAACACAAATAAGATAACTACTACATTAAAGTTATTATTTCTTTCAAAATAAAATTTTGTTTTATTTTTAAATTTTAAAAAAAACAAAATAAGCAATATCCATGAAAAAAACAAAAAAAATGTCAAAAAATTAAAAAAGTTTGAGGATAATTTTGTTAAAGTTACATTATCGATTAAAATTTTATTGTAATTTTCAAAAAATCCATAAGCAGGAAAATAAAAATAATTTATGAGAAAAGTTGCAAAAACAAAAATAGTTAATATTAAAGATTTAAAAATTAAATCTCTATTTATTTTTGATGTAACTAGATAACATAATATTAATCCTATAATTATTGAATAATTAGATTGTACGCACAAAGAGTTTAACAACAAAAAAAACCCTAAAATAATTTTTAACCAACTTTGACTATAAAAAAAAAGTCTGAAACCCATCAAACACATACCAAAGTAAAACAAATAAAATCCTAAAACTAAAGATGTAAAACCCTCCCATATAGGCAAAATTAGAGATGATATTAACAATATTGGGAACCATCTTTTTTCTATTTTTAATAGAATAGAACCAGTTTTTGTTATTTGTGAAATATAGAAAATAAAAGATCCTATATTAAATACATCAAAAAGTATTTCATTTTCCAAATTAGATATATTTTTTATTGAAAAAAGAGAGTTTATTAAAAATAAGTAACATCGATGTGAATTCTCAACGGCCCAAAGATTTAAACCATTTAAATCTCCTTTTAGGAAAGCATAATCAAATTGATAAGCATCCCACATATTTGAGATGAATAACGATAGAATAAAATAACTAAATATTATTGAATAGCTTAGAAAGAAAAAAAATCTAAAATTTTTAATATACATTGTAAACTAATAAATCTATAACACCGAATTTTCTAAAGTATAATAAAATTTATTAATTACTTTTACGCTGACTCTTAATTAAAAATTTTGCTTTATTAAGGTCTTTAATTTCATCTATATCACAATAATCATCATTTGTAATTAAAGGATAAACTTTATTACCAAATATTTTTCCTTTGAGAATAGTTGTGGTTAAATAAATATCAGCAACAGTATTACAAAAATATGTTTTGTCATAAAATTGTCTAGGAATACAATATTTATCAATATCATAATCTAATTTAAGAATAGAACTCAATTTTTTTGATTTTATTCTAAAGCTTCTGTATGCTGGGTTTGACATTTGAGTCATTGTTCTAAGTGAGGTGTATCTTTTGCTTACTCTTTTAAAAACTTTTATTGCCTTATTTATAGATGAAATATTTCTTATTGGGGCAGTGGGTCTTAAATGAATAAAATACTTTGGAAGTGTCTCATTTTTTTTTAACCTTTTTACTATAAAATCAAAAAAAACAGAATGTTCGCTGGCAGTATTAGAAGAAATTTTTTTTGATCTAATATGAAAATTTTTACAACCAAATTTTTTTGCTATTGATATGTATTTTAATGAGTCAGATGAAAAAATTATTTTTTTTATCAATTTTGATTTTTTTGCATGATATATAGAGTGGGCAAATAATGGTTTACCATCTAGCTTACGAATATTTTTATTTTTAATACTCTTTGAACCTGACCTCGCTGGTATAAATGCCCAAACTTCATTTAAAAAACTATCCTTAACTAATTGATTGACTTTCAATACTTACCTATTTGACGTTATTTTCCTCGATTAAAACTGTTTAAGGCATCTAAGCAAATATTGAAGGGGAAACATTTTTTCTTGTGTCCTCTATATCCAATTTGACACCATAAATTTTTTAAGATGCAGTTATAACATTTACTTGCTATAACGCAACGTAAAAGAAAATGAGAAATCTGATTTATTTTCTGTCAATATCAAATGTTTTTATGAGAGAAACTAAAATCTAATTTATGAACGCACTTATTTTAGGTCTAGGATCTATTGGACAAAGACATCTGCGTAACTTAAATAAAATTGATAAGAAGATAAAATTTTTTGCAATAAGAAAAAAATATTTTACACCTAATTTAAACAAAAAAAATCAGATAATTAAGACCGATATTAAAAAAAAATATGATATTACTTATTTTAAATCACTGGATGAACTATATAAGTCTAAGGTAGATATTGACTTAGCTTTTATTTGCACACCTTCTAAATATCATGTCGATGAGGCGATTTCTTTGATAAAAAAAAATATTAATGTCTTTGTTGAAAAACCTTTAGGAAGCAGCTTAAAAAACATCTCAAAACTTTCTAATTTAATAAAATTTAAAAAAAATATTAAACATATGATGGGTTATCAATTAAAATTTAATCCAATTATACTGAAACTTAAAAAGATTCTTGACAAAAAATCAATAGGAGAAATTTTGTATGTTAGCATTCACCATGGGGAAAATATTAATGACTTTCATCCTTATGAAGATTACAAAAATTCTTATGCAGCAAGAAAAGATCTGGGTGGTGGAGTTATTTTATGTCAAATACACGAATTAGATTATCTTTTATTTTTGTTTCAAAAATATGAAATTAAAATAATTAACTCATACTTCAAAAAATTATCAAATTTAGATATAGATGTCGAGGATACTTTTGTATCAAATATTGAAATTTCAAAAAAACAAAAAAGAGCCTTATGTAATATTCATCTTAACTTTTATGAAAGACCCAAAAAAAGAAAAATTGAAATTTTAGGCCAAAATGGAAAAATTTCATGTAATTTAAACACTGGTGAAATATTTATTTTCAAAGGTAAAGATGTTAGAAAAATTAAATTTAAATTTGATAGAAATGAAATTTTTATCAAACAAGTAAAGTATTTTTTAAATTCTATCAAAAAAAATAAAAAGATTGATAAATGTTACGATGTTTTAAATGGTGTCAAATCATTGTTACTAGCCTTAGATTTGAAAAAAACTAAATGAGCTTTTTTAAAAAAAAATTAGGTCAAACAAATTATTCATTTGTAATGGGTAGGTTAAGTGAGAAAATTGGTGGAGAATTTCAATATTTTCCTATTGATACATGGCAAAAAGAACTGGAGATAGGAAAAAACTTTGGATTTGATGGGGTAGAATGGATAATATCTGATTACTCTAACCCTATATTTAACAAGATATTTCAAAAAGAAATAAAAAGAAATTTAAATAAAAGAAAATTAAAAATTTGTTCATTAGCACTTGATTTAATTATGAAAGAACCTTTACACAAAATAAAATATGAAAATTTGTTGTGGCTTATAAAAAAAATTTCATATATTCAAAAAAATTTTAAAATTCCAAGAATTACAATTCCTGTCGAGGAGACCTCACGCTATAGAAATCAAAAACAAAAAAATAAATCTTTGAAAAATTTAAAAATTATTATTAAAGATTTGCATCCAAGATCCTTAATATCAATAGAGACCGATCTTCCTGCAAAAGAATTAAAAAAAATTTTCAAAAATAAAAATTTTATTAAATTAGGCTTACTGATTGATTTAGGGAATTTGAGAGCTCTTAACAGATCTTTTAAAACTTATTTAAATTTATTCTCAAATAGAATTTATGGAATTCATATAAAATATAGAGGAAAAAATTATGGACTTTCAAAAAATATACCAACAAAATTCAATGAAATACAATTTTTGAGTAAAAACTTTAATAAATTAGTTAATCTCAAAGATATAACATTCCAAACTTACAGGTCGAAGCATAATTATCTTTATGATATGAAAAACAATATTAAAGGCTTTAATGATAATTTCTTCAAATAAATACTCAATTATCACTGGTGCAGCAGGATTACTGGGCCCATATCATGCAGAGGCTCTAGCAGAGGAAGATTATAATCTTGTTCTTTTAGATATTTATCAAAAAAAATTAAATTTTATTAAGTCAAAACTTCAAAAAAAATTTAAAAAAAGAAAAATACTTACGTATGTTTGTGATATCAGGTATACAAAAAATGTTGATAAGATATTTGAGGATTTAAAAAAAAAAAAAAATATTTGTTAGTTGTCTGGTGAATAATGCAGAAAATAATCCAAAAATGAATCAAAAAAGAATAAAAAAAGTTTTAAATAGAATTGAGGATTATGATGAAAAAAAAATTTTTTCAGAAATAGAAGTTGGAGTTATTGGTTCATTTAATTGTTGTAAAGTTTTTGGTGCTGAAATGGCAAGAAAAAAAAAGGGATCAATTATTAATATTTCCTCAGATTTGGGTATTTGTGCACCCGACCAAAGAGTTTATCACAAAAATGAAAATTTTAAGAAAATTAAAAATTTCAAACCTATTGGATATTCAATATCTAAGCATGCAATAGGTGGCTTAACAAAATATTTATCAACATATTGGGCTAATCGAAATGTAAGATGTAATACACTCGCGTTGGGTGCAGTATTAAATAATCAACCAAAATTTTTAATAAATAATGTAAAAAAAAGAATTCCCCTCAATAGGTGGGCAGATAAGAATGAGTATAAACAAGCTATAAAATTTTTAGCTAATGAGGAAAATAGTTATATGACTGGACAAACATTGGTTATTGATGGTGGCAGAACGATTTGGTGAAAATAAGAGAAAAAATATGGGCAATAATTCCTGCTCGTGCAGGCTCAAAAAAACCAAAAAATAAAAATATTCAAAAAATAGGAAATAAGCACCTTATTTACTATACGATAAATGATGCAATAAAATCTAAAATATTTGAAAAAATCCTTTTTCTGACAGACTCAAGAAAGTACGCAAAAATTGCTAAATATTATGGAGCGGAAGTTCCTTTTATTCGATCAAAATCAAATGCTTCAGATAATTCAACAGATAATGATTTGTATTTAAATATGTTGAAATTTTTTAAAAAAAAAAAAATACAAACCCCAAATTATTTTGTTCATTTAAGTCCTACAGTTCCATTTAGAGCTAATAATATTATTTTAAAAGGAATTAATTTTTTTTTTTGAAAACAAAAAAAATAATTTGTATACAATGAGATCAGTAAACCTCATATCTTCCAATGCCTATAAAAGTGTTAGAGTAATAAATAAAAAATTATGCTCGATTATAAAAAAAGATTTTGATGTCAATAAATTAAATTATCCAAGACAATTTTATGAAAAAACTTTTAAGCCAAATGGGTTGATAGACATAATTAGTAAAAAAAATTTAGAGGTTTGTAAAACTACCCACGGACAGAATACTCTTGCATTCATTACTGATCAAGTATATATAGCTGATATTGATAGTGATGTAGATCTTATGTGGGCAAAGTTTTTATTACAAAATGATTTAATCAAATAATAAAATGTTTAATATTAAAAAATATTTTGATGAAAGTTCAAAAACTATATCTGATCTTCATTTATTCGAAAAAGAATTAATTTCTTTTTGTAATTTAATTTATGATACTAATAAAAATAATCTTAAGATTCTTGTAGCTGGAAATGGAGGATCATGTGCTGATGCTGAACACTTCACAGGTGAGCTTCAATGTACTTTCAAAGATGCAAATAGAGACCCAATTTCCGCTTTTTCAATAACTGGTTCATCGGCCGCGATAACAGCTTGGGGAAATGACTTTGGGTTTGATACTTTCTTTGAAAGACAAATCTTAGCTCATGGAAAAAAAAATGATGTTTTAGTTTTGATATCTACAGGAGGAGGAAAGATCGATGGTCCATCATCAAATTTAGTAAAAGCAGCTTTGACTGCAAAAAAAAAGGTATGAAAGTAATCTCACTTGTTGGAAAAACTGGAGGTGAGTTAAAAGAAATCTCTGATATAGTATTTCATGTTAAAAATAATATAACCTCCTTTATTCAGGAAGCCCATATGTCTATTCTTCATTGCGTTTGTGAATTGCTAGAAGAAAAATTAAAAAAATAGATGAATAAAAACGTAATTAAATTTAAAAAAGATCCCTATATAATTTCTGAAATAGGAATAAATCATAATGGATATTTATCATTGGCAAAAAAAATGATTAAAACCTCAGTTTTAGCTGGTGCAAATGCTGTAAAATTTCAAAAAAGAGACATTGATGACTTAGTTAATGATAAAACAAAATTAAAAAAAGCTAAAGGTTATTTGAGTAAAAATGTAAATGATATCAATCATAAATCACCCAAATTTGGTGCTTGGACATACCCCGATGTTAGGCTCGAATTGAGCAACAACGATTATTTTGAAATAAAAAAATATTGTAAAAAACTGAAAGTTGATCTTGTAGTGACACCTTGGGATGAATCGAGCGTTGATTTTCTTTTAAATCTTAATGTCAAATATTTAAAAATTGCTAGTATAGATGCTACTAATTATCATTTCTGTGAGTATGTTGCCAGAAAAAGAAAACCAACAATTATAAGCACTGGCATGTCTTCGTATAAAGAAATTTTGGAGACACAAAAAATTTTTAATAAATTTAAGGCTCCACATATTTTTTTACATTGTACATCATCTTATCCTTCTAAAAATTCTGATAAAAATTTAATGTGCATTTTAAAATTAAAAAAAATTCTCAAAGAAGATGTCGGTTTTTCTGGCCATGGTATTGGGTCGGTTGGTGCATCTGGAGCAATTGCACTTGGGGCAAAATTGATTGAAAAACACGTTACTTTAAGCAGGAAAATGTTAGGTCCGGATCATGCTGCCTCCCTTGAATTTAATGAATTTTCAAATATGGTAAATTTATCCAGAGGCATAAAAGAAGCTCTAGGAACCGATGATAAAAAATTTCTAAAATCAGAAAAAGTCTTGCATGATGTTCTTACAAGAAAATTTGTAACTAGAAAAAATGTATTCAAAAATGAAAGGGTCAATTTTAATAACGTCAAAACAGCTGTTACATATTCATCAAAGGGAATTCTTCCAAAAAATTATAAGAATATTTTTGGAAAAAAATTTAAAAGAAACATAAATACAAATACTACTATTGAATTTAAAGATTTAAAATCTTAAATATTTTTTAAATGATTATATCCAAAACACCATATAGAATTCCTTTATCTGGTGGTGGTACTGACGTAGATTTTTATTATAAAAAATTTGGATCGAAGTTTATATCTGCTGGGATTACAGAATATGTTTATGTTTTTTTAACTGAAAGAAAATTAGATAAAAATTTTATGATACAAACCTCACTAGTAGAATTTAAGAAAAGTGTAAACAGTTTAAAACACAGTTTGATTAGAGAAACAATAAAATATTTCAAATTAAAAGAAAAATTTCAAATTTCAACCATTTCAACTGTGCCGACATCTACGGGTTTAGGCTCTTCAAGTGCAATGATTGTAGGATTAATTAATTGCATTAAAAAATTTAAAAATTTAAAACTTAGCCAGAATGAAATATTTAAAATAGCCTATGAAATAGAAAGGAAAAAAGTAAAATATGCTGGAGGTTGGCAAGATCAAATAATGAGTGTTTTTGGAGGTTTTGTAATTGCTACAATTAGTAAAAATGAGAGTATAAAAATAGATAAAAAGAAAAATATTAGAAATATTCAGAAAATTATCAATAATCACTTTTTATTAGTTTACAGCAACAAAAAAAGAAATTCAGCGAATATTATAAATTCTCAAAAAAAAAATCTTAAAAAGACTTACGAATTTTACAATGAAATAAAAAAATTTAACTTGCCTATGTCTAACTCGATTAAAACTGAAAAAATTAATTTGATTGGTAAAATTTTTAATAAACATTGGAAATTAAAAAGAAATCTGACAAAAAATATTTCAGACCATAAATTGAATTATTTATTTAAAAAGATAGAAAAATTAGATGGTTTTTTGGGAGGTAAGCTCATTGGTGCTGGTGGAGGAGGATTTTTTTTAATTGCAGTTAAAAATAAAAAAAAAATAGTAAAAAATATAGATAAAAAAAAATTAAACTTTATTAACCTAAAGTTTGAAAACAATGGATCAAAGATTATAAAAATTTAATATTTTATTTTTTTTAAAATAAATTGATGAATTTTTTTATTTGACGCTACAACTACTTTCCCACATTCAAATTTTTTTTCTCCACTCCAATTTGTAATAATTGCTCCTGATGACTCAACAATTTTTACAATTGGAAGAATATCAACAATTTTTAAACCTGACTCAATTAAAACATCCAATTTACCTTCAGCCACAGAGCAAAAATTGTAAGAATCTGAGGCAGTAGTTCTAAAAAAGCCTTTATAGTTTTTTATAAATTTATCTACTTTTTTATATTTTAAAGGATGTAGTGTATTTATTGCTAATTTCATATTATCAACTCTTGCAATTTTATTAGTTTTAATTTTATTTTTTTTTTTTCCAATTAATAAAAAACTTGATTTTGAGGTACCAATAAAAGTTTTCCCAAGCATTGGAAAATTTGCAAAACTGAAAATGCATTTTTTTTTGTAATATAATCCAACTAAGTTACTCCATGTTGGTAAGTTTAAGATTAGACTTTTAGTTCCGTCAATTGGATCAATTATCCAAGTATAATTAGAGTTTATATTTTCATCCTCAAGCTCCTCACCAATTATATTATGGTTTTTAAAGTTTTTTTTAATAGTATTGCGAATTATTTTTTCCATCTCTACATCAATTTCTGTAACAGGATCAACTATAGAACTTTTTTTACTGATAAATTTTATTTTTTTTGAGACTAAAGGAATTTTTTTTTTTATTTCTCTTATTAATTTACTGGTAAATGATATCAAATAAGCCTCTGATATCATTAAAATTTAAAACCAGATTTTAAAGCATCCACATAAAATTGTTTAACAGTCTCTATAGAACAAATATTTTGTTTCATTCCAAATTTTGAAAGCTTTTTAATATGCTCTATTGGCATGGTTATAATGTTTGTTTTTGTATTAATTGCTTTAATGATGTCAAAGGGCATTCTTGTGCTTGCCCATAAACTCTGACATCTACTATTATTTTTAATGAATGAATTAATCTCTTCAATAATTTTTTCACCATCTATCCCAGAGTCAAAAATCCTACCTACAAATATAGATAAAATAGTATTTGAGTCACTTATATCATTAATAATTTCTCTAATTTGATCAAGTGTAAATATTGCAGTTATATTTAATTTGATTTTTTCCTTAATGAGTATTTTGATCACTTCCTTAGTACTTTTGCCATTAGAAAAAACAACTGGTACTTTAACATACACATTGTTTTTTAGATTTCCTAACTTTATACCTTGTCTTATCATTTCATCTTGTGAGTCAGTTATTACTTCAAGCGACACAGGTTTGTCCCCACATTTTTCCAATATTTCTGTTGAATAATTTAAATAATCTTTTGCATTATTTTTTCTAAACAAGCTTGGATTAAATGTGTAACCATCAATATCAATTGGTAATTTGATATTAATTTCATCTAATTTTGGCCCATCAGCAAATACTATTATTTTCTTATTTAATTCACTTAACATTGTTGAGGTATTTATTGATTATTTACATTATTTTTAAAATTTATCACTAAATATATATCAAAAATTTAAAAAAGGAATATGTTTCGCATTTATAAATTAAATAAAAAATGAATTTTTTTTTTTGCTAATTGGTAAAATTTTAATAGATGAAAAAAAAAATTTTTCAAATTTTAAAAATTATTTTTCTTTTTAGGTTTCAAATATTGCCACCAAGAAAAAAAAAGTACCTTCTTTTTGATGATAATCATAAAAATTATCTTTTAAAATATATAAAAGAAAATGATTTAGAAGTTTTACACATCAGGAAAGAAAAAATTAACTTATCAATAGTAATATTCAATTTCTTAAAATTTAAATTCACATTCAGAGATTACTTAGAAACTTATATAGATTTCACTTCACCAAGATTTATTGTTACCTTTTCAGATAATAGTGAAAGTTTTTTTATATTAAAGAAAAGAAAAAATTCAAAAAAAGTTTTGATTCAAAATAGCTGGAAGAATAGACATAATGATACATTTTTAAATATTGATCATTCGAATTTTAATTGTGATTACTTATTTACATTTAATAAAAAAATTGGTGATATCTATAGTAAGATTTTAAAATGTGAACCAATTATAGTAGGCTCCTTTAAAAATAATTCAAATAAGATAATAACCAATAACATTAAAACTTATGAAATCTTGTTTATTTCAAGTTTTAGAAATTTTGATCCATCAAAATTTATTACTTATGGAATGACATTTAAAGATTATGATTTATTTCAACGACAGGCAATTAAAGAAACCTCTGAATGCATTAAACAAAATAAATTAAAATTATATATTTACGGAAGTGATCCATTTAATTCAGATATTGAAAAAAATTATTATGATCAATTGAGTTTAAATTGTAATTGGGAATTTATAAAAAATGATAGATCAAAAACTTATCAAATAATGGATCAATCAAATTTAATTATAGGGACACATTCGACTGCTATTTATGAAGCTATTGGTAGAGGAATAAAAGTTTTTGTATTTAGCAGAAACTATAAAGAAGAAAAACTTAATACTCAAAGATTTGGTTGGCCATACGCTTTCCAGGATGAAGGTTTTTTTTGGGTTAACAATTTTTCAAATAAATATTTAATTAATAAGAAAATTGAGACAATTTTAAATTTGAGTCAAATTGATTGGTTTAAAAAAATTCATGATATTAGAGAAAAATTAATGTTTTTTGATAATGGAAATAAAAAATTTAATAATTTACTCAAAGTAGATTAATTGTTCAAATTTTGAACACATTTTATAATTTAAATTAAATAATGAAAATTTCTGATGAACAATTTAATTTGCTTAGGCATTTAGAAAAAAATCCCCAAACAAACCAAAGAAAGTTATCAAAGAATACTGGATTAAGTTTAGGGAAGATAAATTATTGTATACAAAATTTAAAAAGAAAAGGTTTAATTAAGATCCAAAATTTTAGAAAAAATAAAAATAAATTAAATTATATTTACATTCTTACTCCTAAAGGGATTTATGCCAAAACTAAATCTACAATTCATTTTATGAATCTCAAACTTAAAGAATATGATGAACTTCAAAAAGAATACGAGAATTTAAAAAAGAGACGATGAATATAGTAAATTTATATTTAAGAGATGTATTAGGGATTTTATCCCAAAAACATAAATTAAAGTTAATTATATTCATTCTTTTTTTTTTACTAAGTTCGATTCTTGAAATGATTGGTATTGGATTTGTAATACCAGTTATGGAAGCAATTAGTAATTATAGTAATTTTAGTTCAAGGTTAAGCAACTTAGATTTTATTAACATAAGTGATTATAAAAAGGATTTTGTCATTAAAATTGTGATTGGATTACTTTTAGTAATTTACACAATTAAGAATATTTTTTTAACAATTTTATCGTATTTACAATTTAAATTTCTTAAAAATATCAAATTCGAACTTGGGAATATTGCTTTTGATGTATATTTAAAAAAAAATTTTATAAATCATCTCAACACAAATAGTTCAAAAATAATTAGAAATATTAATGATACAACTTTTGCAACAGAGACAATAAAAAATTTGATGGTTCTAATTTCAGAAACTTTGGTTGTAATAGGTATAAGTACTTTCTTGTTTATATTTCAACCCATCAGTACGATAATTTGTTTAATTTTGATGATCGTGTTTGTATTAGTTTTCCAATTTTTTTTTCATGAAAAATCAAAATTATATGGTGAGGGAAGATTTCAATCTGAGGAAAAAAAATTAAAATTAACTAAAGATATTTTTGGTTCAATCAAAGATATTAAAATTGAAAAAAAAGAGAATTTCTTTTTAAAAAAATTTAATGACACTAATGAAATGCTTACTAAGTATGAAATGAAACAGAATTTTCTAACATCTATTCCAAGATATTGGCTTGAATGGACAACTATTTTTGTAATGGTAGTTTTAATATTTTATTTTGTGAATCTTAAACTTAACCCAGAAGAATATTTTATAATTCTTGGCGTTTTTGCAGCTGCTGCATTTAGACTAATGCCATCTTTCTCAAGAATAATACTTGCTCTTCAAAGAATGAAATTTACTTATCCTGTTCTTAAAGAGTTTAACGAAATTGTCTTTAACCAAAATCAGTTCAAAATAAAAAAAATTAACACGATCAAAAAAAAATTTGATTTTAAAAATAATATCAAATTTGAAAATGTAAGCTTTTATTATTCTGAAAAAAATAGAAAGGTATTTGAAAATTTAAATTTTCAGATAAATAAGGGGGAGTATATTGGGATCTATGGAAAAAGTGGAAGTGGCAAAAGTACTTTTATCAGTATTTTAACAGGATTATTAAAGAATACATCTGGTAAAATTCTAGTTGATAATGATATTGATATCCATGAACCTCATTACTTAGATGACTGGCAAAAAAAAATTGGTTATGTACCTCAAAATATATTTATTCATGACAGCTCGGTATTAGAAAATGTTGCATTTGGTGTTGAAAAAAACTTAGTAAATATTTTAAAAGTTAAAAGGTTATTGAAAAGTTTGCAATTAAATGATTTGGCGAAAGATTTAGAGAAAAATAAATTAATAAACTTAGGTGAGTATGGAGATAAAATTTCTGGAGGGCAAAAACAAAGACTTGGTATAGCGAGAGCGTTATACTCAGACCCTGAAATTTTGATTTTAGATGAGTCTACGAGTGCTTTAGATAAGGAAAATGAGGAAAAAATTATAGATGATTTAATTAAATTAAAGATCAATAACATTACAATTATAGTTGTCTCACATAGAGAGACAGCACTCAAAAAATGTGATCGAAAACTTTCAATAGATAATTTTAAGGGATTTAAATAATGATAATAAACTTTTTAGGATTAATACCAGCTAGAAAAGGATCAAAAAGATTGAAACAAAAAAATCTCAAGAAGCTAAATAATAAAAAATTAATACAATATACTTTTGAGAGCTCGATGAAATCAAAAAGAATTGAAAAAATCTTGTTAACATCAAATGATCCTGCAGTAATTAAATTAGCAAAAAAATTTAAACTTGATTTTATAATAAAGCGTCCTGAAAAATTTTCTAGAGACCAATCTTCCATGGAAGATGTTGTGAAGCATACTATAAAACATTTAGAGAGTTCAGCAATTAAAGTTAAAAATATCATTTTGCTACAACCAACTACCCCTCTTCGTACTTCAAGTGATATTGATAATATGGTTGATCATTATATTAAAAAAAGATTAGATTATTGTGTCTCAGTGAGTAAGCCAATTACGCATTCCTTACAAATTTTTCATACTAAAAATAATCAGATAAATCTTAATCAAAACAAAAAATTTAAAAATTTTAATCATTTATTTTTAAATGGGTCAATTTACATTTTTAAAGTAAAAAATTTTTTAAAAAACAAAAAAATTTATAAATCAAAAGTAAATTATTTCATGCAAGGTTTGAATAATTCAATAGATATAAACAACGAATTAGATTTTGAAATTATTAAAAGTTTAAAAAGTAAGATTAGAAAAATTAAAGTAGTTTGAAAATTATAAAAATTTTAAGAGGAATAAATAATGAAAAAAAAATTATGTTTTATAATGAACGTAAAACAAGGTAAAATTTATGATGAAAAGTTCAGTTTTAAAGATTTAAAAAAGAAATTTAATATAAAATTATTTTATATTAGAAACCCAGCGAAAAATGGTAAAATATCACAAGAGAAGTTTAATAAATTAATTTTTTTAGTAAAAAAATTTAATCCACACTATATCTTTGTGATTGCAAGCCTCCAAAAAGAAAAAAACTTAATTTTTGAGACATTTAACAATATGGAAAATATAAGATTAGTAGATTTTCAAATGGCTCCTTTTTTTGGGATACAAGATTTAAAAAGTGTATCAAAAATTTTTTATTTAAATTTATTTAATTTTTCAAAAAAAAATTTTGCTTTTGTTGTTTTATTGCTGCTAAAAGTTTTTTGGATTATTTTAAAAAAAATTAGATATCAGAAAAAGATAAAATTTAAATTGGACTATTTTTTTTACTCAGGATCAGAAGGAAAAAATTATAATCAATTTTATAATTCTAAAATTTCTTATAATGTTCCCTCATTTGATGTTTTAAGATTAAATAGATTAAAAAAAATTTCACTTCCAAAAAATAAATATGTTTTATTTCATGACCAGATGTTATTAAATCATCCAGACTATAAAATTCTAAATAAAAAAGGTCCAGAAGACACATCTTATTATAAAAAACTTAACAATTTTTTTGATTTTTTAGAAAAAAAATTTGATTATGAAATTATAATTTCACTTCATCCAAGAGCAAATTTAAAAAAATCTAAAAGATTATATAATGGAAGAGTTTGTAAGCTACTCAATACTGCGGAATTAGTAAAAAATTCTGAATTTTCTTGTTTACATGCCTCAACAACCTCTATTTCTTTTCCAATTTTTTTCAAAAAAAAAATTCTTTTACTTACTTCAAACAAAATACTAAAGAATTTTAATTTTAGATACAGGTTAGAAGTTTTAAATAATTCACTTAATTTAATAAATTTGAATATTGATGATGAGAAAAAATATGAGGATAAAATTAAGGAATTTATAAACACTAGGGTCAATAATAGTAAATATCATATTTATAAAAGATCCTTTCTAGGACCAAATACAAAAAAATATAAATATTTTTCAGATATATGTGTAGATAAATTACAATGAATAAAATTTTATTAACTAATGAGGAAATTCAATCAAATACAATTTTTAATTTCATATGGAATTCTTATAAAGAAAACAAAAACTCTTTATCCTTAGTTAAATTTATTGATAAAAATTCATCAATTTATAAAAAAAAAATTCTAAATCAGCTTCAATCTACATATAGTGAAATTTATAAAAATAAGACTTTAAATAAAAAATTTTTGATTGGGGATAATTTTAACTTCTTAGATACTTTTCTTATTAGTGAAAAAAGCTTTTATAAAGACAAGTATGATAATCTGTCAGATTTAGTTAAGTGCTTAGCATTAATTGATCAAATTAAGTCTCTTAAAATAGATGAAATAGTATTTAATATACATAATGAAAATGTTTATAATTTTTTAAAAGATTATTGCGAAATCAGTAAGATCAAACTTACCATTCCAAAAAAAACCTTATATAAATTTTTCCATTTAAAAATAAAATTTTATTCAAAATTAATATATAGCTTTCTTTCTTTTTTTAAATTTCTTTACTTAAGAATTAAAATACCAAAAAGTAAAAAAATTTCCTTTAATATTAAAAATATATTTCTTGATTACTTTTGTTATTTTGATGATAAGAAATTTAAATCTGGAGAATATGTTTCAAATTATTGGGGTAATTTATTAAAAAAAAAAAGATATAAAAAAGGTATATTATTTTTTCACATCTTTATTGAAAATAACAAACTTAAAACTAATGATTTAAGTAAATTTATAAATAATCTTAATCGTAAAAAGGGAGAAAAGCATTTCATAATTGACTCTATTTTAAATTTTAAGATTGTTTTTCTCATGTACAAAAAATGGCTTTATTTTTTGATCAATATTATCAATATTAAAACAGAAATAAAAAATTCTTTAAATCGTAAAAATAAAATTTTTCATAACTTAATTAAGAATAGTATCACTGAAAATCTCATTGGATTTAATAGCTTATTAAATTTATACTATCATTATTTATTCGATAGTTTATTTAAGAAACTTAAAGATACTAATAATAAAAATATTTTTTATTTATGTGAAAATCAAGGATGGGAAAAATCATTACTATCTTTTATTGACAGAGATAGAAAAAAAAAGATAAAAGTTTATCCAATTATTTCAACACCAATTAGATTTTGGGACTTAAGATATAACTTTTTAAAAAGTGAATTAAAAAAAATACATAAAAAAATTGAAAAGATCTGTGTAATGAGCCCCCTCTCGAAAAAAATTTTACAAAAAAATAATATTGATCGAAATAAAATTTTAATTGTAGAGTCTCTAAGATATGAAAACTTATTTCAAAAACATTTAGAACTTAAAAAAGTAAAAAAAGATAAATCAATTCTTATAATTGGAGATTATTTAAAAAGTATAAATAATAATATGGAAAATTTTATAATTAAGTTATTACAAAGGAATAAAGAAATTAATGTAATTGCAAAACCTCATCCAATTGAAAAATTTTCAAAAAAATTTACAAATATTCCAAGAGTTAAGATTTCAAATAAAAATTTGAATAAACTATCCTTGAAAACAAATTTTTGTATTTGTTCAAATATGACATCTGCATCCTATGATCTTTATTATCTTAATTTTAGAATTCTTATACTCTTAGCTGGTGACAGCATTAATTTTAGTCCTCTTAAGAATATTAAAGGAGTGGAATATGTAAGTAAATTTGATGATATAAGTATCTTAAAAAAAGATAAAAATTTAAACAATTTAGATTTCAAAAAAAATGCATTTTTATTTAATAAAAATTATAAAAATTGGAGTAAAATTTTGTAATGAAAAAAGAATTAAACAAGAAAATAATCTTGATTAGTGGAGTGGGTAAAGGACTAGGAAAAACATTTTTAGAAAATTGCATTGAAAATGGAGCTAGAGTGATAGGCTTTACAAGATCTTCAACTGATTTAAAAAAAATCAAAAAAAAATACTTAAAAAAATCAAAAATTTTTATAGGCGATGGAAAAAATACGAAATTCATTGATGAAATTTTTAGCTTCTTAAAATCAAAAAATATTGAGTTAGATGGTTTAATAAATAATGCTGGTGAACGACAGCGATCATCATTCATTGATATTGATTATGAAGAAATAAAAAAATTAACAACAAATAATTTTTTATCAAAATTTTACTTAACACAGAAGTTTATAAAACATATAAAGAAAAGAAATATTTCAAGATCTATTGTGAACATTGGTTCAATTGTAGGTGAAATAGGTTTTAGTAATTTAGTTGGATACGGGAGCACCAAAGCAGCTCTTATTGGTTTTACAAAATGTCTGGCAGTCGAGTTGGCTAAAAAAAATATAAATTGTAGAGTAAATATTATTAATCCAGGATTTGTTAAAACATCTTATTTTAAAAATTTTACTAAAAACAAAAAGCTATATAAATGGACCATAAATAATACTCCAATGAGAAGATGGGCAGAGCCCGTGGAAATAAGTAATCTAGCAATCTTTTTATTGTCGAATAAATCAAGTTATTTAAATGGTCAAAAAATTAACATTGATGGAGGATGGACAGCCAAATGAGTAAAAAAAATGTTTTAGGATTAATACCTACAAGATTAAATTCCTCAAGACTACCACAAAAAGCTTTATTAGAAATTAACAACATTCCTCTAATAATTCACACATATAAAAGAGCAAAAATGTCAAAAAAATTGGATGATGTTATTATATGTTGTGATCATAAAAAGATTTATCAAGTAGCTAAAAAATTTAAAGCTAAATGTATTTTAACCTCAGAGCACCATTTAAATGGTACTGAAAGAATTTATGAGGCTTATAAAAAAAATGGGAAAAAATATGATTTGTTAATTGATATCCAGGGTGATGAACCGTTAATTAGTCCTACTCATATTGATAAGGTGGTCAATGAACATATTAAAAACATAGATGCAGATATTATATTACCAACTTTATTTACCAAGATTAAAAATAATACAAATATTGTAAGAGTAGTAAATGATATTAATAATTTTGTTTTATATTTCTCTAGATCAAATATTCCTTTTGAGTTTAAAAAAAATATAAATTTTTTTAATAAGCATTTATCAATTATCTCCTTTACGCCCCTGGCATTAAAAAAATTTGCACTACACAAACAAACTCCATTAGAAATAATAGAAGACATAGAGCTTCTAAGAGCATTAGAAATTGGTCTTAAAATAAAAACTGTAAAACTCGAAGGTGATAGCTTCTCGATCGATGTAGTCAAAGATTACTTCAAAGCAAAAAAAAAAATGTCAAAGGATAAATACTTTAAATTTTACAAAGTTTAATATGTTATTAAATTACAAAGTAGATCAATCAGAAAACAAGATTTATATAACAAAAAATCTAAACAAAACCCTAATTTCTGACTTAAATAGACTTAAGAGCGACAAAAAAATTTTATTCATTTATGACAAGAATATTCAGATAACGATTATTAATAATATAATCACTAGTCTTAAAACAACTGGGTGTAAATTATTTTTATTACCTTTGGAAGGTAATAAAATTAATAAAAATGAAAAATCATTATTTAAGATAATTGATTTTTTGATTGAGGAAAAATTTACCAAAAATTCTGTCATTTTAACCTGCTCTGGTGGGGTCATTGGTGACATGAGTGCTTTAGCATCAGGTCTGTATCTAAGAGGATTAATTTACTTACATATACCAACAACCATTACTTCAATAGTTGATAGTTGCGTTGGTGGAAAAACAGCGATAAATTATAAAGGAATTATAAACTCATTGGGAAATTATTATCATGCTAAATCAGTTTACATTTCCAAAGAAATTATAGAAAACATGCCAAGTAAAGAGTTTTTGTCTGGTATACCAGAAATTGTTAAGTGTTCGTTAATTAAAAATCAAAAATTACTAAAATTCTTGATACAAAACAAAAAAAAATTATTTAAAAGAGACTTTAGTGTAATCTCAAAACTTTGTTATGAAACACTAAAAATCAAAATTTCATTATTTCAAAATGATATTTATGAGAAAAATACTCGTTTATTTTTAAATTTTGGACATACTTTTGCTCATGCTATAGAGATGGCAACTGATAAACTAATTAAAAAAGACTATTTTAGGCATGGGGAAGCTGTTGGATTAGGTATATTGTGTGAAATATACTATTCTAATAAAAAAAAAAATAAAGATTATTTTTCTGTATCAAATATTTTATCAGAATATAATTTGCCAAATAAAATAAATCTCAAAAAAGGTTCAAACATAAGGCAAAAAATACATGATGAAATTTATAAGTGTGTTTTTCTAGATAAAAAAAGACTTAATAATAATCCAAGATATATTTCCTTAAAGAAAATAGAAAAACCCAGATTGTGTGAAATAGATGATTATAATTTGTTAAATGAGACTATTAGAACATTATTTATATGAAAGACTTCAAGTGAAATATGAAACAATTAATGGTATTCAGAGGTAAAAAAATTTTAGTAACTGGTCATACAGGGTTTAAAGGTTCTTGGTTGGTTTGTTTTTTAAAAACCTTAGGGGCAAAAATTTACGGTATTTCTAATAAAATCCCCACAAATCCGTCACATTATAAGATTTCAAAAGTGCGTAAAGATATTAAGGATTTCAGAATAGATATAAGAAATAGAAAAAAAATTATAGGTAAAATAAATTTAATAAAACCTGATTTTGTATTTCACTTAGCTGCTCAATCTTTAGTAAAAACATCTATATCCAAACCGGTAGAAACCTGGGAAACAAATTTAATCGGAACATTAAATTTATTAGAAGCTTTAAGAAGGTTAAAAAAAAAAATGTAATGTAATAATTATAACAAGTGACAAATGTTATAAAAACACCGAAAAAAAAACGGGGTATCTCGAAAATGATCCAATGGGAGGAGATGAAAGCTACAGTGCTTCAAAAGGTTCAGCAGAATTATTAATTAATAGTTACATCAAATCTTATTTTTCATCGAAAAAAAATAAAATATTTATATGTACTGCACGAGCAGGCAATGTTGTAGGTGGTGGAGATTGGAGTAAAGATAGATTAATTCCTGACTGTATTAGAAGTTGGTCAAAAAAAAAACCAGCAATTATAAGAAATCCACACTCTGTAAGACCTTGGCAGCATGTTTTAGACGTAATAAATGGATATATCATTTTAGCAAAAAAATTAAATTACAACTCAAAATTTCATGGAAAAAATTATAATTTTGGACCAAAGAAAAATTTTTCAAAAGCTAGAGTAATTGATATTTTAAGAATAATAAAAACCGAGTGGCCAGATATAAGTTGGAAAATTAAAGATGATAAAAAACTTAAAGAGACGAAATTATTGAAATTGGCCACTAGTAAGGCAAGGAAAGAGCTTAAGTGGAGACAAGAATTATCACTACATCAAACCATTAAATTAGTCGTGAGTTGGTACAGAGATTATCTAATAAATAAAAAAATTAAAAAAGAACAAATCACCTTTGATCAAATAAAATCTTATAAAAAAAAATTATTAAGATTAAATAAATGAAATTTACAAGAAAAAAGATAAATTTTAAAAAACTAAAAAAATTTCCTAACCCAAAAGGAAATATTATGTTGTGTTATAAGGAAAAAGTATTCGACATCAAAACTAATATTAAGGAAATTTATTTTACAGAAATAAGATATAATAAAGTTAAAGGTTGGATAAAACATATGAAGATTTCCTGTAACTTTATAGTACCAGTTGGAAAAGTGAAATTTATGTTTTTGAGCAAAAGCAATAAAAGGAAAGAAATCATTATTGGAGAAAAAAATTATCTTAAAATTTATATACCTCCAAAAACTTGGTTTGCTTTTAAAGGATTATCTAAATCAAAAAGTTTAGTTTTAAATTATTCAGATAAAGTAAACGATAATAAAGATGTTGTAAGACAAGATTTTAAAAAATAACTTAATTATGAAAGTGATAATTTTAGCGGGTGGCTTTGGAACAAGAATTTCAGAATATACAAAAAAAATACCAAAGCCTATGATAAAGATTGGAAATACACCTATTATTGAACACATTATCAAGATCTATGAGTATTATGGTTATTCAGAATTTATCATTGCTATTGGATACAAAGGCACGTTAATTAAAAATTATTTTAAAAAAAAAAAATATAATATTAAATTTGTCAATAGTGGAGTTGATTCTATGACTGGAGGCAGATTAAAAAAAATTTCAAAGTACATTAAGGAAAATAATTTTTTGTTAACTTATGGTGATGGTCTCTCCAACGTAAACATTAAAAAACTTGTAAAGTTTCATCAAAAACACAGACGTGAGGTGACTATAACTGCAGTAAAACCACCAGCAAGATTTGGAGCATTAAAGATTAATGGAAACAAAGTTGTAGATTTTAGAGAAAAATTTAAGGATGATGTAGGCTGGATTAATGGTGGATTTTTTGTTATGAAAAAAAAATTTTTAAAAAGAATTTCAAACTCTAAAACATACCTGGAAAGAAAACCTTTAGAAACAGCAAGTAAAGACAATGAATTAATGGCTTTTAAACATCGAGGTTTTTGGCAGTGTTTGGACACAAAAAGAGATTTAGATTTATTAACAAAATTGTCAAAAGGTAAAAAAACTCCTTGGTAATGAATAAAAAAGTTCTTGTTATAGGAGGCTCAGGTTTTATTGGAAGAAATATTGTTGAGAGATGTATTAAACTTAATTGGAAAGTATTCGCAACTTATTACAAAAAAAAAGTAAAAAATAAAAAAGTAAAAAGTTTTTTCCTGGATTTATCAAATCCAATAATACCAAAAAAATTTGATATCGATTATGATCACATATTTTTTGCTGCTGGAAATATAGATCATGATGATCAGTATTCAGAAAACGTTTTGAATGAACATTTTTATTCTATTTTAAAGTTGACAAGTGTGCTGAAAACTAAAAATTTATACTATTTTTCAACAGCCGACGAATACAAAAGTAGTAAACAAACATTAGATGAAATTAAAAGTAATATTTCTATAAGAACTTATTATGCTTTGGCTAAACATTTGGCAAGTCAATATCTTCTAACTTTACATAGAAAAAATATCTTAAATGTGATGATTTTTAGAGTTTTTATTGTTTATGGACCAGGGCAAAATACATATCGTTTAATACCTAAAATTATTACATCCTTACTAAAAAAAAAGAGATTTGTAATTTTGAATAGTAATTTAAAAAAAGATTTTTTATTTATAGATGATTTTATAAATGCAATCTTTCTTTTAATTAAGAAAAAGCACCTCTTTGGGAAAGTAATTAATCTTGGAGCTGGAAAATCTGTATCCCTTAAGTATTTAGGTAAAACAATTGAAGAATTTATACAACAGGGAAAAATTATTTTTAAAAATAAGTATAATGTAAAAAGTCAATCTCAATTTTCATCAACAAATTTAATCAAACGTAATATTAGATGGAAACCAGAGGTATCTTTAAAAGAAGGTTTGTTAAAAACAATAGATGATTTTAGAAAAAATTAAACTTAATCTAAAAGATATTACTCAAAAAGATGTTATTAACTTTTTATTCTATCTAATTATTATATCTATATCATTAGGAAATTTCATCGCAGAATTTAATTTATTTATTTTAACACTCCTTTTTTTATTTTATTTTAAAAAAGAAAAATTTAATATTGAATTTAATTGGATTTTTATTTTTTTCCTTTTGTTTTATTCTTATATATCTGTAAATGCTTTTATTCAAATTGATGATAACTTAAGATTGACTTCTTATGGTTATATTCGTTTTATTATATTTTCATATCTTATTTATTTTTTTTTAAAAAGAAATTTACTCTTATCAAAAAAAATGTTTTTGATTTTAGTTTTATTTTTTATATCTATAATTTGTGACTCTATATTTCAATTTTTTTTGGGTAAAAACATACTTAACTTTGAATTGATTGGAGACAGGGTATCGGGAATTTTTGGTGATGAATTAATTTTGGGTAGCTTTTCTCTAAAATCTTCATTGATAATCTTATCCCTCATATTTGTTAATAAGATTAATATTGTCGATCATAAATTAAAAATGATTTTTATATTTTTTTTAACTTTTGTGAGTATTTATATAGCTGCAGAAAGAACTGCTTTTATTATGATGATAGTTGCAGTAACTTTATTATTTATTTTATTACAAGATCTAAGGAATATTTTAAAAAAATCAATTCTCTTATTTATTTTTTTTATTGCTCTCGTATCAAATTTTGATTTGGGCCAAAAACAAATCCAAACGCAATGTTAATTTATAAAACATTCAATCAACTCACAAATTATAAATTTGTAGGCACCACCTCAAATAGATGGCTGAATGAGGAGTTTGAAAATTTAGAAATAAAAAAAAAGATTAAAGAAATTAATGAAGTAAAAATATTTTTTATATCTTCCACTCATTCTGGTCATTTTGAATTAGGAAAATACTTATTTGAAAAAAATAAATTTTTTGGAAGCGGGCCAAGAGGATTTAGGCATTATTGCAGGAAAATAAATTACAACGCTGATGTAGGGACATGTAGTACACACCCACATAATTTCTTTATTCAATTTATGTCTGAGTTAGGAATTATAGGTTTGTTGTTCTATTTTTCTGCAACCATATTCTTCTTTTATATATTTATAAAAACATTAAAAATTAAAAATAATTTAGAGAATAAAAAGATAATTTTAATTCTTTTAATAAGTATTATTATTAATTTCTTTCCATTGGCACCAAGTGGAGATTTTTTTAGTCAATATCACTCATTTTTTAATTTTCTTAATTTCGGTATTTTGATATTTTATTTAGATAAAGAAAAACTTATAAATAATTTTAAGTTTTCATTTTAAATAAAGTTTATTTAAAAAAATAAGATCATAGCAAATAATATTTATAATTATTTATTTATTTATATTAAAAACTCTATAAAACAAAAAGTAGTTTATGAGTAAAATATTTGTTGTATCAAATGATAAATTTTTTTTTGACAAGAAAAATATTCATAATTCAAATAAAAATACTTTTACGATCATAAATTGTTTTAAAAAAATAAAAAAAATTTATTTAATTGCCAGAAAATCAAAGAATAAATTAAAATTTAATAATAGAATAAATAATGTTGAATTAATAAATGTATTTAAATTATTTCAATTACTAGAACAAATCAAAAAGAATAAAACTATTATAATATCTCTTACACCTTTTAATTTTTTAGTAAGTATTATTTTAATCATTTCAGGGGTAAAAAAAGAAAACTTATTCTTATTTTTAAGAAGTGATGGATTTCAAGAATATAAAATAAAATTTGGGAAAATTGGTTATTTCATTTATGGATTAATGTACAATTTTTTGAAAAAAAATCTTTCTGTTTTGAGTTGTTCAAAATCATTAACTGGAGTTACAAATCCAAAGTTAATTTACCCATCAGAAATTACAGATAGGTGGTTAAAAAATAGAAAAAAACAAATAAAAAAAATCTCTCATAAAAAAACAATAAACTTATTATATCTTGGAAGATTTAGAAAAGAAAAAGGATATGAAAGTTTGATAAATTTATTTAAAGAATTAGAAATTAATGCAAGTTTAACGATGATTGGTAATGATTTTAAATATTTGAAAAAAGTTAATTACCCAAAAATAAAGAAAATTAAAATTTTTGGACAAATTTCCTCCACCAATGAGTTAATAGGGTTTTTTGATAAATCAGACATACTAATTTTACCCTCATTTATCGAAGCTTATCCTCAGGTCATTTTAGAGAGTTTATCAAGATTAAAACCAATTGTTATTTTTGATGAAATTAAATATCTTAAGAAAACTTTTCAATTTGGTTTATTCAATTGTCAAAGAAATAAAACAGATTTTGAAAAAAAAATAAAGATAATTGTTAAAAATTATAAAAAGATTCAAATGAATATTCTTAAAAAAGCAATTTATTCACAAAAAAACTTTTACGATCAAATGAATAAAATTCTAGTAGATTGATGTTTGGAAAACTTTATTTTATATTTTTAAAAAAAATACGATTTTCAAAAGTTATCACTTTTTTAATATGGGGAATAAAAATTGAAAAATATCATCATAAAACTTTTTGGGATCTAACAACTTTAGTTTTAAAAAAAGAGTTATTAAATTTAAGTGGTAAAAAAAAGTATCTAGATATGGGATGTGGTCAATTTGCAATTCTTGGTCAATTTTTTAAAAAAAAAAATAAAACATCAAAAGTAACAGCAGTTGATATTTATGATGAATTTGTTGAAAATAGCATAAATTGTGCCAATCTTAATAACAATTATATTCAAATAAAAAAATCAAATTTATTCTCAAACATAAATGAAAAATTTGACCTTATATCATTTAATCCGCCTTATGTGTCATCAGACAAAAAAAATGATAATCTTGAATTTCCTAATATTCGTTACAGTGATTTAGATGGTATCAAAACTACCACAGATTTTTTGAAAGAGGCAAAAAAATACTTAACCATTAACGGAAAAATTTTACTCGGTTTAAATACTTTTTATGTTCCAATTGAGACAAGTGTAAAAGTTATTAAAAACTCAAATTTTTATATTGAAAAAGTTACAAAAATGAAATTTAATACTTCTGTTGTATATAGAATTAGATCTATTTAATTATTAAATAGTCTCCTAAAGCTAAACAATCTATCCCTGTTCCATAAAAACACCTTATTGCCTCTGAGGGTTTGTTCACGATTGGCTCACCTTGAATATTAAAAGAAGTATTTATTAAAATTGCATGACCTGTAATTTTTTCAAATTCTTTTATTAATCTAAAAAACCTTTTATTATTTTTTTTTTTAACTACTTGAGGTCTCGCAGTACCATCTACGTGAATAGCCGAAGGTAAAATTTTTTTAAACTCTTTTTTCATTTTAAATGCTAAAATCATAAAGTCACTTTCTGGTACATTTCCAAAATATTCCTTATACTTATAATCATTAATTGAGGGACAAAAGGGTCTCCAATTTTCTCTGTGTTTTACTTCATCATTCAGTTTTTTTTTCATATTTTTTATTAGTGGGCTCGCTAAGATAGACCTGTTGCCCAATGCTCTTGCACCCACTTCAGACCGTCCTTGAAACCAGCCAACAATTTTTCCTTTTGCAAGTTTTTCTGCAATTTTTTTTTCAATATTTCTAACTTTTTTAAATTTAATTTTAGCCTCTATTAAATAATTCTTTATCTCATTATTTGTAAATCTTGGACCATAATAACAATGTTGCATTTTTGAAAAATTACATTTTTGATTTCTTGCTGATAACATTGCTGCACCTAATGCAACTCCATTATCTGAAGATGCAGGTTGTATATATATTTTGTCTACTTCAGGAAGATTAGCAATTATACCATTTAATTTACAATTCATATGAACACCACCCGCTAAACAAAGTTTTGGAATTTTAGAGATCTTAATCAAATTTTTGACAAGTAATTTAACTATTTCCTCTAATCTCCATTGAACATTAAATGCTAATTCTTTATGATAATTAGATATTGTTTTGTAATTAAACAATGGTTTTCCAAAAATTTTTATAAATTTTTCGGAAAACCTAGGATTGGTATTTCTTTGGCCTCCAAATCTTAAAACTGGATCCAAGGAAAAGTCACCTGTTTGTTTATTATATTTTAAAAATTTGTTTAGTTTTGTTTGTATATTTTGTGAGTATTTTCCATATGATGCTAGAGCCATAAGTTTCCCTTCTTCTGAATTACTTTTAAAACCAAAAAATTCAGTGAAAGTTGAATAATAACCTCCAAGAGTATTAGGTAATTTAAATTTTTTAATACATTTTATTTGTTTACCATTTCCTATGTAAAAGCCGCCTGTGAATTCTTCACCTAAACCATCTAAAACAAGAATGCTACTTTTTTTGAAACCGGACGGAAAAAAAGCGCTAGCTGCATGGCTCAGATGGTGTTTATAAAAAGTAATTTTCTTATGAAATTTTTGCCCTCTTTTAGCAAAAGCCCATTTAAGTTCATTATATATTTTGTCAGGATCGTAACCCAATTTTATTCTTTTTTCTAAGTTAAGATTATAATCATTTCCAAGAGATCCGTATTTTTTGTACATTTTTTTCATTTTTGTTGGCACCACATAAAATTGATGAGGACAATCCCAACCAAAAGAAATAGTTTTAATTTTATTAATTGAAATTTTTGCTGTCTTTAAACAATAAAAAATTGCATTAATAGGTAAAGCTAAAGGAGCATTTTTTATTCTATTAAATCTTTCCTCTTCAGCAAAAGCAATTATTTTTTTCCCTTTCAATAAAGCAGCAGATGGGTTTGTTCCGACTCCACCAAAAATTCCCAAGAAATAATCCACCAGTTTTTAATATCTTAGAAAATGTAAACTTTCAATTTTTTTATGCTTTTATATTATATCAATAATAATTAATTGTATTTAGAATTTATAATTATATAAATATTAATTAGTAATTTTAATCATAAAAATAAATTAAAAATTAATTTTTATTTTTTTTGGATACAGACCAGTTTTTTTCTATAGGTTTTAATATGAATTTTAACTATTTAAATGACAAAGAAAATAATTAGTATTATTATTAACTGCTTTAATGGTGAAAAATATCTTGAAAAAACTCTAAATTCTATTTTAAAACAAAAAATTAGAAAATATGAGGTGATTTTTATAGATAATTGCTCGACCGACTCAAGTTCACAAATTTATAGAAAAATTAAAGATAAAAGATTTAAATATTTTAAAACACGAAAAAAGATGAAGTTGTATGCAGCACGCAATTTTGCTCTAAAAAAAGCTAAAGGTGAATTTATTACATTTTTAGATACTGATGATTGGTGGGATAAAGAATTTCTTAGCTTTAGGAAAAAATTTTTTTTATCTAATAAAAAATTTGGCTTTTCTTACTCTAATTGTTTACATTATTATGAAAATAAAAATAAATTTGAAATTTTTTCAAAAAAGAAATTACCTTCAGGATATATTTTAGATGATTTGTTAAAATATTATTTTGTTAAGTTAGGTACAATTATTTTGAAAAGAGAATTATTGAAGGATTATAAATTTAATTCTTTTTATAATATAATTGGTGATTACGATTTTATTATCAGAATTTCAAAAAAATTTAAGGGCATGGGGTTTCAAGATAAATTAGTTAATATAAGAATACATAGAAATAATTTTACTCACAATAATAGACAAATGTTTCATAAAGAGTTTAAACATTGGATTTCTGACCAAAATTTTAATGATTTTTATTTTAAAAAAAACAAAAATTTTTTATTTCAGAAGCTTGAATATTTGAGACTGATATATTTGGTATTCAAAAATAAAAATTTAAAGTTGTTAACCGAAATTTTAAAATTCCCAAAATTTTTGCTTAAATTAAAATTATTGATTATTTTTTTTACTCCAAATTTTTTGCTCAAATTAAAAAAAGATTATTTTTAATCAAGTATTCTATTTACCAAAAAAGCTTCTGCTTTATGAAGGCCTGCAGTACCTCCACGGACAATAGATAACGAATTAATATTTGTTATTGACCTAGAGTGGGGAGTTTTTCTCATTTCAAATTTGTATTGATTTAGCAAAGACTCTTTTTTTTTCGAAAATTTAGAAATATCCACAAAATAATTAGGATTAAATAATTTATTATTAGACTTGATACCCCAATCTGTAGATGATGGAATTTCAAAACTGAGAAATTTTTTTATTTTGAATTCGGAATTAGGTCTTGAAGCCACAAATGTTGAAAAAAAAGTGTAATAATGGTCGACATTTAAATCACATTCATAATGAGTGTAAACTATGTCAGGCTTATATTTTTTAAAGTAACTTATAATTATATTTGTTAGAAAGTTATGTGGATAAGTATGAAGCTCTAAATTTTTTAAATTTAGGAAATCTACAATCATGAATTTCCCTATCTTAGCTACTTTCCTTGCCATTTTTTCTCTTTCTAAAATTTCCTTTGAACATTTAATTTTTTCACTAGATCTATATCTGGCTGAAACACCATCAGAAACAAAAAGTATGAACACTTTATCCCCATTGCTTACATGCTTAAGAAGAGTGCCGCCACATCCCAAAACTTCGTCATCCGGGTGTGCTGCAACTACAAATACTTTGCTCATAAATTATTGTTAGAATTTAATATGAAATTGTAGTATCAACTTTTATAATGAAAAGCCAGTTATCTTTGGTGAAAAAAGAAACATTATTAGTAAATTTCATGAAATTATAACAAGTTGATCAGTCATGAATATTTTTTTTTTAACTCTTTTTATATTTATAATTAATCTAGCTTTTTATTTAAAATTTCATTTAATTTCTAATCTTGCTTTTTTTGATAATCCAGATGGTAAATTAAAAAGACATTCAAAACCTACTTCATTACTCGGAGGGTTAGTTATTTTAATTAATCTTTATTTAGTAATTTTTTTATTAAAGATTTTCGATATTGAAAATTCAATTTTTGAAAATGAATTTATATATTTGCTCATCACTCTTTGTACACTTTTTTATTTAGTTGGCTTAATAGATGATTTAAAAAATTTGTCTCCAAATATTAAATTATTCTTTCTAATTATCTCAATTTTTTTTGTAGCTTATTTATTCCCAGGAATAAATTTAGAACTTATTAAAGTATCATTTTTGAAAAAGACGTATTTCTTTAATGAATACTCAATTTTCTTCACGATTTTGTCATTTTTACTATTGGCAAATGCAATAAATATGTTCGATGGTATAAATCTTCAAGTTATTTTATTTTGCATCTATATATTTATAATCTTTATTATTAAAGGTTTTTTACCATTTTTTTTTATTTTGTTATTAATAAATTTTTTCTTTGTAGGTTTACTTAATTATCAAAATAAAGTTTTTATTGGAGATGGAGGATGTTTTTTGATTAGTGCTCTATTAGGATTGTCATTCATTTATCAATATCAAAATTATAGTAATTTTTTATTCGGGGATGAAATTTTTATAATGTTGTTAATTCCAGCTATAGATATGTTAAGGTTGTTTATCTTAAGAATTGCGAACAAAAAAAATCCATTTAAAGGAGATCTTAATCACTTACACCATAAAGTCTATCATCATACTAAAAATAAAAATTTAACTATTTTTATAACAATATCTTTAAGTGTATTTCCATGTTTTCTGATGTTTTTAGGATTAAAAACTTTTTATATTTTAATTTTAAATCTTATCATTTACATAAGTTTAATTTTTTTTTTGGAAAATAAAAATAATTTATGAAAAATATAATTATAGGTAAAAATAGTTCCATATCTAAATATGTTTTTAAAAATTTAAAAAATTCATATATATTCTCCGCGAACAAATTAAATGAAATACACCTTTTAAAAGAAATTAAAAATTGTAAAAAAATAAATATAATTTTTAATAATTTTTATCCTTCTAAAAATTTAAATATATTAAATCATAAACATTATAAAAAATTTTGTGAATTATCTTTAGAAAAAGTATCATTTATTTTTGAGAAAATTCCTACAAACAAAATTAATAAGATAATTTACACTAGTAGTGCCTCCATCTATAGAATTTCTGAAAACTTGAATCATCCAAAAAAAGATTATTTTAACAGAGAATTATATTCCTCCTTCAAATTAGCTGCTGAAAAACTGATAATTAATTACGCTAACAAAAAAAATAAAGAATATTTTATAATGAGATTATTTAATATTTATGGTGACAAATGTGATAAATTTTCATTTATTGAGAACATTATTAATTCAAAACGAAATAATAAAAAAATTTTTTTAATAAATAATGGAAATTCTGTAAGAGATTTTATTCATGTGAAAGATGTGGGTAAAATTTATAAAAAATTCCTAGAGAATAAATTAAACAGAGGGATTTACGATATTGGCACAGGAAAAGGCTATTTAATAAAAGATATTGTAGATTTTTCAAACTTTAAAAAATCAAAAATTATTAAAATTAATAATATTGATGAAATACATAACTCAGTAGCTCAAAACCAAAACTTAATTAAAGAACTTAAAAAATACAGATTTTTAAGTCTTGGTAAATATTTAAAACAAAAATTAAGAGTTAACAAAAAAATGATAAAACCAATTTTAAATCAACAAGATGAATCAAGAAAAAATATCGTTGGTGGAGTAGTTATTTATGGAGCAGGGTACGCGGGAAAACAAATATGCCATGAACTTCATAAAAATAATGAGAACACACTTTTTTTTGTTGATGACGATGTAAAAATTCAAAATACAAATTACAAAGGAATACCTATTATAAGTTTTAGAAATCTTCTTGAGATTAGAAAAAATTTTCAAATCAAAAGGATTTATTTAACAATCCCCTCACTTGACAAAAGATCTTTAGAAAAAATGATAAAGAAAATTAAAACAAATTTTTTCGATGTTCGATATTTACCTGAAAAAAAATTTTTAATTTCAGATAGAATCAATATAGAGGATCTTAATTTAGATGAAATAAATTCAATTTTAAATAGAAAACAAATAAAATTAAAAAAGATAAAAAAATTATTAAATAAAACAGTTTTAGTTACAGGTGCAGCAGGAACAATAGGATCTGAAATTTGTAGGCAACTAATTCAACATAATGTTAAAAAAGTTATTGCAATAGATAAATCAGAAATAGGTATCTACAATCTTCTTAAAAAAAAATTTAGTAATAAGATTTCTTATAAATTAATAGATGTAAATGATTACACATTTTTAGATAAAATAATTAAAGAAAATAATGTTCAAATGATTTTTCATGCGGCTGCATATAAACATGTAAATATTCTTGAAAATAATGTTTACTCAGCTGTGAAAAATAATATTTTAGCAACATTCAATGTATGTGAGTTAGCTGTAAAAAATTCGTGTGAGATGATCTTCATATCCACAGATAAAGCTGCTAATCCAGCGTCTATTCTTGGATACACGAAAAGGTCTGCTGAAAAAGTATGTGAATATTTTAATCTAAAATTACAAAGTAAAAAGCAAATTAAGATAGTAAGATTTGGAAACGTTTTTGGCAGTTCAGGCTCAGCAATAAATAATTTTTTGGACAAGATAAATAGTGAAAATCCCATAGAAATTACAAGTAAAAAGGCTTCAAGGTATTTTATGACAGTTTTAGAGGCATGCCATCTTGTTTTACAAACAACTACAATGAATTTAAAAGGGAACACATTTATATTAAATATGGGTAAACCAGTAAATATTTTACAATTAGCAAAAAATTTAGCAAAAATTAAAACAAAAATTAACAATAATTATAATTTTGACTATAGAGAAATAGGATTACAACCAGGCGAGAAATTAAAAGAAACTCTTAAAGATAAAAAAGAAATTTTAAAAAAAGTTAGTAAAGAAATTTTTATGGTTAATAATAAAAATAAGAATATAGATAAATTCAAATTTTATTTTGAAAAATTAAAACAAAATTTTTTTAAAGGAGACAAAAATAAGCTTATCGAAAACTTAAAAGATATAGCCAAGTTCTGCTAAATTGTACTCTCATAATTTCTCTAATTTAATTAATTTGATTTTTCTCAAAATATAAATTAACTAAGAAACTTTCTATGATTAAAAATAAAAAAATCTTAGTAGTTGGCGCAGGAGGTTTTATTGGTGGTCATCTTACAAAAAGATTACTAAAAGACAAAAATTTGTTAGTAGCAGTAGATATCAAACCAAAGGAATATTGGTTCCAAGATTTTGAAAACGCTGAAAATTATTATTCTATGGATATGAAAGATATCAATAATTGTAGACTAGTTACAAAAGAAATTGATTACGTATTTAATATGGCTTGCAATATGGGGGGAATGGGTTTTATTGAAAACAATAAAGCTGATTGTATGCAATCGGTATTGATCAATACCAATTTGTTAATTTCGTGCAAGGAAAATAAAGTAAAGAAATATTTTTTTTCATCTAGTGCCTGTGCCTACAATACAAAAAAACAGCAGAAGGTTTTTGTAGAAGGGTTAAAAGAGGAGGATGCATATCCTGCTTATCCCGAAGATGGATATGGATGGGAAAAATTATTTAGTGAGCGAATGTGTAGACATTTTATGGAAGATTATGGAATTCAAGTAAGGATAGCTAGATATCATAATATATACGGGCCCTACGGTACTTTTGATGGTGGCAGAGAAAAAGCCCCTGCTGCATTATGTAGAAAGGTTTTTAGAGCAAAAAAAAATAATGAAAAAAAAATTGAAGTTTGGGGAGATGGCATGCAAACCCGATCTTTTCTTTACATTGATGATTGTGTAGATGGCACTCTTCGTTTATTTGATTCTAATTATTCTGAGCCAGTTAATATAGGTAGTGATGAGCAAGTTTCCATAAACCAAATGATTGAAATAATTGAGGATATTACCAATACCAAAAAGTTAAAGCGTGTTTACCAATTAGATAAACCTAAAGGTGTAAGAGGAAGGTCAAGTAACAACGATTTAGCCAAAAAAGTTTTAAATTGGAGCTTTAAGATTGAGTTGAAAGTGGGTTTAAAAAAAACATATAATTGGATAAGTGCAGAAATGAGCAAGCAAGGATCTAATTTAAGTAGATTTACAAAATCTTAAAAATTAGAATTTATTTATAGTACTTAAGTAATTAGATTATGATATTTAATTTTTGCTCATATGATTAGAAAAATTATTTTTAAAAAGATAAAATTTAATAATATAGATGTAAAAAAAATAAATGAATATATTGCTAAAAAAGGTTTATTTGTTTTTCCAGCTGGTCCAGCCTTAGCTACTATCAAAAATTCTGATGAGTATCATAAATCACTTCAAAATGCAGATTTCGTATTTTTTGATAGTGGTTTTTTTGTTTTACTTTTAAGACTATTTAAAAATATTAATGTTCAAAAACTTTCAGGTTTTAAATTTTTGTGTCTATTTTTTGAGTATTTAAAAAAAAACAAGAAAAAAAAGGTTTTTTGTATTGACCCAAATATAAAATTTTTAAGATCTAATAAAAATTATATTAAAAAGTTGGGAATTAAAAAATTATATAATTATCTTGCACCAAATTATAACCCAGAAAAATTATCTGACATAAAGCTGTTGAAAACTATCAAAAAATTCAAGCCTAATTACATAATTATTAATTTAGGCGGTGGAACTCAAGAGGTTTTAGGAGTGTATATTAAGAAAAACTTAAAAATTAAAACATCTATTTTATGCACTGGTGCTGCAATCTCATTTTTTACAAAAGATCAGGCACCTATTAATAATTTTATTGATAAATACTATCTTGGTTGGTTAGTAAGATTGATATTTAATCCAATTTTTTTTCTAAAAAAATATATTATTGCATTAAAATTAATACCTATGGTTATTTTTGATAGGATAAAAATATTGAATTAAGATAAAATTATTTAATTATTCAATGATCATATTAGAATTTTTTTTATTTATTTTGAGTATAATAATTTTTTCTATATCTATTGCCGGCCTAGGTAATATTTTATCAAGTAATATAAAAAGTGATTTTTTTTCAGATATTTTTTTAGGTTTCATAATAATTTCAACTATAATCACTATTTTTCATTTTTTTTATGAGGTTGAAATTTATTTTAATCTTTTAGTTTTTTTAATCGGTGTTTTTATATTCTTCAAAAAAAAGAATATTTTAAGTTTTAAAATATCAATACAAAAAAAAGAAATTTTTTACATACTTACTATATTATTTTTGATACCAATGTTTATATCACAAAAATATCATGAGGATTTTGGTTATTATCATTTACCATACGCTTTAGCATTTTTGGAAGAAAAAATAGTATTTGGTTTTTCTAATATAGATAAATCATTCGTATATAATTCAATTTGGTTAAATCTTTATTCATTTTTTTTTTAGAGGATAAAAATTATAATTTTTTAACATTTCCAAGTTTCTTATTGTTTATAATCTTCATACTTTTTTCAATGGATAAGATTTTAAAAAAAAAAAAGACTCTAAAAATTAGTGATTATTACCTAATAGTTGTTTTATTTTATTTTTTGTTGAAGTTCACAAGGATATCTGAATTTGGAGTAGATTATCCAGCCTCAATTTTTGCGGTTCTTAGTATTTTTTATTTCTTTAAGTTTTATGAAACTAGTAAAGAAATTGAAAAAAAATCTTTCTTTTATTTTAATTTAGCTTTTTCATTTTTCTCAATTTTAATTAAGTTAAGTTCTTTACCAATGATAATTTTACCCGTTTATTTATATTTTTCTAATTTTAAAAAGTTAAAACTCTATATATTTAATACACAATTTTTATTATTATACTTTTTAGGTTTAGTCTTTTTTATTCAACAGTTTATATATACTGGATGTTTTTTGTTTCCCTCTAACTTTACTTGTTTAAATGTAAGTTGGTTTAATTTTGAATATTTAAATTTATCTAGTTATCTTGAATTGGTTAATAAAAGTTACGCTACAGCAGACGATATGTATTCTCCAGAAGATTACCTAAAAAATTTAACATGGCTGTCATTTTGGTTTAAAAGAAATATAATTGAAATATTTGAACATTTACTGACAATTATCTTACCTTCATTAATATTTTTGTCAGTTTTAAAAAAAAACAATTATAAAACTAATACAATCAATAGAGAAAGCTTTATCTATTTTTTTTGTTTTGTATATTTATTTTTTTGGTTAAATTTTTCTCCGGTTGTAAGGTTTGCGATACCAATTTTTCTTACACTAATATTCATTATTTTTTCAAGATTTTTTATTGAAAAAAAAATATCAATTAATATTTTGCTAATTTTTATTTTTATCTTTTTAATGTTTAATTTTTCTAAAAATATTATGAGAATAAAAGATACAGAAAAAGTGTTTCTAGGAATAGAACAAATCGAAAATAAATATTTACTAAACAAAAAAGATAGTAATAAACATGCTAATATTTATTATCCTGATATTAAAAAAAATATTAAAAATGGCTGGCAAGGACGACTATGTTGGGATATCCCGTTTATTTGTTCCTATAATAAGCTAGAAGTTAGTAAAAAGAATGGATATTTAATTCTCAATAAAATAAAAAATTAATAATGATTAATAAAGAAAATTTTAAACTTTCAATTATTATTCCTTGTTATAATGAGAAAAATACAATTGAGATCATCCTAAAAAAAATAATCCAAAGCTTAAATGACTATAAATTTTTAAATTATGAGATATTAATAGTTGATGACTTCTCTAATGATGGAACAACTCAAATTTTAAATAAATTTAGTCATGATAATAAAGTACTTACTTATTTTCATGATAGCAATTTAGGAAAAGGTGCTGCTATTCAAACCGCACTTAAGAGTCTCACTGGTGATATAGTTATAATTCAAGATGCAGATTTAGAATATGACCCATTTGATTATAATAAATTATTAACCCCTTTTTTTGAGGCAAATGCAGACGTTGTCTATGGTTCGAGATTCTTGGGTGGGGGCAAATATGCTCGTGTACATTTTTTTTGGCATTATTTAGCCAATAAAATTTTAACTTTTATTTGTAACCTTTTTACAAATTTAAATTTAACTGATATGGAAACTGGATATAAAGTTTTTAGATCCTCAGCTTTAAAAAGTGTTTCACTTAAAGAAAAAACATTTTCATTTGAGCCTGAGGTGACTATTAAACTATCAAAAAAAAAATTTAAGTTTTTTGAAGTCCCAATCACATATAATGGTAGGTCATATGACGAGGGAAAAAAAATTGGTCTGAAAGACGCATTTATAGCTCTAAAAACTATAATTTTATATTCACTAACAGGTTAGATAATCATCAATTTATCTTTGACTAAAATGTTTCTTTAGGTATAAATACCTCGCCTGGTAATTATAGCGAA